>Ga0315298_1002187_pt1 | contig 33886 bp, 33 predicted proteins | sample WHS_1_MG_FD_203077 | JGI IMG/M metagenome (GOLD analysis project Ga0315298, IMG submission 203077) | Extremophilic microbial mat communities from Washburn Hot Springs, YNP, Wyoming, USA - WHS_1_MG | ecosystem: Environmental > Aquatic > Thermal springs > Hot (42-90C) | place: USA: Wyoming...
ATATCCTTCCCAACACCTGGTCTGTCTCAACAAAGGTGGAAGGAACCCTCGGGATAATAGTTGAAAGGGCAATGTACTGGAATGGAAGAACTGCAGGTCATGAATCCTGCGGGGTTCCAATGTAGGGTTTTCGGCGTGCGCTTGCCTTAAAAAATTCCCTTTTTATATGGGGCGTGTTTTCATTTTTAGTCACGCAGAATTTCCACGATTTTTGCCGAATATATTATTGGGTGGGAATTTTATTTTCGTTCGTATATGATTTATCGATAATTTTAAAAAGGTATTTTTTGATGGATTGGGGTTTCAAGAAGAGAGGTTAAATGGGTATTGGGGATAGATTACAAACGAGCGCAGGTGAGATAACTTCCCGATACAGGGAGACACTGGGACCTCTGATAGCAAAGGTTTGCGTTATCTATGCCCTTGTATTTGCTTTGCTGAATTTTGGGATTGTTCTCAACAAGGACGTTATGCCTTTTGCTTTGGGCCTCAGCGGTAGAATTCACGCTGTGGCCGCTTCTGAAAAGAGCGTAGCCTTCCTGCTCGGGGTTATTGCGCTCTTTCTCGCTTATGAACTCTGGTTGAAAAAAGTTGCAGCCCTTTATCTCCTTTGTGGTGTACTTGCACTTCAGTCTCTCATTGATGTTTGGAAGAGGTACGGAATCGTTTCAGGAGGAATTGGCTTTTTTATTGCCTTGATTTTTTTGTCTTCACTTCCCGAATTTCCCGCAACTCCTGATAAGAAGTCCTTGGATCGGCTTCTTGTTTTTGTTCCGGGCTTCCTTATTGTGCTTTCAACTTATAGCGTTGGTGGCCTATACCTTCTGAGAGCAAGACTTGGCCTCGATTCACATCCCATTCATCTACTTCGCAGCGCCATTTTGTTAGGTCTTGGAAGGGTCGGACACGATGTTGGTGGATTGGTCTCGGTTTTTAGAACCTCTCTTGTCGCCGTTTCAATTTTCGGTGCAGGATACGCACTTGTCACTTTGTTCAAACCACATGCGGCTCTGTTTAAGGAGGACGTTTTACTAAGGGAGCGGGCTGCAGAAATCGTAAGGAAGTATGGCTCGGACTCACTTGCGTACTTTACTTTAAGGGATGGAAAGAGCCTTTATTTCTACGGCGAGGATACTTTTATTGCGTATAGGGTTACTTCTGGCGTTGCAATTATGTCCGGGGATCCGGTAGGTCCGCGCTCTTCAATAAAGGAGGCGATCTCTGAATTCGAAGAATACTGCACGAGAAAGGGATGGCGTCTTGCTTCGTACAGTGCAAGTGAGGGAAAACTGTCAGAGTACAGGGATGCCGGGCTAAAGTATTTCGACCTCGGGGAGGAGCCAGTAATCGAACTCGGGAGGTTTAGCCTTAATGGCAGAAAAATGAGGAAAGTAAGACAATCAGTAAGGAAGCTTGAAAGGCTTGGTTATAGCGTTGATTTCTTTTTCAATTCTGGAATCCCACCTCATTTGAGAAATGAGTTAAGGCGAATATCACAGGAGTGGCGAGGAGAGAAACCCGAGGCTGGTTTTGCAATGGGGCTGGGGCGTTTGCTTGCTTATGAAGATCCAGATTGCCTTCTTTCTCTTGCTTATGATGATGCGATGAATCCCGTTGGATTTTTATATCTGGTACCAATGTATGCGAAGGCTGGATACTCCCTTGATATAACGAGGACGAAATGGGGTGCGCCCGCTGCCCTCTCCGATTTTCTTATAGCGAAGACTGCTTTGTTCCTCAGGGATAAGGGTTACCAGAAGATGTCACTCCATTTCCTTGCATTTTCACAACACTATCGCCCTGACAGGGAAGAACGCGGGAGTGCTTTCCTTGCTTTGATTGCTAAACTCATGGATAGGTTTATTCCGACTACGTCCCTATACAGGTTCGACAGGAAATTCTTCCCGACGATGAAGAAACGATACGTTGTCTATCAGAGCATTCTTGATATACCACGAGTTGCGTATGCAGGGTTTGCAGTGGAATCTGTCTGGAATCTTGCAAAAAGGGGCGTACGAAAAGCGAATAAAAGTGAATAATTAAGAAAGCGCACTTCTGAATTTGACAAAACGGTATTTAGAAATTCGAAGCACACCCCTATTAGTTTATCCGCTTTTTTCAACTCGAGTTGAATCGTATCCTTATCACGTGGTAAGAATACTATACTATGACACGAGGTTCGATAAACGATGATGATAATTGATATGCATATTCACACGAATATTTCCTCAAGGTGCTCTTCAATTACCCCTGAGGAACTTATAAAGCGCTCGCGCGAATTAGGACTTGATGCCGTTTGCGTCACAGAGCACTCGACTCCTCGTGGTGCCCAGGTCAACTACGAGTATGCTCGAAGGCGTGGATTTAAGGTTTTCAGGGGGATGGAAGTCTTTACCGAACTTGGCGATATGCTTGTGTTTGGGTGGGAGGAAAATATCAGGTATTACCTCTTCCCATTCAAGGAGTTAAAAAAGGAAGTCGAGAAAAGGAAAGGAATCATAATACCTGCTCACCCATGCAGGGGTGATGCAGATGTAAGGCATAGTTACAACCGTGATTTTCCCGAGGAATTGCTCACAGCGATAGTTGCTATTGAGACAAAGAATGGTTCACTTTCAAGAAAAAGTAACGAGAAAGCAGAAGAACTTGCAGTCAGGTATAGTCTTTTTGGTACGGGTGGAAGCGATGCGCACCATGAAAGCCACATAGGGAAGTGCGTAACCGTTTTCGAAGATGAGCCATCAAATGAACGGGAACTTATTGAGGCATTAAAAAGTGGACGCTACAGAGCTGTTTACTTTGAAGAATTGTCTTCCTGATTGACCCCTACTTAATGAAAAATCATCCCAGGTTTGACTACACGAAAAAACGGTATAGAATAGTTTCGTTTTACGAAGAGTCTATTCGAGCGCTGATTAGAACATAGATGGAGATGGATAAGAAACGGGAAAGAGGCTCCTACTTTGCGAGATTGAACGATTTAAGCAAGGGTTCCCCCTTTTTAACCCCTCTTTTAACGGTAGACGGGAAAGATTTCTCAGGTGAAGGATGTGTTATATTTTATGCCGATTTCAATTGTCTTAAAGTTAGCAAATGATTGGTTTTGCGCTTGCGCGCTTTGGTTTGGAGAAAAGGGGTGAGAATGTTGGCAAGTTGGAAGGAAGAGGTGGAAGAGATCATATTCCCCGGGAAGATAAGCGTGCCTTACTTCTGGACCGTTGGAAGTACCTTAAGCAAGTGGTACGCTCTGATTCGCGATGAATGTGAAATATGGGCAAATCGTTGTCCCGAGTGCGAGATGGTATTTGTTCCGCCAAAAATAAAGTGCATAAACTGTTACAAGGATTTAAACGAGTGGATAAAACTTCCTGGTACCGGGACCATAGAAACATTCACGGTTGTGACTGAGAGATTTTACGACCCTAAGTTGCATCCAAGAAAAGCGCCATTTGTTTACGCTGTCATAAAAATGGATGGCGCAGATACTGGCCTTGTTCACTTCGTCGGAGGGGTTTCGCCTGAAAAGGTTAAGGTGGGAATGAGGGTTGAGCCTGTTTTCGAAAAAGAGCGTAATGGTAACATCCTTGACATAAAACATTTCCGCCCTGTTTCATGACTAAAGGGATTTAAGAGGTGGTGATGAAAGTGGAGAGAGTAGCAGTTATTGGAGTTGGCCAGACTAAATACGAGGCTGGGAAGCGGGAGACGTTTTCCGAACTTGTTTTCGAGGCGGCAACAAAAGCTTTAAAAGATGCAGGGATTACGATAAAGGAAGTAGACAATATAGTTTCTGTTTCAAGCGATTTCTGGGATGGAAGAACGATCTCGAGCATGGCAGTTCAGGATGCTGCTGGTGCTTTTGGCAAGGACATAACCACAGTGGAAGGTGACGGAACGTTTGGCGCACTATATGGAATGATGAGGATTCTTTCGGGGAGCTTTGGAGTAACGCTGGTTGTTGCGCATCACAAGGGAAGCGAAAGCAGCATGAAGGGTATTACCAACACCTCGTTCGATCCTCTTGTTGAAAGAAGTCTTGGGCTTGACGCTGTTACGTCTGCTGCGTTGCAGGCAAAAAGGTATATGACTGCATATGGTGTTACGGAAGAGCAACTTGCACTCGTTTCCGTTAAGAATCACGGGAATGCCATGAGAAATCCTCTGGCTCAATACCCTATGGAATTGACCGTGGAGGATGTAATGAATTCTCCGGTTTTGTCAAGCCCTTTGAAAAAGCTTGACTGTTCTCCAGTTACCGATGGAGCGTGTGCGCTTGTTCTTGCTGCGGAGCGAGAAGCAAAGAAGCTTACCACGAATAAAAAGAGAGTCTGGCTTATGGGAGTAGGGCATTGCACTGATGCCTACCGTCTTGGCGACAGGGACCTTGCCGATACTCGTGCTTTAAAGGACGCAGCCTCGCGTGCTTATGAAATGGCGGGTGCTGGTCCTGAGGATATTGACCTTGCTGAAGTTTATGACGCTTTCACCTACATGGAACTTATGTGGATTGAGGGCCTTGGATTCTGCGAGGATGGTATGGCTGGCGAATACATGGAGCGAGGCATGTTTGGATTGGGTAGTAAGCTTCCAATTAATCCTTCTGGTGGAAGACTTTCTGCGAACCCAGTCCAAGTTGCAGGACTTGCAGAGATGGCAGAGTGTGTTATTCAACTTAGAGGGCAAGCGGGGAAAAGGCAGGTAAAAGGCGCACTTGTCGCACTTGCGCATGGGATAAATGGAATGTGCGGACAATCGCACTGCGTATGGATACTTGGGAAATAGGGGGAATGAGAAATGGGAACTAGGGTTGCTATTGTTGGGGTTGGCCAGACCCATCACGCCTCACGAAGGCTTGATTGCTCTGGCGTCGAAATTATCGCCGAAGCGGTCACAAGGGCTCTGGACGATGCAGAGATGACGATGGATCAGATAGATGCTTTCGTGATCGGTAACATGGATCACTTTGAAAACATTAACTATGTTGACATGTGGGCTACTGATGGCCTTGGTTCATTTCTAAAGCCTGTATTCAAGGTAACCACGGGAGGAACAACTGGAACTACGGTTGCTGCTTGCGCCTTCTACCACGTTGCCTCCGGACTTTTCAATACTGTTCTTGCTGTTGGGTGGGAAAAGAACTCCGAATCTGACACTCAGGCTGCGATTGCAACTTGTGCAAATCCAATTCTTGAAAGAGACCCTTTTGCTGGTGCAATTGGACCACTTGCGACGGAGTATTCGATGTATATGAAGGCGTACGGGGCAACAGAGGAAGATGCGGCAATAGTGGCTGCGAGGGATAGAAATAATGCGCTCCTTAATCCCTATGCGCACAACAGGATGAAGGTAACGGTTGAGGACGTCATGAAGTCGCCAATGCTTTCATATCCGATCAAGTTTCTTGATATGTGCCCAAGGTCTGATGGAGCATGTGCAGTAATATTTGCTGCGGAGCATCTTGCAAAGAAATTGTGCCCAAAGCCTGCCTGGATTCATGCCTCAGTTGTAAGGCATGACTATACGCATTTTGGTGACCTCGAGTGGCAGTGGATGCCAACGCTTGAGAGAGCAAGTGCTGAGGCTTACAAAAAGGCCGGAATTACAAAACCACTTAAGGAATTTGATGTGGCCGAACTTTATCTTCCCGCCTCGACTACTGGCGTAAAGTGGATGGATTCCCTCTGGTTCTGCGAGAAAGGAGAGGCTCCAAAGCTCATTCGCAGTGGCACTACGCATATGGACGGGGAACTTCCCATAAATCCATCGGGCGGAGTTATTTCTACGAATCCAATAGGTGCCACGGCGCTTATAAGGGTTGGGGAGGCTGCATGGCAGATTATGGGAAAGGCGGGAGAAAGGCAAGTTCCTAATGTGAAGAAAGCGCTTGCAACTGGTTTTGGGGGGTGCAGCTGGTCTGATGTCATGATTCTTGGGGCAGACCTTCCTTGAGGAAAGGATAAGGGGTGAGTTAAATGGGAATTTACACTGACAAAAGGAAGAGGAAGTATACACCGGAAGGTTACGAACTTTTGGTTCATGAGTCCGGGCATCTTGAATACGATTTCAACTGGCATCTTGGGCCATACTGGAGCAAATACATTGCGGAGCTTCGCGACAACGGTAGGTTCATGGCAACAAAGTGTTCGCAGTGCGGAACTGTTTATTGCCCCCCGAGGGCTGTCTGCGGAAGGTGCTTTGTTGAGATGAATGAATGGGTGGAAGTTGGTCCGGAGGGAACGCTTAAAGGCTTCACTGTCGTTCGTTTCCCTTACATTGATCCAAACAACGGAGGCTTGAAGGAAGTCCCATACTCAGCAGTCTGGGTAACACTCGATGGGGCAGACACGAGGACTATGCACTATTGCAACGTCATTGATGAAAAGCAACTTGAGGTTGGCATGAGAGTAAGGGCAGTCTTTGCAAAGAAGCCACGACCTACGTCCATACACGCTGTCAAATGCTTTGAAGTTATCGGACCCGCAGAAGAGGTAGAGCTTGAGCCACCTCCAACCGGTGTTCGAGAAGTAATAGCCAGTAAGAAAGCTTCGAGGGGCAAAGCATCAAGTAAGAAGGCCGCAAAGAAGCCTGCTGCAAAGAAGAAAGCAAGCAAAACTGCAAAGAAAGTTGCAAAGAAAAAGTAACAGCGCATTTTCGGAAGTAAGTTGGCGTCGAAGCGATATATCTGTTTATGTTAATAGAGGGCGAGAAAGCATCTTGCCAGGGATTTTTAGTCACTTTCTTATTGTATGAAATCAGCTTCTGCTTTTAGTACTTTTCCCTGTACCAGGTATTTTGTCCGCAGGGGGGTTACACTTTCTAACCGGGCTCTGCAATTCTCGATTTTCTTCTCCTGATAACGTCAAAAAGTTTTGCAGTAACGATTCCTGACTTTGTTGCAAGTTTTGGGAAAAGACGGCGGAAACGATAGAAAAGGCGGCTTGGTAGACCCGGTATTACAAGGAACTTGTCCTCCTGCACTGCCTCAACAATGTGACGTGCAATTCTTCCTGGAGTATTGCTAAAAATTCTCACGAGTTTCATCACGTGTTTTGAGCCCTTAAAGTCAAGTGGCATGTCTCTTACGGGCATTGAATGAGCCATTGGTGTGTCTACTGCTCCAGGGCAGACAAGGGTTACCCCAATCCCACGGTGCTTCAGATCAAAGTGAAGAACTTCAGTCATTCCAGTGATAGCGTACTTGCTTGCGCAGTATGCGGCTTGCCCTGGAATTGGTATTAAGCCATCGATTGAACTTATGTTTACGATGTGCCCGTGGCCTTTTTCAAGCATGGAGGGAAGAAACGTATCTATTGTATTCACAGTGCCCATAACGTTAACATTTATCATTTTTGTCCAGTCGGAATGAGTTGTTTCGCTTATATGGCACACAAGCGTTAAGCCAGCACAGTTTACGACTATCTCGGGCTCAAGCTTCATCTTCTTTAATTCTTCCCTAAGGGCGCGCATCTTCTCTATATCGGTTATGTCCGCATCAAAGCCGTATGCTTCGTAGTTCTTGCTTCTAAGGTCCGATACCACTCGTTCTATGGCTTCCGCGTTTATGTCGACGAGAATCGGTATTGCCCTTAACTTTGCGAATTCATATGCTGTTGAGAGCCCGATTCCGCTTGCTCCTCCCGTAATCAGTACTTTTTTCGAACGCAGATCCTTCATGCCATGCATTTTAAGAATCCCCCTTTTTCACTTTTATACATAATTTGTGGTATAGCCCGAAAAGTTTAACTCCTGTTCAAAGATATTATAGCCTATGAAAATTCATTTAAATTCAAGGAACTCTTACAGTGATTGCCGCGCGTTTGAGTTCAACGTGCAAAGTCTCTCCTTGTCCCACATAGAAAAGATCCCCGTCACATTGCGCTTTAGTGGTTTTTTCAGGTGTGACGAGAACCCATGGTGTATCAACCATCAGAACATGTCGGAAACGCCCTGCAAGCCCAAGTCCTGCAGCGAAGAGAATTACAAGCGCCATTAGTCGGTTTACGGGTGGAATTGCTGCAACTCTCATGATTCCTCCATCAATTTCAAGGCCCGGGAAGATTCTTATGTGCTTTGCGTACTTCCTCGTATGCCCGATGATTACTATAAAGAATTTTCCCTCCCAGGAGCCTTTTGCGTGCTCTATTCTCATCGGATATGCAACTGGACCCTTTATGATGAGAATTATTGCGGCAATAAGGTAGCGGATAACTGCGAAGTATTTGTAACGGCCTGCTTTTTCCTGTACCGAGGCATCGTAGCCCAGGCCAACTACATTTGTAGCATAGCGATCTTGAAATTTGAGAAGATCAACTTCTTTGTTTTTCCCGTTAAGAATTGCACTAAGTGCTCTTTTCTTGCTTTTCCCGATGCCAATAAGGCTTGCGAAGTCGTTCCCTCTACCTGCAGGCATAACAGCAAGCGTACTCTTTTTTTTGCGTTTCATGAGACCGTTTACGACCTCACGTACTGTACCATCTCCACCGATTGCAACAACGACATCCACTTCCTCCTTAAACTCAGAAACGATTCTTTCAGCATGACCTGGACGTCTTGTGTAGGCGGCCTCGAAGTAAGCCCTTCTCAAGATGAGCCTTGTTATAAGCCAGAACGCACGACGAAGGCCTCTTCCCATTTTTGACATGGGATTTATTATGAGCAGGTATTTCTTATCTGGCGCTTTAAGTAATTGCATTTTGCAAACCCTTCGTTTTTATTTGGAATTATAAGAGACTTTGTGCTTCTATTGCATCTTAAGCCTTGTGAATTAACCACGGGTTTTTGGTGAGACTTCCGCTCCTTTCGTTAACTTAACTATATCTAACGCTTCATATAAAGAGGAGAAATTTTGTAGCATAAAATCCAATGCTTACCTTGCTATTTCAATGACCACTCCCAATGATGCTTTCCATTATACTTTTGTAGAGTTTAGCCGTTTGTGAAATTATTTCAGGCGGGATTGGTGGAGGAGGTGGTTTCTTATCCCATTTAAGAGATTCCAGCCAGTCCCGGAGGAATTGCTTGTCCATGTTTACCTGGTCATGCCCCGGTTCGTAAGTTTCTCTTGGCCAGAACCTTGAAGAGTCGGGTGTGAAAAGTTCGTCTATGAGAATGATTTCTCCGTCCTTAAGCCCGAACTCAAACTTTGTGTCGGCAAGTATGATCCCACGTTCCCATGCGATTTCACTACCTCTTTTATAGAGTTCGAGAGATATTCGTTTCGTCTTCACTGCGAGTTCACTTCCTATCAGTCGGACGACATCCTCGAATGTAACACTTATGTCGTGTTCACCTATCTCCGCTTTTGTAGATGGAGTTAGGATTGGTTCCGGTAGTTTTTCTGCCTGTTTCAAACCTGCGGGAAGCCTGATACCTGACACACTTCCCTTCTCAAGGTATTCCTTCCATCCTCCCCCTGAAAGGTAACCGCGCACAACAAACTCGAACGCAAGTGGTTTAGCTTTTTCTACAAGCATTGTTCTACCCGAAAGTTCTGTCTTATGTTTCGAGAATGGATGAGGGAAGTCACTGGGGTTGGTAGTGATGAGGTGGTTTGGAACGATATCTTCAGTTTGGTTGAACCAGAAGGCTGAAAGAGTATTGAGGACAATCCCCTTCCCGGGAATTCCTTCGGACATAACAACATCAAACGCGGAGATTCTGTCTGTGCTGATAATCAAAAGCTTATCGCCAAGGTCGTAAATGTCTCTGACCTTTCCTCTCTTGGAGATAGGTATATTCAAGAACGAGGTATCAGTTAAAACTTCCAAGATCACCTGGCCTTCTTACCTGCCCTTCTATTCGATTTTGTGGCGCAAGGCTTTGTGCACAGGCAATGGTAGTTAATTCTTGTTGTTCCAATCCGGGCAAAGTTTATTGACGTGACTTTCAAATTCCTGCATAAGGTTTCTACCCTTTAAAGAAACATCATCAATTCACCATAGCCTTATGCCCGTAAAAATCGATATGAGCGCAAGCGTTAATGGAAACCTCAGGTGGCTTTATACAGGTCTATTCCTCCTTTGATTTCCCTCTATCTGCAAGCTTGAATCCTGCCTTAAGCCAGACCGGATAGGTAAGGAACAAAAGCGCCGCAGTAATATGCCCGGCTGTTCCAACATTTTCGTGATCGAAGTTGAAAACGCCAGAATTTATCATCCAGTCACGCCCTGACTCCGCTCCGCACATCTCCCATATCCAGCGCGTCCAGGAAAGGTTAAGGTAAAGGGAAATGCTCGTAATCCAGAACACGGCTATAGTAAGGAAGCCCAGGATACCTTTGGCTCGCTTGTTTTGCTCTTCGTCCTCGACGTACTTATTCATTATCTTGCCAATTATCCAACCAATACTTACGAGCCAGGGTCCGTCGATCAGAAAACTGTCGAATGGAATCAACTGCACCACCCCTTTCTGTTAAAAACACGTCACAGTTCAAAGGAATTATATACCAAAAAAGGTCTCATATCTGACTATGTGGCCTTTAGCTACACTTTGGGCAATCTGCTACCTTCTATGGCTTACTGAATTTTTAAAGAACTATGTTTGCTCAGGAGTCAATCTTTCACAGCCACGGCGACGGTCACAAAGTGTCCATGCAAATGCCTCGCCAACTAAATCATAAAGATTCCCAAGTGGACGCCTGCCAAGGTAAGTCACCCAGTTTGGCCACGACTGTATTACTCTTCGCTTCCTTCGCTTGATTGCTTTCACGATTTTTTTTGCCATTTTCCTTGGTGTTGAGCCGAGAGCATGGATGTAGGCGAGAACGAACCTTTGCGGAAAGTTGGCAGGCCTTACACCGTTATAGAAGTGGCTTTTGATAAGACCGGGGAAGACAGTTGTGACCTTTATTCCGAAACATGAAAGCTCCCAGGAGAGGCACTCAGAATAGGTTGCGAGGGCAGCTTTGCTTGCAGCGTATGCCCCCCATGTTGGGACGGGATAAAACACCTGTCCTGTGGAAATGTTTACGATTTGGCCACGCCTCTCAATTAACATGGGGAGAAAAGAATTTGTCATTTTTACTTGAGCAAAGAAGTTGATTTCGAAAAGCCTCCGCCAGTCTTCCTCAGTGGTGTGCCGTAGATCTGCTGAGTGCCCGACACCAGCATTGTTCACGAGAATATCTATGTAGCCGCAATGCTCTCTCACTTCGTTTGCAAGGGAAAGTATTTTTGCAGAATCTGTTATGTCTATGTTCATCGAAAATACCTGCGAACCACGAGACTTCGCCTCCTCCTCGGTTGTTTTAAGTCCTTTTTCGTCTCTGTCCACAAGTACAAGGTTGCACCCTTCGTCTGCGAGTAACAAACTTGTCTCCCTACCAATACCGCTTGCGGCACCGGTAATGAGCACCCATTTTCCTGTCAGTTCTTGAGCCATTTTTACCTCCTTGAATAGTATCCGCGCGTTGCACGTTTGAGCGAACTCTTCGAATAGTTTAACCACGCATCAGATATTCTGAGGCTTTTAATAATTATATCAACGCAAATGGTATCCTGCCATCATTAATTAATGGAACGCTAAGACTCAAATGTAGAGGTCTTCGCTTTTTAATAGGTCGATTGGACAATGAATCTGTTGGATTGATTTTTTGCCGGGCGGATGATTTCGTCTGGCTGTGTCTCGTAGTTTTTTTGAACGCAATGTGCTTACAGCGGCTCGAGTTCCCAACAAGATCTTTCTTTGTTTCATGGCTCTACTTCATACGCAGTGGCAAGAAAGTCAGATGCCAGTTTCTTTCGGTGATATAATAGCAGTGCCGGAATGAGAAAAGGATGAAATTTCTTCAAATTTGGAGGGGTGCCCGAGAGGCCGTAAGGGAGACGCCTGCTAAGCGTTTTACCGGGATAACCGGTACGTGGGTTCGAATCCCACCCCCTCCGCCAGCCCTCCGCACAAGAGCAACTAATCGGAAGGGTGGGGTGAGAACCCACGTTGGGTCCCCGAAAGCCGCGACAAGTCTGCGCAGAATCAACCTATGAGTAATTGGAAACTCATGATGTTTTGCTTTCTCCTGGAAAACTGTTCAACGATTGATTCGAATTATCCAACGGCTTTTGGGGTGGGTGAGAATCCCACCCCCTCCGCCAGCCCTCCGCACAAGAGCAACTAATCGGAAGGGTGGGGTGAGAACCCACGTTGGGTCCCCGCGCACCGCAAAAACTCCAAACATGAACCACCTTTGGAACTCATGCCCGTTTGGATGATGGAGTCGATGAAACAATAACTTGAGCTGAAAATGATTCAGTTAACCGGTGTGTGGGGTGGGTGAGAATCCCACCCCCTCCGCCATACTTGCGCACAAGTTAACGCTCCCGGAGAGGGTGGGGTGAGAACCCACGGCGGGTCCCCACGCACCGCAGAAACTCCAAACAGGAACCAACTTTGAAGCTCATGCCCGGCATAAGACCTTGCATTTTATAACTTTAATTTTCCTTTGCTTAAATACCGGCAATGTGTTCTATGAGATTATCTTGTTGCAAATACGAATACCCCTTTGTGATTTAATGGTATCGATCAATCCTTTTGACTTTATCAGACCCATGGCAAAATCATTCTTTCTTGTCAGGCGAAGTCGAAAAAAGCTTTTCACCTTGGAACGCTAATTACCAATTTGAAGCAGACTGCTAATTCCAGTAGAAGCGTGATGTCGACAACATTGACCTGGCGTTTTACAATCAAACCATACTCAATGTAAAATGAACAGCAAGGATGGCCGGACTCGATAGGTAAAGGAAAGGAGGGAATGGCATGCCGAAGTACATCATGTTGAGCTCGCTTACTGATGAGGGAGCCGCCACCATCAAGAAGAATCCGGAAAGGATCAAGGAAGTGAACAAAGATGTAGAGGCACTCGGGGGAAAAGTCCTTGACCAGTATGCAGTTCTTGGTGAGTACGATTTCGTGAACATCCTCGAGGCTCCAGATGTCGAGACGATTGCTCGGATCTCAGTAGAACTTGGGTCCAGGGGGTCAGTGCGCATAAGAACACTTGCAGCGATTCCGGTGGATGAATTTATAGCTCGCCTTAAGTAGCAAAGATACTTAAGAACTTAAGTTTTTAACAATCGTTTACCTAAAAGGGCATTTGCGCGTTGCTTAGCCTAAAATTTACGTTTTGGGCATGAGGTGTACTTATTTATATTTTAATTTGAAACCTTTGATGCCCTTCACATGGTGTAATTTGTCAGATTGTTGCTTTGCTTTGCGAGATATGAGTTCTTCTTGAACAAACTGCTCGTCTCTGGAAGAATTTGCATTAAGAGGAAGCTTAGTGCCAAAGTCATGCTTAAAAATCATTTTGGTGAGGCGGAGCATTGTTGAAAAAACACAGGAAGCACAGTGAAGAAGAGGCAGAAGTAGAGTCCCGAGCATCTGAGGTGCATGAAGGCGAAAGACCTTCACCCGTGCATCTGGGCATTGAGAAGGAGGATGTAAGATTTCGCCGGCTTAGCGTTCTTACAATATTTCTTGTTGTTGTTTTTATACTGAGCGCGATGGCCCTTGTTGGGGTTATGAACCTCAGTGTTGTCAGGAAATACTTCCAGGGAGAATCAGTTTTTTGGGTCCTCCGCATCGGTGTTGCGTTTATTATAGTTTTACTAATCATTTATCTTGTTTCAAGGGAAAGGTCAAATGTCAGGTACGTCCGGCGGCTTCTTGAAAGAAGAGAAGAGGTAAATAAGAGACTTGCCTCACTGATAGATGCTGGTAGATCGATTGGCTCAACGCTTGATGTTATTGAGGTTCTATCCGAGACAGTATCCCGTATATGCGACTTCACCGGGGCTACATTTGGAACTGCGTATGTTAAACCAAGAGGCGAAGAGATTCTGAGACTTGAGCTTTCAAAAGGGGTAGAAAAAGAGAAGATTCTGTTCAAGGAGTTTCCAATTGGACACGGTCTTGTGGGCAGTGCTGCGGCAGAAGGGAAGATTAAGTTTGTTGAAGATGCCTCTTCAATGGATGAAAGGGATAACCCGTTTTTTGGCTCTGCAACTCCAGGGTCTTTACTTGTTTTGCCGCTTGTTGCAAGGGAAAGACTTTCGGGTCTTGTTGTCGTTGGGACAGAGGAAAAAAGAAGTTTTTCTTTCGATGAAATAAGGCTTCTCGAGGGAATTGCGGAGATGGCCGGGCTTTCTCTTTCGAATGCTCAACTCTATCACATTGCGAGAAGAAGCCTTGGTGTGGCTACGCGTCAGAAAGGTCTTGCTGAATCTGTGCTTGAGGGGATAGTTGCAGGAGTTATAACCTGTGACTCAAACGGCAGGGTTCAGGTCTTCAACAGGGAAGCACAGCGCCTTACTGGGTTCAGTTTCGCAGAGAGGACACAGGCACGCTTGAGGCCAGACACTGATATTGATTCAAATCCCCTTGGGACGCTTGAAAACGCAATGCTGGAAGTCTTGAACTCCGGGAATCGCAAAGAGGGGGAGGCGCTAATAATGAAAAAAGACAGGACCCTTCTTCCAGTAAGTTATCGCGTCTATCCTCTTTCAAGCGAAGGTAATGTGCTCGGCGCTGCCGCTGTTTTCCTTGAATCGAAGGCTGAAATGACTCAAGTCTCTGGGAAAGAAGATATCGAATACCATGCATTGCTCCGTGCCCTTGGCGCAAGAGTTGAAAATCTCTACGTGCAACCCTTACGCAGGGTTCTTGGAAGGATTGAAGGAATGGATTCTTCGCAATGGAGTGAGAGCAAGGACAATATAGTGAGAACCTTAGAGGCTGGACTTGAAGCACTTTCCGGATTGCTTGAGGACATGGAGCAATACATGAATTGCACAACGATAAGGGAATGGGACTTGCAAGAAGAAATAGGGATTTCCTCTCTTGTTTCGGAGGTTGTTGAGGAAATTTTGAAATCGAGAGAATTTCAGGGCGTTGTTATAATGGTTAGGCTTTTTGGACTGCCAGACATTTATGGGTACCCGAGACTCGTAAAGTCTGCCTTAAGAGAAGTGGTAGAGAATGCTGCATTTGCATCGTTAGATGGCGAAAGGAAAGTTGAAATTTCAGGCGCCAGGCGGAATGGATTTTTGAGGATTTCCATTTCTGATACCGGTCCTGGCATTTCTACTGAGGCCCGTTCTTTCATATTCAGGCCTTTCTTTTCAACCTGGGAAGGTCATTCTGGTCTCGGACTTGCAGCTTGCCATAGAATTATGAAGAAACTTGGCGGGAAGGTGGGGGTCGAATTTACCGAAGAAGAAGGGGGAAATAAAAAAGGAAGTGGGGCTCATTTCTTTCTTGAGTTCCCTCTTCCGCATGAGATACCCGAATGATGTAATATCGGTGTACTGAAATGGGATTGCAATCGACCATTTAGCGATAATTCTTTAATTGTTATGAAGATTGCGGTTATTTCTGATACGCATTTAAGAGGGACGAAGTTCCCCGAACATATAGCTGAACTTCTAACTGGCTCGGATATGATAATCCACGCTGGAGACATACTCGAGTTGCCGATAATCGATGAACTAAGATCAATCGCTCGTGTTGTTGCCGTAAGAGGAAACATGGATTCTGCAGAGGTAAGAAGAGAATTGCCATCACGTCAAGTAATAGAACTTGCTGGGTTCAAGATAGGCGTTACTCACGGTCAAGGTGCGCCATCCGGAATTGTTGAGAGGGTGCGAACCGAATTTGGGGATGTTGATTGCATAATTTTTGGACACACTCACCAGCCACTTGTGCTTGAAAAGGAAGGGATTCTTTTCTTCAATCCTGGGAGTCCGACGGATAGGATTTTTGCTAAAAGGAATACAATTGGTTTTTTACATGTTGGAGATGTCATCAGACCGGAAATCGTCGAAATTAAAGGTGGTGATAACCCCGGTTTGTGGAGGAAAGTTTTCGGGAAATGATAAGTGCATGGCGCGCCCCACAGGAATTTTTGAGCATTAACCGAAGGGCCGTTTTTCAAGAAAGTTTTTTAATGTTAACATTCTTAAGTTGGGCGTTTGTCGAGAACTTGATGCATTCGGGTGTGGAAGTCTTTGGTTTTGATGAAGGGAGTGATGTCAGTGATAGACCATAAGTTCATCGGAAAGGAATATGAACCCGATGAGTATGAGATCGGGCGAGAGAAAATGAAGGAGTATGCGCGTGCCGTTGGAGACATGAATCCCTACTATCACGACAGAGGATTCGGGAAGAATAGCATCTACGGAGATAATATTGCACCTCCATGCTTTGCTTCTGTTTACAACCTGATGGGGTGTGCAAAAATGTTTTTCGACCCGGAATTGAAGATTAACTTCGCAATGCTTGTTCATGGCGAGCAGGAGTTCGAGTTTATAAAGCCTGTCAAGCCCGGGGATTTAATAACAACTACTGGAAGGATTGTTGAAATTTATGAAAAGGGCAATAACGATTTTGTAGTTTTCGAGGCTCGCTCTAAGAACCAGAATGGCGAACTTGTAACAATTGGTCGTGCAACTTTCGTGATCAGAGGGGGTAACTAACAATGGCGGAAATCACCTATAATTCAGTGAACATTGGAGATGAGATACCGAAACTCGAGGTAACCCTCGATCAGATGATGCTCTGGATGTATGCGGGAGCAAGTCTGGACTTCAACCCAATCCATGTTGACAAGGAGTTTGGCGAGAAAGTCGGTCTCGGCGGGACAATTGCTCACGGACTTTCGAACATGGCAAGGATGGGAAAGTGCATAACGGATTGGGTTGGTGACCCTGGCTGCCTTCGCAGATTCAAAGTAAGGTTCCGCGCGCCTGCAAGACCAGGTGATACTGTGACCTTCTGGGGGAAGGTGAAGGAAAAGAAGGAAGAAGAAGGAAAGAAACTCGTTGTTCTGGAGGTTGGCGCGTATAATCAGGATGGAGCACAGATTCTCACAAATGGAGAGGCTGTTTTAGAACTTCCATAATTGGGTTCAATATAGCAGACTGAATTCAAAATCGGGAATGGGCAGGAGCATATCCTTTTCGAGGAGGTTAATTTGCTTAAGTTTGTTATTCCGAAGGGAAGCCTTGAAGAGCAGACACTTTTGCTTCTTAGAGATTCCGGGCTTTCCGTTAGAAGATCAGGGGATAGAGAGTACAACGTAAGAATAGACGACGAAAGGTTCACCTATGTTGCAATACTTCGTCCTCAGGAAATAGGAAAGTATGTTGAGGAAGGTCTTTTTGACATAGGCATTACAGGCTACGACTGGGTAGTTGAGACTGGCTCGGATGTCGAGATAATTGCAGATTTCCCTTATGCGAAAAGGGGGGCTTCCTCATCGCTCAGGATAGTTTTTGCAGTTGGGTCTAATTTAGGGGTTGAGAAAGCTGAAGAAGTCCCTGACGGGATAAGGGTAGCAACCGAATATCCAAACCTTTCACGCAGGTACTTTGAGAAACTTGGAAAGAGTGTGAAGATTCTTCCATCTGCTGGAGCAACCGAGGCAAAGGTTCCTCATATTGCCGATGCAGTTGTTGAGATAACCGAGACGGGAAGTACTCTTGCTGCCCACGGTCTCTTGATAATTGATGAGGTCTTAAAAACTTCTACCAAACTTGTTGCAAATAAGCAGAGCCTTAAGGACTCTCTGAAAAGAAAAGCAATCGAAGAAGTGAAGATATTACTTACGGGGGCTTTCGAAGCGCGGGGAAAGGTTCTTCTCAAGTTGAACGTAGGCCCTGAAGACAAAGAAAGGGTACTTTCCATCCTTCCTGCGATGCGTTCACCAACAATAAGCGAGCTTGCAGATGGTGGATTCGCAATCGAGACAGTGGCAGAAAAGAGTTCCCTTGCTGAACTAATACCGCGCCTGAAGGATAATGGTGCGACTGGAATACTGGAAATACCCCTCGGAATAGTAGTTCCCTGAAGCGGCCTTTCCGCAAAGAGATGTTCTTGTTGATTTTATGAGCGGGGAAAATTTCGCTAAGAAAATAGTTACTGAAATATTAGGGAAAAGCGAAAAGATATAGGCTTCAATTATGGGGCTATGACGCGGTTTGGTTCAAATAGAACTTCAAATTTAAAGTCGCGAGGCAGACGCATCAGAATAAAAACTTTCGCTTGATGCTTGAAATGGGTTTGACTCACGCTTATAATAAACCGCTAATCTGGCAACGAGCACCGGCGGCTTCGGACCCCGGTGGAATGTTGTCTTTTATATGGGAGAGGAAATGGAAAATAACGAAGAGGAAACATACGAAGAAGTAATCCTTACCGAAGAAGGTAAGAGAAGGCTTGAGCAAGAACTCGAGGAGCTCAAAAGAGTAAAGCGTCGGGAAGTTGCTGAGCGTCTTAAGAATGCAATAAGTTATGGTGATTTAATGGAGAATTCTGAGTATGACGATGCAAAAAACGAACAGGCAAGAGTTGAGCACAGGATTGACCAGATTGAGACAATGCTTGCCCGGGCGAAGGTTGTCGATAGGAGGCATGTAAAAACAAAGGAAGTTGACGTAGGTTCTCTTGTTGAGATTAAGCAAGTGGGCTCCGGGAAGAAGCAAACATACAGGATAGTTGGACCTGCCGAGGCAAACCCCGAGGAACACAAGATTTCATATATGAGCCCCGTTGGTAGAGCAGTTATGGGGCACAAGGTGGGAGATGTTGTTATTGTGCATGCTCCTGCCGGCGACATAAAATACAGGATAATTTCTATTAGACGCTGATCGTAAAAATTCACCTATTAGGATGCTGGATAATCAAGGGGCTTCTTTTGTGCTATATTTCAGACAACCATTTTTTCCGGTTTATTATTCATTAAGGAAACGGAGGTAGAAGACGGAAAGTTCAAGCGAAATCATAAAGAATAGAGAAAAAAAGGTTGTTGAACTTCTCGAAAAAGGCATCGAGCCGTTCAAGAAAAGTTTCAGCAAGGTTTCCTCGATAAACCAAACCTGTGAACTTCACGAGAGGTTTTTGCATCTTGGCGCTGGTTCTTCCTCAGGCGAGGAAGTTTCTGTTGCGGGAAGGCTTATTGCAAGGCGAGAACATGGGAAGGCGACGTTTGCTGATCTAATGGACTCCTCCGGGAAAATCCAGCTACTTTTGCGGAAGGACCTAATAGGGGAAGAAGCTTATAATGTTTTTCTAAGACTCGATATTGGGGATATTATTGGAGCTTCTGGAGAGGTTATTCGCTCCAAGAGAGGAGAGCTCACTATGCTGGTTGAGACTTTCGAGTTACTTACCAAATCTTTAAGGCCGCTTCCTGAAAAGTGGCATGGGCTTAGAGAAAAAGAGTTACGTTACCGCCAGAGGTATCTCGACCTCATAATGAATGAAGAGGCAAGAAAAATGATTGAGACGAGAACTCGCCTCATAAGGGAAATTCGCAACTTCCTCGATGAGAGGGGATTCTTGGAGGTTGAAACACCGGTACTTCAGCCGATCCCGGGTGGTGCAGCAGCAAGACCCTTTATAACTCATCATAATGCACTTGACATTGATCTTTACTTAAGGATTGCTCCTGAGTTGTACCTTAAGAGACTGCTTGTGGGAGGTTATGAGAGAGTATATGAGATAGGAAGAAATTTCAGGAATGAAGGAATAAGCACGAGGCACAATCCAGAGTTCACCATGCTCGAGGCATACTGGGCATATGTAGATTACAGGTCAATGATTGAACTAGTTCGCGAGATGATAATTTCGGTTGTTGGGAAGGCGACAGGATCTACGAAGCTCAAGGTAAAGGATGAAGAAATTGAGCTTACGGAACCGTGGGAAGAGATAACAATGCTTGATTCACTTAAATGTTACGCCGGGTTGGAAGTTTCAATTGATATGGACAAAGAAGTCCTTTTAGAGCTGGCTCGAGAGAACGAAATAGACGTGCCCGAGGAGGCAGGTCCTGGCTGGATTATTGCAGAGCTCTATGAGAAACTTGTCGAGCCGAAGCTTATGGGGCCAACTTTTGTCCTTGATTACCCAAGGGAGATTTCGCCGCTCGCTCGTTCGAAATCCGATAATCCAGAGTTCACTGAGAGGTTCGAACTTTTAATAGGCGGGCAGGAAATAGCAAATGCTTTCTCCGAACTTACAGATCCTTTTGAGCAAAGAAGAAGATTCGAGGATCAGGCCAGGAAGAGGGCAGGAGGAATTATCGAGTCCCATCCGCTGGATGAGGATTTTCTCATGGCATTAGAATACGGGATGCCACCGGCTGGCGGGCTTGGGCTTGGCATAGACAGGCTTGTTATGCTTGTTTCCGGCTCGCAAAGCATTCGGGAATGTATTATTTTTCCTCAGATGCGTCCGACTGAGAGCGTGTGATTTTTTTTGAATCTGCTGCAAAGATTTATTATCCCGCATGTAAAAACAAATGCAGGAAGGTGCGCTGGAATTCTTAATAGAAGAATTACTTTGACTGCTTCGGAGCAATTGGAGTTGACAGAAGTCATGAATTGAAGGCTTTTAACGTTATAGAATAATAAGCGGAGAACATATAAGTTCTTGAAGGTGAAAAATGAATATTTTTTGTGATGAATGCAAGAAGAACATAGCGACAGTATTCCTCACGAAAATCTCCTCTTCGGAGGTCTCGAGAGTTCAACTCTGTGAGGAGTGCGCCAAGAAAATGGAAGAGACAACAGAAGCAGTAAATCTCCTTGCGTTCCTTCCACAGGTCATTGCGGGGATTCATGGCATTGAGGAACAGGCAGCCGAAGATGCTCTTTCTGCAAATCTCACTACTTGCGATTCATGTGGCACTTCCTGGAACGATTTTCAGAAGATGGGCTTCCTTGGCTGTGCTTTGTGCTATGAGGCTTTTGGTGAGTCACTTTTAGAGATTATTCGCGAGTTTCAGCAAGCGGATGAGCATGTGGGGAAGGTGCCGGGGAAGATTTCGGAGAAGGCAAAGCTCAGAAGGAAACTTGTTGAGCTTGAAAGGCGCCTCGAGCGTCAGATTGCTCAGGAACGCTACGAGGCCGCGGCTGCCGTGCGAGACCAGATTCAAAAGATAAGGGTTAAGCTGGAGGAAGAGGTGGAGATAGAGGAAAGTGGGAAAGATTAAGACTTCTGAACCAGTTTCAGAATGGCTAAGAAGAAGAGGTCCCGGATATCCTTACGTCCTTTCGAGCAGGGCAAGGCTTGCAAGGAATGTTGCTGGCATTCCGTTTCCACACAGTGCATCCGAGGAAGAACTTGAGCGAGCGAGAGGTGTTGTGCTTGAAGCAGTGGCGAAAGCAGTTGATCCTTCACGGGAATTGAGCATGAACTTCGCTGAGGAGTTAAGCCGCGATGAACTTGAGTTTATGGCAGAAGAAAGGATTGTTAGCAGGGCTTTTGCAGAAAACCCGAAAGGACGTGCGATTGTGCTCAAGTCAGGCGCGAGTTGGAGTATTGTTGTGAACGAGGAAGACCACGCAAGGATTCAAACTATTCTTCCGGGTGCACAATTTATTAAAGTGTGGGAGGATGCCGATAAAATTGATAGCAGACTTGAAAGCCAGGTTCAATATTGTTTTGACCATCGGCTTGGTTACTTGACAAGTTGCCCAACAAATGTTGGAACTGGTTTACGGGTCTCGGCGATGTTACATCTCCCTGCCCTCTCGATAACTGGAGAGATAGCGAAGACAATTGCGGCATTGAGTGCGCATGGAGTTTACGTGAGGGGTCTTTATGGTGAGGGCTCGGGCGTCGCTGGGAATCTTTATCAGCTTTCAAACAGGAAGACGCTCGGACTTATTGAGGAGCAGATCGCATTAAAGATGGAATCGGTGGTTCGGCAGGTTGCAGATAAGGAGCGCACTGAAAGGAAGGTTTTGCTGAAAGAAAGATTCATAGACACGGCTGATAGGGTATCACGCGCCCTCGGAGTTATAGAAAGAGCGAAGCGCTTGTATTTCTACGAGGCTCTTGAACTCCTATCACTCGTGAAGATGGGGCTTGAGATGGAATTGCTTCACGTCAGGGATTTTAACCTCTTAGAGGTGGGTGTTGGAATTTGTCCGCAGCACTTAAGGCGGATGCTTCCAGATGCAAAGGAAGAGGATGTCGACTGCGAGAGAGCATCACAATTAAGGAGGCTTCTGGATCTTTAGCAGTTTGAGGGATGAAGTTTTGCAAATTGTCTATTAACATATATATGAGGAGGAAGGAAAGTGTTTCAGAGGTTTTCAGATAGCGCGAGAAGGGTTGTAGTTCTTGCTCAGGAAGAAGCAAGAACACTCAACCATAACTATATAGGAACCGAGCACCTTCTCCTTGGGCTAATTCAGGAAGGCGAAGGGGTTGCAGCAAGAGTTCTTGAGTCATTCCAGATTGACGTTGAAGCTGTTCGCATGCAGGTGGTTGAGCTCATTGGTAGGGGTTCAAGCCCACCGAGCGGGCATATTCCTTTCACGCCGCGAGCAAAGAAAGTTCTTGAACTTTCTTTAAGAGAAGCATTACAACTTGGCCACAATTACATAGGTACTGAGCACATCCTTCTTGGGCTCATTAGGGAGGGAGAGGGAGTTGCAGCGAAGGTTCTGGTAAAGCTTGGTGTTGACCTTGAGCGATTGCGTAATCAGGTTCTTAAGAGCATTACAGGAGGAGTTTCTGCTGGTGGGGAGCCATCAGGTGGCGAGGGACCTCAAGGGACTCTCCTCCTTGACCAGTTTGGCAGAAACCTTACTGAGCTTGCAGCGCAGAACAAACTTGACCCGGTTATTGGAAGGGAGAAGGAAATCGAGCGAGTTATGCAAGTTCTTTCAAGGCGAACAAAGAACAACCCTGTTCTCATTGGCGAGCCGGGTGTTGGTAAAACTGCAATAGTTGAAGGACTGGCTCAGTGTATATCTTCAAACCAGGTTCCTGAGCTTTTAAAGGGCAAGCAGCTTTATACGCTTGATCTTGGTGCACTTGTTGCGGGTTCTCGGTACCGGGGGGATTTCGAGGAGCGCCTTAAAAAAGTTATAAAGGAAATACGCGGAAGGGGAGACATAATTCTCTTTATTGACGAACTTCACAATCTCGTCGGTGCAGGTGCTGCAGAAGGGGCTATAGATGCTGCAAGCATCCTGAAGCCAGCACTTGCGCGTGGAGAATTGCAAACAATCGGTGCTACCACCATGGATGAGTATAGAAAGCACCTTGAGAGAGATGCCGCACTTGAAAGAAGATTTCAGCCTATAAAAGTCGAGGAACCTACTGTTGAGCATACTATTGACATTCTAAGGGGGTTGAGAGATCGCTACGAGGCACACCATAAGGTACAGATTACGGATGGCGCGATTGTGGCTGCTGCGAGGCTTGCACACCGTTACATTTCAGACAGATACCTTCCGGACAAGGCGATTGACTTGATTGATGAGGCGGCAAGCCGGCTGCGAATGAGAGCAATGACTGCACCGCCGGATGTTAGAGAGAAGGAAGAGAGGCTTCAGAAAATCAGGCAGGAAAAGCAGGCGGCAATTGCTGCCCAGGACTTTGAGAAGGCAGCGCGCCTGAGGGATAAGGAACAGCAGATAATAGTCGAGATTGCCGAGAGCGAGGAGGATTGGAAATCACCTCAGTTCTGTCACCAGCTTGAGGTAACTGAAAATGACATCACGGAGATACTTTCATCCTGGACTGGAATTCCGGTGTATCAACTGACCGAGGAGGAGAGCGAGAAACTTCTGCGGATGGAAGATGAGCTTCATAAGAGGATTATAAGCCAGCATGAGGCTGTTGTTGCTGTTTCTCAAGCTCTGCGGAGGACACGTGCTGGCCTGAAGGATCCAAGAAGGCCTGGTGGCTCGTTTATATTCCTTGGCCCATCGGGGGTTGGCAAGACTGAGTTGGCAAGGGCACTTGCGGAATTTCTCTTTGGTACGGAAGATGCGCTTGTTCAGATAGATATGTCAGAGTACATGGAAAAGCACACGGTCTCGAGGCTCGTTGGTTCTCCTCCGGGTTATGTTGGACATGAGGAAGGTGGTCAGCTCACTGAAGCGGTAAGAAGGAGACCATTCTCGGTTGTTTTAATGGACGAGATAGAGAAAGCGCACTACGACGTATTCAACGTACTTCTTCAGATACTTGAGGATGGAAGGTTAACCGATGCGCAAGGGCATACTGTTGATTTTAGAAATACCATAATTATCATGACTTCTAACCTCGGAACCAAGGAAATACATAAGGCTACTCCACTTGGCTTTCAGAAGGCTTCTGACTCTTCCTTTGCCTATGAGGACATGAAGGAAAAGGTTATAAGCGAACTGAAGCGCACTTTCCGTCCGGAGCTTCTTAACAGAATAGACGACGTAATTGTGTTTCATGAACTCTCCACCGATGAGGTAAAGCAGATAGCAGAACTTATGCTTAACCGCGTTCGCGAGCAATTAGCAGAGCAGGATTTAAAATTAGAGGTAACCGAGGAAGCAAAGGACATACTCGTGAAGGAAGGATTTGACCCGGCTCTTGGCGCAAGGCCACTAAGAAGGGCTATAACAAGGTTAATTGAAAATCCAATCTCTGAGGCTATTCTTCGCGGGGATTTCAAGGGCGGTCATACAATTGTAGTGGACAGGAAGGAAGATCGTCTTGATTTCTCGATAAAAAAGAGCACTGAGGAGGTTGCAAAAGTCGGGGCTGACAACTGAAGCACTGATACCTCCTCTTTCAGATTTTTGGCATAGTTTCAAGCTTTGGGGGTTCTATTGCGGTTAGATTCCAGGAGAGACAAGCAGGAGAAACTCATTGGTGTTCTTGAAAAAATTGCTCCTGGAACGGAGTTGAGAGAGGCTATTGATAGGATACTTGCAGTTGGAACAGGTGCCCTGATTGTAGTAGGAGATATTGAAGAGCTGCGCCCCATAATGTCTGGCGGTTTCGAGATAAATGTTGATTTTTCCGCTCCAAGGCTTTATGAGCTTTCAAAAATGGATGGGGCGGTGGTGGTAACTCGGGATCTCGGGAGAATAGTTTCATCGAACGTTCATCTTGTACCTGATCCTGACATTCCCACTCATGAGGCCGGGACAAGGCATCGCACTGCGGAGAGGGTAGCAAAGCAAACGAGCGCTTTCGTTATCGCTATTTCAGAGAAAATGAAGACTGTTTCTATCTATGTTGGACAGGAGAGATTTACCCTTGAAAGCATACCGCTTGTGCTTGCTAAAGCTGATCAGGCACTTCAAACACTGGGAAGGTATCGCGAAAGGCTTGACAGAGAGTTTTCCCGCTTGAATGCCCTGGAAATCGAGGATACAGTGACTTTAAGGGATGTAGTAAAGGTTGTGCAAAGAGTAGAAATGGTGGTAAGAATGGCTGACGAGGTGCGATTCCAGGTGAGTGAACTCGGGAGCGACGGGAGGCTTGTGAATTTGCAGTTGAATGAACTTATTGCTGGCGTTGGGAAGGCGAGAAGGCTTCTTGTAAAGGACTACTTTATACCAAGAGACGACAGGGGTGTTGATGATGTTCTGAGCGAGTTAAGAGAACTTGGACCTAACGATTTGATGGATGATATTTTAATTATGCGCATTCTCGGATATAAGGGTTCCCCTGAACTGATGAATAAGATGCTACGTCCAAGAGGCTACAGGATTCTTTCAATGATCCCGCGCATTCCTGGTAGCGTTGTTGAAAATCTTGTATCACGTTTCGACAATTTAAAAAACATCATGCGCGCTTCTCATGCACTACTTGATGAAGTAGATGGAGTTGGGGAGAGAAGAGCGTTTGCCATAAAGGAAGGGCTTGAAAGGATTTCGAGCATGGTGGGAAGGGAAGGATTCGTTTAAATTCATGGATGTCCCGTTCCATCTTCAAGCCAGTTGAATGTCCCGTATCTATAAACAGTGCCCCTGAAATATGTCGTGTAGTGTGCTATGTTTGATACTCTGTCAAGAGTGAGGATTGTTATGTACCGGTTATAACTATTTGACCAGGCTGCACCCGTCCAGCGATAGGGGATTATGCCTATCTTTCCGCTTAAGTATTTATTCCAATCCTGGCCTGTTGTGACTGTGAAATTTCCATAAATTCTTATTCCGTTTCTATACACATTGTTCACATAGAGTTTGCCTCCTGAGACTGGCATATACGACCAGTAGATTTTCCTTTCAATCAAGCTCATATAGTATGCGTTTACAGGATAACCGCTGGGAAGATATGGGCTTGTGATTGGAGCAGGGGGCCAGAAATCGCGATAGCTCTCTCTGTAGTTTGCATCTCCACCGGCGGGGAATGGCGCATCCACTATCTTGAACCATACCTTATCAATACAATTTGTTCCTATGCGTTCGTTCGCCTTTGCTGTTTCCTCAGATACCTTTTTCCTGCTTGAAAGATAAACGGCAACAGCGATTCCAACAAGTATTGCAAGGATTAATACCACAATCATTAACTCAATTAGGGTAAAGCCATCCGATTTTGAATGATTAACCCTGAGACTTTTTGTATTTCTGTCTGTCATCCAAGAGCGCCCCCGTTTTTAACAATAAATACACATAAGAAATATCGGAGACTGCTTTATTATACCACCTATTACCTGGTTTCAAAGACAAGTAATGGTACTTGGAATATTTTCGGCAACTGAAAAGGTATTTTTGTTCTTTAAAGTTCAAATTCCTGCGGATTATTATGATTAAAAATGCTGCCTGAAAAGTTTATGCGCTGGCCTGAATTTCTATTCAAGGAGTGAGTACAGGAGTTTGCAATATCCAACACGATCGTCCTTTTCAGGATCGAGGAGTGTTGCTTTTTTCTTAAGGACTTTTGATATAGCCCTGAGTCCAGTGGGAATAATCGGACAAAAAGTATTCTTCCCCTCATTCCTTAGGAGTTCATTCCCCTCACAAATACTGCACCCTTCGACTTTTATATCAAGTATCTCGTTGTTAATATTGACGCTAACTTTTTCCGCAAAGCCAAGGTCTTCAAGGAACTCCTCAAATGCCCTGGCAAATTCGTTATTGTTTTTAACCGGGAGAGAAATTTTCGCAAGTAGTTCTTGAAGAAGGACTGAAGCAACCCTTGGTTTCGTCTTCTCAAGGTTATCTCCAAGAGCAATTACAACTGCTTTGTGGTATTTTGGAAAAAATTCGTTCTTTTTCATCATGTTACCGATTGCTTACGGTGTAGTGCATGATAAAGATAAATGCAAAATTAAATAGTTAAGTCAAGCTATATACGCCAAGTGTTTTTATTCTATCGTTTTCTTTTTTTATTAGTTCATGGAGATCAAGCCCGGTCAGGGTGCATATTGCAGCAAGAAAGAAAAGTGAGCGCCCCAACTCCTCCTCGATAACTTCAGCACAATTTGGGCAGAGCCTTCCTTCAAGATGACTCTTAACATATTCACTCATTTCAGATAACGTCGCATCAGCTGGAAGTTCCTGTTTTTCTGCTTTTACTTTAAGACAACCACATTGAGTAACTGATTTTGCGAGAGCGCGATTTACCCTTGAGCACGCGTCTTGATATTTTGTCATGACATCGAGAATGCTCCTGTGCCTTATTAGATGCAGAGATACGGTTCTTTGAAATTCACTACAACTATTGTTTGCTTGCATAGCCCATACACATCCTTTTCCCGATTGAGACTGGAAATTTTTTATGATTATATTTGTATAGTTCTATCGGTGTCAACCTTAAGCGGTGAAGATTGTTCCTCCTCTGGACCTTTTATGGGTTTTGAATGACTACCATGCTGCGGCTGGCAGCGGCCTTGCGGGGCAAGAAATGCTTATGATAAAATCAATAAAGTTGTTATGTTCTATTTAGAGTTAAAGAAGCAGTCAGTTTTAAGTTCGGGTAAGTGCTCACCAGGGGTTTCTTAGGAAGGGGATGGAATAGTTGTTCAACGTTGGCGACAAGGTTGTCTATCCTAACCACGGGGCAGGGGTTGTTGAAGGGATTATAGAAAAGGACATAGAGGGGGAGAGGAAGAAATTTTTTGTACTCAGCCTTTGCGGTGGTGATCTGAAGGTCACCGTTCCAAAAGACAGCACAGAGAAAGTAGGGCTGAGAAGTGTCATACCTAAGCACCAGATCAAATCAGTTTTCGAGGCTCTTGGTGAGGAGCCAACGCAAATGCCATCAAACTGGAACCACCGCTTCAAGAAAAACAGGGACAAAATACGTTCTGGAGACATTTATCAGGTTGCTGAAGTGGTGCGAAACCTTACGATTCGAGAAAGAGAAAGGGGTCTTTCATCCGGTGAAAAAAGAATGCTTAATCAAGCACGGCAGATACTTGCAAGTGAGCTCATATACGTTTTGAATATTGATGCCAAGAAAGCAGAAAAGATGCTTGATGATGCATTTTCAGAGCGAAAGAAATAGGATTTAAAATGAATGCACAAGATTTCCTGGTAAGGAGGTTATTCAGTGGTCGTTTTGACCATCCGCCTTTTGAGTATGCTTGGATGCTCATACGCTGGGATCAGGGTAGCCGAGTTCCTCAACGAGAATTACATAATGAGGAGTCCTCAACAGATTCTCGCAATCATCGTAGGAATTTTCCTTGGTCTCCTCGTCGGGTATGTCCTCGGGGGGATTCTTGGCAGAGGCGTAGCTAAGGGTCTTGTTAGAGTAGAGTTCTTCGTTCAAAAGGTAAAGGCAGCAGACCTTTTTTTCGGGGTATTCGGAGCTATTACTGGTTTTCTACTTGCCCTACTACCTTCCATTGTCCTTTTTCGATTCGGTTATCCTGGATATGTAATTTCTCTTTCCCTTTTTATCGTCTTCGGCTTTATTGGTGCCCAAGGAGCAGTCGCTAAGCGCTCTGAACTTTCTGCACTTCTTAAACTTGGTCCAAAGTTTGGAGCAGAGTCGGGTTCTAAGACTGGGAAAATACTTGATACGAGCGTCATAATAGATGGAAGAATAGTTGACATTGCAAAGGCGGGCTTTCTTGAAGGCACAATTGTAGTTCCGAGATTTGTCCTTGAAGAACTTCAGTCAATTGCAGATTCTGCTGACGACCTCAGAAGGAATAGGGGAAGGCGTGGCCTTGATGTCCTAAATGCGCTGCAAAGGCTTCCCAATATCAGCCTGGAAGTGAGCGAGCAGGATTTTCCGGAAGTTCTTGGTGTTGACTCCAAGTTAGTCACTTTCTCTCAAGTTTCGGGAATGCCACTTATTACTAATGACTTCAACCTTAACCGTGTTGCGGCAATACAAAACGTAAAGGTGCTTAACATAAATGAACTTGCAAGCGCCCTGAAGCCCGTGGTGCTTCCTGGTGAAGAACTAAAGATAAAGATAATTCGTGAGGGTAAAGAGCCCGGACAGGGTGTTGGTTATCTTGATGACGGGACAATGGTTGTTGTGGAAAAAGCGCGAAACTTCATAGGAGAAGAAGTTGAGGTTGTGGCAACGAGTGTCTTACAGACTCCAGCAGGCAAAATGATTTTTTCAGATCTAAAGAGCAGGCGCCAGGTCCGGGAGGATTGAGTTTTGGCTTGTGCTATTATTGCGGCTGCCGGGTCTGGCGAGCGCCTCGGTGCCCGGGTTTTCAAGTTGGATTACGAAATACTTGGAGAGCCACTTGTTATTCACGCTCTTAGACCTTTCGAGTCATGTAGCTTAATTGACAAAATTTTAATTGTTGTTCCCCCTTCAAGGCTTTCGTTCTGGACAATTGATAAACTGAAGAGTTTTGGAATAGGGAAGGAAATTATGGTCGTGGCTGGTGGAAGAACAAGGCAGGATTCTGTACGTCTTGCGCTTGAACATGTTGAAGGTGATGGAGTCGTTATTATTCACGATGGTGCACGACCTTGTGTGACTGTCGAGTTGATAGAGCGCGTCATAGATATTCCCGAAGGAACATCAGGGGTGGTACTTGGGATTCCTCCTGTGGATACGATAAAGGAGGTACGCACGGGAAGGGTAGTACGTACCATTGATAGGGATGCACTTATCCAGGTTCAGACCCCACAGGCCTTTCCTGCAAGTGTCTTAAAGAAAGCCCACATGCTTGCAAAGGAACATGAATTTGAAGCGACGGATGACGCGGCTTTAATCGAGCGAATGGGCGGTTTGGTTGTTGTAAGGGAAGGCTCTCGAGAGAATATTAAGGTTACATATTGGCAGGATGCTCAACTTGCTGAGTCTATATTAAAGGGGAGAAAAACTTGAGGGTAGGAATTGGCTTTGACGCTCATGAGTTTAAGGAGGGAAGGAAGCTCATATTAGGAGGAGTCGAGTTTCCCGGCGAGGTCGGGCTTGCCGGACACTCCGATGCCGATGTTGTTGTCCACGCTCTTGCGGACGCTCTATTGGGCGCGTGCGGAGCAGGTGATATAGGCACACACTTCCCTCCTGAGGATCCGGATTATGAAGGTGTCTCAAGCCTGATACTGCTTAATAAAGTCATGGATGTGGTTTTGAGCAGGGGATACAGGGTTTTGAATGCTGATATCACCGTCGTTTGCGAAAGTCCAAGAATATCTCCTTTCGGAAAACAGATGTCACGTGTGCTCTCGAAGATTTTAGGCGTTGAGGAAGATGTCATTTCTGTGAAGGGAACTACAACTGAGGGGATGGGATTCACAGGTCGGCGGGAAGGAATCGCAGCGATTGCAGTTGTTCTTCTTGGCGAAGAAGGATAGGTGAAAGTCAGATGGAGCGCAAGGAAATAATTCCTCGAAGGGTACCTGTGAGGAGGCAGCAGCCGGAGGAGCGCATAAGGAATTTTGAAGAAGTTGCTTATGTTTATTCTGAAGACGAGGCAAAAGCCGAAGCTTCGAGATGCCTTGGTTGCAAGAAGCCCCCATGCGTTAAGGGTTGCCCTGTTGGAGTAGATATCCCGGGTTTTATCTCGAAGATATTAGCGCAGGATTACAAGTCTGCAATAAAGATAATAAAAGAACAAAACCTTCTACCTGGTGTGTGCGGAAGGGTTTGTCCTCAGGAAAATCAATGCGAGAAGTTTTGCATACTTGGAAAGAAAGGGGACCCGGTCTCAATAGGAAAATTGGAGAGATTCGCTGCGGATGTTGAAGCAAAATCAGGAGTGCGAACTCCCGATGTCGCGCCTCTTAGTGGATATAATGCTGCCATAGTGGGTTCAGGTCCTGCGGGACTCACCTGTGCATTTGAACTCGCAAGGAAGGGGCACAGGGTGACGATTTTTGAAGCCCTGCATGCTCCAGGAGGTGTTCTCACCTACGGCATACCTGAGTTTCGTCTTCCCCAGGAAGTAGTAGACAGGGAGGTTAAGATTCTTGAAAAAATGGGTGTAGAGATTAAGCTCGATTTTGTTGTGGGGAAAACAGCACCATTCGATGAGATTGCCTCTAATTATCACTCAGCCTTTATCGCCATAGGTGCAGGTCTTCCATTGTTTATGGGTATACCTGGCGAGAATCTCAACGGGGTCTATTCTGCAAACGAATTTCTAACAAGGGCAAACCTCATGAGGGCTCGCGCATTCCCGGAATACGATACGCCTTTGCGAAAGGGGAGGCGTGTGATTGTTGTCGGTGGGGGAAATGTAGCTATGGATTCCGCAAGAACAGCACTACGCATGGGAGCGCAAGAAGTTACCATAGTCTATAGGCGTTCAAGAGTCGAGATGCCAGCAAGAGTTGAGGAAATCGAAAACGGAGAGGAAGAAGGAATAAAGTTCAGGATGCTTTCAAATCCAGTGGAGATAATCCCTGAGAACGGCTCTGTAGCAGGGGTTAAAATTCAGAGAATGGAACTTGGTGAGCCTGATGAGTCGGGAAGAAGAAGACCTGTTCCTATTGAAGGTGAATTTTTCGAGACAGAGGCAGATATGGTTATTATGGCCATAGGCACAAGAGCAAATCCACTTGTTCCTTCGAGTGTTCCTGGACTTCGCCTGAATAGAAGAGGCTATATCGAGGTAAGTGAAACTTTTGAGACAAGCATAAAGGGAGTTTTTGCAGGCGGAGATATCGTTACGGGGTCAGCAACGGTTATTGAGGCTATGGGCGCCGGGAAAGTTGCGGCAGCTGGAATGGATCTGCACATGCAAAGCGGCGGGAAAATCGAAATTTAGTGCTCGTGATTGTGTTCATGCCCGTGTTCGTGCCCATGCTCATGTTCTTCTGCCTCTTTCAGTATTCTCATTGTCTCATAATCTAAGGTTGCCTTGGGAATCTTTCTCTTGCCAGCAAGGACGAGGTCAATAGTCGAGAGAAATCTCATGTAAACTTGCTTTTGCTCTTCATGAGGCTCAAGGGCAATTGCTTTGAGAATATGGTATCTTGCTTTTTTTGGATCTTTCTTAAAGAAGATATAAAGCGAGGCAAGATTTTCCTGAAGAGTTGCTGAGTTTGGGTTGTTTCTCAACCCCTCAAGCCCAAGGTCAAATCCCTCCTTTACCTTGCCAAAACGGCAGAGAACCCAGCTTGCAAAGTAGTAGGCCATAATAAAATGCGGATCAAGTCTTGTTATCATCCAGTAGTAAGGAAAGAGAGGCTTCTCGAGCAGAAAGGTGCCCCCGAGATACTCATGGAATATTTCATCCGTCTTTGTCCAGAAATAAGCGGCAACTGTTTCCCTTACTCCGCCTAAAAGATCTAAGATCGAGCGACCTATATCCCCTGGAGTGTTTCCCTGCACACTGCCTTGAGGTGAAGCACTATCAATCGAATACTGAAGCACTATAGTTCCTGTTAGAATAGCCGCTATTAGCATGAATATGAGGATTTGACTCTTTGCCCTTCCCCTCATTAAAGATCCTTTCTTCTAAACACAGCATAACCAAGGATCAGAAAAGCCAAGATAAATAGAAGAGCATATCCTGTGATGCGAAGCAAAAAGAAAGCAGAAACACCTTTACCATAGCCTATCTTCTGAGAGAGGTTGAAGTTTTCAAGGTTTGGTATTAGGTAGTATAAAGCCCAGGAGAAGATTCGCCCAATTCCGTGAATCCCCTCTACTAATTTTTCATGGAGATAACCGGTTTTTATGTGAGTAATGACATAGAAAAGTATGGTTGCAAAAACATTGATGGGAACTGTTGAGAATGTGGATAGAAAAATGCAAAAAGAGGAGATAAGCGCGCATTCAAGGAAAATAGCAAAAAACCCCTGAGTTATGATCGGAGTGAAAACGTGAAGCCTTGCATATATTAAAGCAAGAACCTCAAGCCACATGATGAAAAGAACGAGAATTAGCGTGGCAAGCATTCCAAGGTATTTACCGAGGAAATATTCAACCCTTGAGAGGGGCTTTGAGAGAAAGTTGTATATCGTTCTGTTTGATACTTCTCCCGGGATTTGCCCGACCGAGAGAACTGCAGCAAGAACAACGCCGAAAAGAGATGCAAGAGAAAGCGAGATATCTCTTAAGAACTGAACCCGTAGTCCCAGTTCGAAAGATGGAAGAAGAGGTGATAGTGCAACAACTGCAAGCCCGAATAGAAAAACGATATAGAAGAGTTTTCGTCTAACTGCATCCTTGATGACATTAAGGGCAATCGTTTTCGTATTACTCATTCTTCTTTCCTCACAGCCTCAATGAAGAGATCCTCGAGAGTTCTCTTAAGGGGTGTTACAGAAACGATTTCCAGCCCTTGCTTTTTTGCTTCTTCAAGAGCGGGAAAGGTTTTTTTGGTTTCAACTTCGATAACAATTGAACCATCTTTCACTTCAGCATTTATTGCAAGTTCCTTGAAGCAGTCACCTTTCTTTGTATCTCCCTTAAGCTCGAGCCTTGAGACTCCCTCAACGGAAAGCAGCGCGGAAAGTTTCCCCTCTCTTACAACTCGCCCCTGGGAGATAATGCAAACGCTTGAGCAAACATTTTCCACCTCGGAAAGTTGATGGCTTGAAAGGAAGATTGTCTTCCCCTGTCTCCGGAGTTCAAGAATGAGGTCTCGCATTTCCTTCTGCCCTATTGGGTCTAAGCCACTGGAAGGCTCATCGAGTATTAAAAGTTCGGGATCGTTTATGAGTGCCTGGGCAATCCCGAAGCGCTGGAGCATTCCCTTCGAGTACTTGTCAAGGGTGAGATGAGAATC
>Ga0315298_1002190_pt1 | contig 33864 bp, 29 predicted proteins | sample WHS_1_MG_FD_203077 | JGI IMG/M metagenome (GOLD analysis project Ga0315298, IMG submission 203077) | Extremophilic microbial mat communities from Washburn Hot Springs, YNP, Wyoming, USA - WHS_1_MG | ecosystem: Environmental > Aquatic > Thermal springs > Hot (42-90C) | place: USA: Wyoming...
AAGTTATATGACGCTTACATGGGATTATAAGGGGCAGGTTCTTGAACCATATAAGAGCGTTAAAGTTACTTTGAAGTTGTTGATTTCCCAAGAGATACAAGGCATAACTAACTTTAACTTTGACACCATTATAAGTATTAGTTGAGGAAATTTTTAATTGGTAAATGGTTTGTTTGCGTTTTGATTTTACGAAGTTTATTTTTGTGTCTTTCTGCCTTTATTAAAATGAGGATGATTAGCATAGTGATTGTGAAAATTAAGAGTGGGTTATGGAGTTCTGGGATGACTTTATAAACATAATATTCTCCGCTTTTGTCTTCTGCAGCTACATTGTTGGCATAATCGTATGCTATAATTTTGAATTGAATTTTAGTGCCAACTTCAAATCCTGGGATTTCTGCAGTGTAAGTGTTGTTTTGAGAGGGTTTCATTGTAATGTTTATCCATGTTTGGCTTTCATTTACATTGTAGGAGAGTATGACTTCAAGTACTCCTGTTTCCTCGTCAACAACATTTGTGGTTACTGTAACTTTTTGGTTTGGTTGAACAGTTGTGGGTTCTGGGTTTTGTGATGGAATGCCGATTTTTGGTGGGATAGTGTCTGGGGCGCGGGAGCCTATTGGTATTATGTATAGTGGGATAAGTGAATTGGGCAGACTGAGGATGCTGCGGAGGATTTCTGCTCCTGCGCCGTTCCAGTCCTCAAGTCCATTGGCGACTATGTTTGCGCCTAAATTCCACGCAGAGGCTTCGAGGAAGAGTTGCTGAATTACAGTTCCTGCATCTACTTCGATAAACTCGTGGGGTAAAATGCCGCCGTCACCAGTCCATCCATTATCGTGGGATGAATTGTAGACTATGAGGAATATTGTTGGAGCTTTTGATGCCCACAATTGACTTGCACATGCACTTGCTATGGCAATTCTTTTATCGCCGTGAAGTATTTTTGTTGTGGAATGGTTTTCTGGTAAGTATTGATAAGTTCCTGTTGCGTTTGAAACGTAGATTATAAGGGGGTAAATTCCGTAGGCGCCTGGCGTCGTCCTATGATATGAATCATCGTGTGTAATGTTGGTGTAGCCGTAGGCAGCCCAAAGTAATTGTGAAACTTCTTGTGTGGAAAGGTTTTCGGTGGACCATTTTTTGGCAAACATCATATTTCTTAATGTGTCTTTAAAAGATAGAGCGCTATATTGCACGGGTGGAAGATTTCCAGTCATGTAGTCGTAGTTTGGGGATGCTTCTGGATAGGGGTTTGTGGGATAGCCTAAAGGCATTACCAAAAGGGGGATCAAGTCGCTTGGCAGTTGGAGGTCGCTGCGTAAACCTTCAGAGTTTATGGTTCCAACACAGCATGTGCCCAGTTCGAGGGATGCTGCAGCTAAATACACGTTTTGGACTAGACATCCAGCTTCTGCGGAGGCAAAATATTGGTTATTCATTCTGGTTTTATTCCAAACTATGACTAGAACAACGCTGGCATCGCTAGGCCAGTTTGAATCATGTGAACGTATTGTTTCCTTGTTGACATTGGCGTTGTGTAAAGTAATCGTATTGGTTTCCGGGTTGTATCGGTAACTGCCAGTGGCGTTTACTGAAAAAATTATCAAAGAGTAGTCGTAACCCATTCGTGGAATACTTCTGTGGGCGCCCCAAAAACCGTAGGCAGAACGCAATACTTCTAGGAGCTGCTGACTAGATATGTTTTTGTTAGTGTAACTCCGCACGGATTGTCGGCGACTTATGGTTTGTTCTAGTGGATAAGATGCAGCATACGACGTATAAAACATTGAGCATAGCAGAAATAATGCGATTAAACAAACTATTGTTTTTGGTATGTGCATCATAAGCCCTTATACATACAATGTATTAATTTGCGTATATTCAAGTTGCACTTTTCAACATAAAAATGGGAGTTTAATAGCCATTATTGAAGTAATCTAGCTCATCTTTCCACATTAATGCGTATTCTCTGTCCGCGCCTCTGGGATTGCTTCCAAGTGGGTGAGTCTCCAGAAATGCGTCTGCCGCATTTATTGTATCTGATATAGATGTGGGGTCTACACCGTTTGCCACGTTCAATTTTGCGGCTATGAGTTGAGCTGCTAGCATGGAGGTTGCATCTTTCGCCTTCGCATTCCAAAGTATACCCAACAATCGTTGTTGGGTGTAAGTTACTCCGCCAATTGTCAAAGAGTCAACCGGCCAGGCTTCTGGATGGTTTTTCCAGTAGCCCACAGTGTAGGGTTCAGCTGTTGGGCAATAACAGAAGTAGATTCTTCTTGTTTCTCCGCAATGAAGATCTTCAACGTAAATGGTACCTATAATGTAGCCCATTGACGTCTCAGCAACGACAGTGTAATCAGCAAGGTATCCTTTCAGCCAAGCTATGTGGAAATAGCCGTTTTCGTCGGTGATATCCGTTCCAAGCATTCCTTTGGACATATTGTCATTAACACCGTAGCCTTCAAGATTGTTAGAAGCGCTGTAGACTCGAACGTATATTCCTTGAATAGGTGTTGTTCCGCAGCGGTAGACGTAGCCATCGATTCCATCGTTAATTGTCCATGTAGCGTGGGCACTAAACGTCATAGAAGCCAGCATTAAAAAGGCTATTAAACCTAAAACTAGCTTTTTCATTTTTCTCCTTCCAACATCAGAAATCAGAGGTCTTGTTAGTAAATACATATGGAATGTTGTTCTAGAAATTATTTAGATAACAAACAACATCTGGAAGTGAGGGTACATTTCCATGGGTGGTAACGAAGCCCGGGCGGTCTACAATACCCCAAAAAGCTGTAACTTAATATGTTTTTGTCCAGTGAAACAGGAATATTTGGTTATTTAGTCAGCTTTTCTGCATACTTTAATACTTTTGCCTCATAAAAAATTACAAGCCTAAGGATGAACCATAAGCTTTTGATTTTGTGGAAAATTTTGGTGAAAATTTCCATATCTGTGGCGTTGAAAATCCTCATTATTGGCATTAAAGTTAGATATGCAAGACAGAAGATTAGGCCTCCAAAAATTAGGTTTAATATGCTGTTTAAAGGTGAAACTTTGAGAAAAGCAAGTGAAAAAGTGGCAGATGTTGCTGAGGCAACATATATTTTTATAGACAAGGAAAGATCTAAGCTAACATGGATTTTTTTGACAGCTGTTAGCAGGAGATAAAGCAGTGAACAAAAACCAGATACGAAAAGGGCGGCTATCAAACCCGTAACAGAGTATAAAGAGGTTAACATTGGAGCTAGCGGAAGGAAGACTATTAGGCTGATTATGTTGGATTTTAGAACTATATCAGTTCTTCCTATTCCATTGAATAAATACCCGAACACTACGTTTCCAAAGCCAGCGTAAAGGTTTAGTAAAATGTAAAATGCGATAAATGTTGGTGCCAAGCTGTAGTCTGATCCAAAGAACGTGTAAACAAAATCTTTTGACATAACGGCAATTAATACAGCTATTGGGATAACGATAAGGGCTGTATATTTCACGGAACGCCTAAAAAATTGGTTGAGTTGCTCTTTTTGGTTTTCAAGTTTTGAAAAGGCTGGGAAAAGCGCTGTAAAAGGGTAAGTAAAGAGGGCCATAGCTGTTGAGAAAAGGGTTGCTACTTGAAAGTTTCCAACCTCGATGTTGGATGCAAAAAAGGCTATGATTATGGTTTGATATTGAGTACTAAATAGTCCTAAAAACCCGGACAAGTAGATGGGAGCACCGTATGTTAACATCGTTTTCAAAATATTTGAACTTGATCCATTATCACCGCGATTTCTCTTTAATACAAAGCTCAAATTTGCCAGACCTAATGTAACAGCCACTAAATAGCATAAAATGTGACCTAATAGAGCCCCGAAGATGCCGAATCCCAAAATTATAAGTAATGGTGAAAGCAGAATTTTTGCAACCGCCCGAAATATCATCATGATAGAGTTACTGCTCATTTTATCCAAGCCAATAAAGGCGGAGCTTAGCACGTTAAAAAGTGTCTGAAACAGTATTAGGCTGGATATTACTTTTATGTAAAAACTGGCTTCTGGTCTGTTTATTATAGAGGCTGCCAGCGAATCCGAGAAAAGAAAACAGAAGATGGATGCACCTATACCTACTGTTAACTCTGCTAAAAGCCCAGCCTTAATAACGCGTTCTACATCTGAATTTCTGTTTTCAGCTTTGAATTTTGCGGAAAATCTTGTAATAGCCGAGGTTATGCCAAAATCGATTAAACCTATTAAGAGGGATGGAACAACAATTGCCAAGGAATAAAGTCCGTAGTCTGCTGGACCCAAAAGCCTAGCGATAACAATGGAGCTTATTACCAATATGCCGGTGGACAATGTATTGCCTATAAAAAGGTAGTACCCCCCGTGTGCGGAACTTTCAGCTATTTGCATGATCTTATTTTCATCTGACACTTAATTTTTCACCTTTAGTTCAGTATGTTTGTCGTATGGCATGCATCAATACTTTTTTATAGAAGGCAAGGTTGGAAACGGATCTAGCCATGAAGGGTAGAGATTTCATTGAAACAGGATCTTCAGTTATCTTTTTAAGAAAGGCGATGGCCAAAGTAGTGGGATGATATTTTTTGGGCAGTTCAAAGTTTTCGTTAGGTAATTCTGTCTTATTTGCAACTCCTGCCTCTTTAAATTTTTCCATTAAAGGAGTGGCTGGGCCAAAGGCCATGAGCGTTATAGCCATTGTCATTTCCAGTACCGTGTCTAATGCGTTTTTTATGCGAAATTTTTCAGCTAATTTTATGGCTTTTTTCCAATGTTGCAGTAACATGATGAAGGTGTAATAATCGCTCAGCGTATACATTTGTTCTTTGAATATGCTGTGAGCTGCAACGGCTAGCAGATCCGCTGAAGGCTTGAGCGTTTGAATTTGCTTTTCATATACTTCCAATCTGCTCACATGATCGAAAAGCAGTTCCTTATTCAAATATACTAGGCCTGAAACAGCAATCTGAGTTGTTAAGTCAATGTTCATTTTGTATTTTTGGTTAAACATTGTCAGGCCGTATGCATTTTTCTCTAAGGGCATGCATCCATGATTCTTTAATGCTTTTGCAACAGTTTTGAGGTTGTTATCTGACCATAGGAGAACATCAATGTCGGAGGGCGTGTACGGGAAAGGCTTTAATGTTTTGAAAAAAGTGTAATGCGCCCCAATTTTTTCGAGTAGGTTGCCGGTAAATGCGATCAATTCTAAAGTGTTTTTGTGCTGTTCTTCATACCGTGATAGAATGTGTTGGATATTGTGATTTTTTGTGTTGCAGGCTACAGTCTTCAGAAAAAGCAGAGGAATCTTGTTTTGCTTTGCTGCGGGGAGAAAACGTGGGACATCTTTGTTTTCTAGATGAGCTGTTGCGGTGCAAATGGTAGGTATTCCAATCAGCCTCATTAGAAAGGTAGACTTTGAGTTCTTGCTTGTAAATTGCATCTTAATCATTCCGAACTTCGATTTTTGGGCATACTCCTTTTAGCACAGTCAGAACTTCTTGAACAGATTCATCTACTGACTTATTGGTTGTGTCAATTGCGTGGGCATCTACGGTTTCAGCGAGCTTATAGTATAGGCACAATTGTTCCTTTAAGAACCAAGATTTTTCATTTCGCCTTTTTAACTCTTCAACGTTTGCAGTTACATAGAATTTTGCGTTGGTTTTCATAGACAAGGCGATCAATACTTTAGCCTCGAACCTTTTGAGGAAACTATAATCACGCGTCGTGAGGCATATCCAAACAACCAAATCCAAGGTGTACCTGTCAGCTAAAACTTGATAACTTATAAGACTTGGAATAAGAAAGCTGCCTATTATGACAGGCAAGGCGCTAAAGAACTCCAGAAACTGCCAAAACCTCTTAAAATTTTTCGGTATTCTAATATTGTAGTATGGATTTTCAGAGCCTTTAAAGGCATCAAATCTTGAAAAGATTTTAGCCATTAAAGAGGTAAATGTGTGGGATCCTCTCATCCATGAAAGTTTTGTTTTGTAGCCTTGTTTATGGATTCTCCTAGCTAATTTTTTTGCTAATGTGCTTTTGCCAGAGCCGTCTGGACCGAAAAAGTACACTACAACCATAAAGTACACCGAACTGATTTCGCTTTTCGTCCCTCTTAGCTTTAATGCATATATGAATAAAAAATAGAAGTCAATATGTTGAATCAATCACCAATGCGCGCACATCGGGGCTCTGCATGGGGGCTTTGTAGAATTAAGAAGTGTTTGTGGCTGGCATTTGAATTGTTGTTATTAGTTTGTTTTGAGTAGGTGATGTGTTTGAAAGTTAGCTTATTCATTTATATGCCCTTTTTCTAATTTCGGCATGTGTAACGTAAATCGTTTTTTCGTTCTTATCTGCGTAAAATATTATTCTGTATTTGCCTATTCTTATTCTGAATGTCCTTTCCAACCCTTTAATTTTTTCAACATCTATTTCTCTTAGTGTTATCGGATAGTTTTCGAGTTTTGTTAGCGTATCCTTAATGGTGTTCTTGACATTTTCGTCTTTAAGGTCGCTTATAAACTTGTGAACTCTTCTATGGGCGATCACTTTGTATTTAGGCACTCTTCAGTTCCTCTAGTGTTACATAGTTTCCTTCTTTCATTTCCTTCATTTCCAAAATAGATTTTTTGATCTCTTCTAATTCTTTTCTGCTGAGTTTTGCCTCTGGAATGCTTTTTATGACTATTTCTTCGATGACATCTTCGATTATTCTTAGTCGTTCATTTACTTTTTTAACTTCGTCGTAAATCATTTCAAGAGTTACTTGTTTGCTCATTTTGTTTACCCGATGAATTTTAGTTGGGGGGATTTATATTCTTTAACATTTAACTGCCAAGGAGTGATGGGGTGTTTGGTTGTTAATTAGGCAGTATACGAATGAGGAGTTCTATGTGGCGGGTTTTTGCAGAATTTGGAATTGCCGTTGTTAGTCTGTTTTTGAGTAGATGATGTGTTCCTCGCTATTGATTTTCCTTGGAAAATGCGTTTTGCACTTCGCTGTTTGTTTGACGCGACTTGATTCACACACGCAGACTTGCAATTCTTTTTCAACTTTTCTAAAGCGTGTGTATATCTAAAGGCTTATTTTCAAGTGTTTGTTGCGCTTTTTAATACTAAGTGAGGAGTCCCCCTGATCTTCTAGCGATCCATAAAAACTCATCAGATAAGCTCGGAATTATTAAGTTCGCATTTAACCCGAATCTTTTGGCGATTAATTTAGAAAAGTCGTATCTACTTATGCGTGTTGCCCCCCTGCAAGGTGGAAAAAATCCTTTTATTTTCTCTCTGTAATCTCCAGAATCGCGCGCAGATGGTTATCATCAACAAACGAGTGTTTTGTTGAAGAATTCTTGTGCTAGTTCTTGTGACCATCTCATCATTAGTTCGTCTGCGACTTTTTGGAATTTGTTGAATTCCCTCGCGTAGAGAAGCCTTTTGTGTTTTTTGACCAGTAGTTCTTGGGCGGCGAATCTGCTTATTTCCCAGAGTATTATGAGAAGTTTTCTTGTTTCAGTTTTTGTTGGGAACCATCTTTCCACAAGTTTTGCTGCCCTTTTTCTGGGTAGGGGAACATCTGGGTCGTCGAGGACGTAAATTTCGTATTGGTAGTAGGTTTTCCAGCCGATCCCAACTTTTCGTATGGCTTCTTTTAGCGGATAGCCCTTCTTGAGGAGTTCTCTAAGTTTGTTCAGTTTGATTATTGTTTCTGGGTTCAGTCTTGTTTCCTCTGCAAGATGAAAGACGCCTTTTGCTTATGAACATTTTCGTGAACTTCGGGTGAGCTTTATGAGAGCTTCAGATGCATTTGGAGATGGTGGCTTCACTCTTGGCTCTTCTAAGGCACATGGGTGTATCTCATCTTAAATAGCTCCTAAATAGCTCCGAAAGTGGGTTAAAGCTTCATTTCTCACCTTGGGCTTACATTCAATTGTAGTCGTAGATTACCCGGATAAGGTAGGATCTGTAAGGTTTTAGAAGCGGGTCAGCTGCGTCTGCTCGGTATTAGCATGATGACCGTTATGTACCTTACATTCGCAGGTTAGAAGACTGAACTCGCTACAAGCATTTGTTTAGTAGCAACATACACAGATCCCGGCAGATTCTTTGACATCCTTGGGAATCACGATTGGCCTTTTTGTCCAATTTTCTTCGCAGTTTCATTCTAACTACTATGAATAAAAATGTTGAACTCCTGATTTTAAACTTTTTCACGCATTGTTTTCGGTTGAAGGGAGTTGTTTAGAAGTGGGTTGGGTGGGTTTAGTTTAAGCGTAGTTTTTGTATGCTTTTGTTATCGTTGTAAGGGTTCAAGTCGTGGGATTTGTAGGTTGTCAAAGTGTTTGTCGAATGATATGATTGCTTCTGCGTTTATTGAGAGTGCCGATGAATACTGAACGGCATCATCCATATCTAGGTTTTGTTTCGTGGCGATTTCCACGGCTTTCACCTCGTCTGTTATTGGTGTATTATGTATGTGTAGTCCTTTGTAGGCTAGGAGACTTAAGAGGAATGTTTTAAGTGCGTTCAATTTGCCTAGTCCATCCATGATGACGATTATTGAGTGGATGGAGAAGTCTGTGATTATGGCGCTCTTTCTTCCATCTCTTAATTCTCTTAGTAATTTTTTACACTCCTCTTTTTTGGCTCTGCCGAGGAGGACTTCTAAGAAAATGTTGGTATCAATGAGGTACATTTTTCAGCACTTTGTGTGCCCAAAATTTTTGGGCTTGATGCTGAAGTTCAACGGAGTCTATGTCAATGTCTGAAAGTAGCCCGTCGATGGCTTCCACGGGGTCTCCGTCAAAGTTTAGGTCTTCATTTTTAATTGTGGAGATCCATTTTAGGATGGCTTCTTCTGCTGCTCTACTTAATGCTCCTTTCCCATAACCGAATCTTCTCATTGCGTTTTCTCTGAATTTGCGTTCAAGTTCTTTGTTTAGTTTTATGCGTAGCGACATGACTTATTACCATGTTACCGTATTGCTAAAAGGATATTTAGACTTTTCGCCAAAGAGTAACAAATCCCCAACCTAAAGAATTATCCGTTTTCTGTATGCTTGTTTGATGGTTTCCATGGATGAAGATAGAAACTGTGAGGAAACGAGGAAAATTGTTCAGGTCAGTGAAATGTTGAAGTTTATAATTTTGAAGAAGAATGATACTGTTTTTGGTAAAGTTTTTATGTATTTCTTAATTATAATTGTTTTGGTGATGCTATTAGGTACTGTTACTGTTAAGGTTGATGAGGATTTAAGAAGGAAAATGAGTGAAGTTAGGATTAACTGGTCCGAGTATATTAGGGAGGCTATCAGGAAGAGGATTGAGTTGGAGAAGAAAAGGAGAGCTGCTGAAAAGCTTTTGGAAGGTTTAAAGCAGAAGAGGCATATTGTGCCATCCGGGTTTATTAATGAGACCATTAGGGAGATGAGGAAGGCCCGTTGAGGATTTATGTGTTGGATGCCTCTGTTGCATGTAGGTTCTTGTTGGTTGAGGATTTGTCGGACAAGGCTGAATTGGTTTTAGATGGCTTTTTAAAGGGGGAGTTAGATTTGAAGGCTCCAAGGTTGCTGGTTTATGAAGTTGGAAACACCTTGTGGAAAAGTGTTAAAGGGAGTTTCATAAGCTTGGAAGAGGCGGTAGAGAAGTTTTCATATTTTTTGGAGTTGAGAATCGATTCCATCCGCTTGAGTGATGCAGAACACAAGGAAGTTTTAGAATGGGGTGTTAAGAATAAAGCAACCTATTGCGATAGTGTGTATGTGAGGTCTTGCAAGAAGGTTGGTGGAACCCTCTTAACTGCTGACGATATTTTATACGAGAAATCAAGAGAGAGTGTTCCGACGGTACATTTAAATGATTACACGGGCTAGGTAACTTGCTTGCTGTTTTCCATAGCTTTTCATCTTCTGTTACTAGGATGGCTTCTATGCCATCGGCGCTTGTGGTGTATGAGGCGTCGTAAAATGTCGGCTATTCTCCGTAGGCTCTCTTAAATGTGTGGGGAAAATCTAACTTGGCGAAGTTTATTGGTTGAATCACGTTTCCATGATTAAGTCTTTTAGTATGGTGGCAGCGTATTCTGGAGATAGGGTTTTTAATAACGTTGCTTTTGCCAGAGCCATCTGAACCAATAAAGTACATGATAAACATGGAATAGGCCTATTTATTAGTCCCTAAACTGGTCTCTCACGCAGAAATGCAATAGTAGCAAAGATAACTGTTAGTAAGGAAATGGTCAAAACAAGCGGTAGTAGGGTGATTTTCCAGGGTGTGAAATTGAGGATAAGGGCATCGGAACATGCAAGGGCTATGCTCATGCCTATGCTTAAACCAATTCTTTCGATTGTGTCAAGCTTTTTTGCGGGAAAAAGTGCTCTTACCAACGCGTGTCCGGGTAGCAGAAGAACAAAGAAAGAGCCAAAGAAGTATCTGGCGTAGACAATTGGATAAGCGTTTTCTGGAATTTTTAAAACTAGAATTCCAGTTATGGCGGTGAAGATTAATGTCGCCCAGTACCAATATGTCTTACTTGAAACTAAGTAAGCGGAAAACTTTGTGGTTGTAACATGTTTTTTCTTAAGTGTAATTTCTCCTTTGCTCTGCAAAAGGAGTATGCGCTTCAGGATTTCTTCGTCTGAGCAATGAAACTTTTGCTGAACGAGTTTGACCAACTGTTCGATTGTTTCAGGATTTTCACTCTTAATCTTTTGCAGTATGTAAGCATCCATTGTTTGAACGTCAGGCGTTTTGTTCAAAATGTGAAACCCTCAAATTTGTTGATGTATTTATTTACTACTAAAGTCTTTACCTATTTGAAAAGAAAGCCATATTCAGTATCTCTTTAATAAGTACTTATATTTTCTAAAGTAGTCGCTGCTCATATTTGAAGAGGCCTCATGTACAATCCAGCAGTTTGGACATTGATTTCTTAAGATGCGTTTTCTAATCGTTTGGGATGTTTTAGAAAACCATACGTCCCGTATCTTTTGTTTCCGTATGTTTCCCATCTTTTCAAAAAAATTGTAGCATGGATAAACTGTTCCATATGGGTCTATGTAGAAGGAGACAAATCCTGCATAGCAAGGTACAAGTCGAATTGTGGGGTTCGTCAAGAATTTTATGCTTCCGTCCAGCCAAAAAAGTTCCATAAGAGCGTTAATTTTGCCACGCTCTTGGATGATGTCTCTACCTATTGCGTGGAAATGTTTTTTCAATTCTTCTATTTCTTCTTTTGAGTATTTGAAATGAGCAGGCAAGTTCTGGAAGTATTCAGAAACGCTCGCGAGGCCTATGCGGGGAAAGAATCCATTCTTTTTGCAGAAGTCATAAACGTATGGAACATGTTTAAGATTAATGGGCGTAACGGTCATGGTTACTTGAATGTGAAGGTTTGGGAAGTTTTCTTTGAGTGCAAATAGGGTTTCAGAAGCCTTTTTGAAAGCGCGTTTTACCCCTCGTATTTTGTCATGTATTTCGTTGATTCCGTCTAGGCTGACGCCTATTTGGAATCTTGGATGAGTGGATAAAATCTCTTTTGTTGTTTTTATGATGTTATCTGTGAGGAAGCCATTGGTGGCGACATAAACAATGCATGTGGGGTTACATTCATGAATGCTTTTGACGATTTCTGGTAGATCTTCTCGAAGGAAGGGTTCGCCTCCGCTTAGGTAAACAAAGTCTAAATCTTTGAAGAATTCCCTGTCTGACAGGAAGTTCTGAATTTCAGAAAGGGATAATTCTTCTTTCACTAATTTGGGATTTTCGCGGTAAACTTTCCAAAGATTACACATTGTACATTTGCCGTTGCATTTGTAGGTAACGGCTAAACAGAATGTTCTAGGAAGCACAGGTAGACATCTAAGTCTTCTTATACGGCGATTAACTAGATCGAAAAAAGCCTTTGCCTTGGGCCTCTTTATGACAGTGTTCAAAGCGTCTTTCTCCTAGTTCAAGTCAGATGACTCTTAATTCAGAAATAGATCTCTATCTCGAAGCCTAAAAGGAAACTTATATTCTTAATAGAAAGTAGATGGAAAAGACAAAAAAGCTGCCGGTCATGATAATTTCTACTGCGAACAATATCATCTTTTTTCTGTTACATATATACTGACGGTGCTTATGGTAAAGCGCCTAGAGCGAACGAAAATATTTTTAATTTCCTTCGAAGTTACAGACTTGTACAAGGCTGTTTAGAACTTGTATTAATTTCACTTTGGCGAAATTTTTCTCTTTCATTTTTTGCCATTACATGGATTACTGTGTCTCTTATGCCTTAGTTTACAGGAATACCCCAGTGATTGTGCCTACGGGAGTTACTATGAACATTTTTATAAGTCGCAGCCCTGTCCTTGAGAGCCTTTACTTTTGCATGCGAAATTTTTTCATTAAAATAGTTAAACAAGCGATGAAAAATCCATAAGTAAAGAAAAAGTATTTCATATAATTCACAATAAATGATTTTATTGTTTTACTTAGCAAATGTATGGCAGTATATTTTGTTGTTTTAATGGGCGAATACGTATGTGTGCTTCTTATCCTTGAAGTTTTTCTTTCCCTCAAAAGTTTTAGAATAAATCTGCAAAATCTTAGTGTTAATGACAATAGCAAAGGTGATAAAGTATATAAATTCAGGCCGATGACGATTGCCGAAATGATTGCGACGTGTATTAACCCGCAATGCAGGAACAATATTGATGTGCCTGTACAAGATATAACCCGTAATCCATGTTTAAGTGAAGTTTGCGCTAAGCATCCACCGTCTCTGGCTGCTTTCTTCAGTACTACTCTGGCATTGTTAGCATGATGAAACATTATCGCTCGCTTATTACAATATATTTTAATTTTTTCCTTTCCACATCTTAAACAAAAATCTATATCTTCCCATCCCATCTTAAGATTCTCATCGAAGTTTCCAACTAAATCGATAACATGCTTTCGAAAAGCAAGTCTCATAGCAGGCGCATACTCTAAAGTGTCTTGTTCATTTATATATGGGTCGTCTGCTAAGGAAGCCGCTTGAACCTTTACATCAGGATTTTCGTGAAAAGCTTTTTCAAACTCCTCAATTAAATTAGGATGAGCAGTTGAATCTGCATCGATAAATATTATAATGTCGCCTTTAGATGCTTCCACACCAACTTTTCTTGCACCGCCAATCCCTTTAAACTTGTTAATTATTACTTTAACTGGATACGAATCTAAGGCTTTTAATGTTGGATCTTGAAGGTCATCTACTACTACTATAGTTTCATCTGGCTTCCTTGTGTTATTAAATACAGAGGTTAAGGCTTGCCCTATTGTTTTTTGAGCATCCTTCGCGACAATTACAACTGAGATTAATAATTCGTGATCATAACATTCGTTAAAATTTCTCTGCATATTTTACACCCGTCCTTGAATACTTCATCGGCAAACTAAATTTGAATCAAAAGAGGCGCACAATGAAATGCGCTTATTCATTGTCATTTAGGCAGTCTAAATTTAATAGCTAGCCTAATTTACAGTAGCAGTCTTTTGCAAATAGTTGTAGAAATCTAGTATTCTATTACTAGTTGATAACCATGTGAATCTTTTTGCGGTTTCCTTAGCGTGAGAACTCATTTTTTTCAGTAAAGAATGGTTTTTTATCAATGTTTCGATAGAAGCTGCAAATTTTTCTGAATTAAAGGCATTCACTAGAAATCCATTCTTGCCGTTTTCGATCAATTCTGGCAACGATGCTATATTAAATGCAATAACTGGTTTGCCTGCGGCGAATGCTTCAAGCACTACTAAGCCGAATCCTTCATATAAGGATGGAAGAACGAAGATGTCTGATATTAAGTAATATTTTGTAAGAGTTTCCTGTGAAACTTTTCCAGCTAAGATGAAAAATTTTTGTAGATTTTTCTCTATTATATGGGAGGAGTATTTTTCTGTATCTGGGCCTACTAGGAAGAAGCGTACGTTTTGATGCTTTGAGGTTAAGGTGGATGCAGCATCTATCAGGAGTTTTATGCCTTTTCTTTCGTCGGCTCTTCCAACATATATAACGTTGAATGTGTTGTGCCATGGGCTTTGTTGTTTTAGGTTTGGTTCTCTTTCTATGCTAAATCTTTCCGAATCAATGCCGCTGTAGATTACGGTTGTTTTCTTCTTCTCTATTCCATAGTATTTGGTGGCTTTTTTTAAGGTGTCGTGGCTTGATGCTATGATGCCTTCAGCGTGTTTTACGCTTATATATTCCATAATTATAAGGGGGAAGAATGAGGTACATATCTTAAGAGATTTGAGCAGAGCTGAAATTTTAAACCTCTTCCTGCCCGATTCATTTAAAAATATGGGCAGAATATGTGCTAGCTGTTCATCGACTAGGGTTCCATGTAAAGTGACCACAAATTTGGTGTTATCTCGCAAAAAAGTTTTTAATATGGCGTAGAAGAAGCCGCAACAGAACTGGGCGTGGACTACATCTAGTTTATATGTTTGATTTAGTTTTGCAGCTGTGATGGCTGCCTTAATGTTGAACATGAGCATTTGCAGTGGATATTTTGGTATATGTGGGATGTTGATTGTTTTTATTGGAATCATGATGTAGTTGATTCCGTCTGCGGTGAAGCTGGTGTGAGAGTTTTTGGACATGGAGATGACGAATACTCTGTGTCCTTTGTTTGCAAAGTTTTTTGCTAATTGGTGAACGTAGGTTTCAACTCCGCCATATTTATGGAAAATTGTTTCCATAGTTAACATGCAAATGTTCATTAAAGTTTCACCAGAGTGTACGTTCTAAATTACATGGTGTGCTCATGGAATCGAGTCTTGAAAAGTGTGTAGGGGGGGAATTTCGGGTTTTGAAATTGAGGGCTAAGGTATTTTCTTGCGAAGCTTTTTTCGAACAGGTGGGGTAATAGCTATTATTGCGATTGCAATTCCGCTGAGGGTGATGATTGTTTCAAGTGGAACCCTATGCGGTAAGTCTGTATTTGATGAGCTTAAGTATATGACTACTTTATGGGTGCTGTGGTTGTAAGTGAAATGAATCAGCCAATAGTAATCTATATCGAATGTGGTGTAGGTTATTTCGCTTCCGTCAAGATAGACTTTTAGCGTGCTAATGTTCGCGATTAGCGTTTTGGCTATGGTCACGTTTGTGAAGCCAGTGGTTCTTGGAGGGCCACTTACTCTGAAGCTTATTATCTTAGTTGTAGAGTTGAAGCTTAGTTCCGTAATTGTTGAGTTGGATATTATTGAGAATGGTGAAAATAGAACGTTGATTGTTTGCGCTCCTGCTGTATCGTTTATGGCTGTTAGTCCGTATGAGCTGTCATAGACTTTTGATATAATGAATGTTTTTGATCCGGGTGCGGTTGGCGTATAATAGTATTCCCATCTGTTGTTAGTTGTTGACCAAGACATTTTTGAGCCGTTTACGTATAAGTCTCCGTTTGTGTTGTCGAAGATGTCGTTGTCGTATTCGTATAGGGCTTGGAACCATATGGTGGCTGTTTCGCCCAGTATGGATGATTTCTTTATTGTTCCTCCGTTGGTTATTTGTATTTGATCCCAGATTATGCTCGGGTTTTGAACTGTCTGCATGTATGTGGTTATTCCGCTACAGTTGACGCTTGTGACTGTCCATTGCTGTTTTCTTACAATGGGCGAGGTGACGGGGAAGCTTACCCACCCAGTGCTATTTGCGATGTGTTCGGTGCCGTTAACGTAAATGCTGCCTCCAATCACATCAGAACCGTTAGCCCATTTAGCATGGAATCCAACGGTTTGAACGCTGCCTACGTCGGCTCTTTCATCGCTTACAAATGCTTGATCGATTATAACGTATTCGTATTCGCCTGTTTCTTCGCTTCCCCAGCCACCATGACCAGGCTCAGGATCAACATATTTACGGACGAAAACCCAATCGAAGCCGCCGATACCATCATACGTCCAAGTCCAGGCTCTTAAAAGAACAAAGTAATTGTTCTGTGTGCCACCTGCACCAGAATTAGTTTGGTAACTCCCGTCAATCCACCCTCGCATAATTGTTTGAGAATAGGCAAGCAACTCAAATATATGATAAGAAGTGTCTCTTGACAAAGAAGTTTGTATTCGCCCTCCGCCAAGGTTTTTGTCAACGAAAAAGTTCGGGGTGTTCACGCCTGCACCAATTCCCCCATCTCCATTATCCCAACTAAAATCATCATCACCCCAGAATAAACCACATCCGTCACCACTATTAAGTCTAAACCGGGAATGAGCACGAAAACTGCCTTGAGCAAAGCTTGTTTTACTGCGAATCTGGTCTGATTCTTCATCCGAACCTCTTCCATGTAAAGTTAAAACACTGTCTGAAACGGTGGGTTGCCCGTTTATGTGCCACTTGTCTTGGTCGACGCTTAAGCCAAGAAAATCGTCGAAAAATGGAAACGTGTTTTCTCCGTTGCTTGTTGTTGTTGCATCGCTTTTTCCATAGTAAATATAAATCGTTGCTGGATTTGTGCTTAGGTCGTCTGCAACCTCAACCCAAAAAATGGCGTAGTCGCCGTCAACCTTGCTTTCCATCCAATAGTCTAAGAGTGTAGTGCCGTCATCGTCTGTGAATCTTACATCTCCAAAATCAGCTCTACAATGCCCATTTAGAAAGGCAACTGCATTTGATTGTCTGTATAACCTAAGATAGGTAGTGGTATCCCAAGACTGCATTAAGAACATATAAAGTCCATTAATGAAACCAATATGTGCAATATTGTTGTGACTTCTATATCCGTCGGATGGGTCGATGTCTTTCCCGCTTAATGTTAGTGAATTGCTTGGGAAATCGCCGTTGATGTATCTTGTGCTCCAAACTTCATCAGGTCCTGCTGCCCCACGTCTATAATGAATATAGAGCGTATCTGAGTCTGCGAAGGTATCAGGGACTATAGGATTGGTGTTACCTGTTGGGTTGTAAATTACGTTGCCACCTGTGTCTCGTAATTGACCATCTTTAGTCCAAGGTAAAGATTCGATACTTGTGGTTTTGGCACGTCCAATTGAGAAAATTCCATTTGGTTCTGGTGCACTTAAAGCTTCATACATTAAATAGTACGTGTTGTTAATTTTCACTACGCATGGCGACGCAACCCTTTCCGCGTCAAAACTTCCTTCGGCACCAACATCTATGACCTCGCCTACATAAATATAACTGGTAGGATTGGCGAAATTAGCTGTTTTAAGAATTTTGTAAAGCCTTATTGGGCGATACCTGGTTCCATCATAGGACTGGCAGAAAAGGTAAATCGTGTTGCCTTCAATGAACACTGTTGGGTCGCGTACTCCATAGGCACTATCAATAACTTTAACAGGGGTATTCCAACTTGTGAATGGGCTGGTAGCTTTCGTGCAATATATATCGTCATTTATTGCCTGTCTGTTTGTAGAGGAGGCGAACCAAATATGAAGGGAAGTGCCGTCCCAAAAAACAGCGGCTTGGGCACTTATAATTGCCGTTCCAGATGGCGTTGGTAAAGTTGAAACCACCTGTGCAGTAGGAACTATATGCTCTTCTTTTAGCTCTGAATAGAAAGTTTTAACTCTAACTTGATAGTTTGTTCCAGCGCTAGAAGCAGGGGTAATCACGTGACTTTTTCGATACTGCCAACCATAAAGCCATTCGCTTGAAATAGATAGATTTGCCCTGACTTCTCTTATTTCTAAGCTATATTGAGGACAATAAACGCTCAAAACATTCAAGATAAACAATGACGAAACAAGACAAAATACTAAAGTTCGTAATGTTTTTTGGACTAACATTTTCAATAACCAAAATTTTTAATTCTCACGCCTTTTATATTCCTTTTGTGAATATTTTTTATAGAAAAGTTGTTAATTTTTCTATTCTGTAGAAGTAGTACAAGAATGCACATGTAAAAAAGAAGAGCTCAAAGAAGGGTTTTTGATTCTGGGAAGTTCAAAGGTAAGAATAAAGTGACCATGCTTACGAAAACTCCATAAATCGCACCTTCGAATATCTAGAAAAGCTTCTGCGTGATTATATTCATCATCTGGTTAGCAATACTGTCAAAACTGTACTTTCCGGCTCTTTTTAAGCCTTTTACTCCCATTCTGTCTCGCAAGTTATTGTCTTCCAAGAGAAGCAAAATTTTGTCTTTTAAATCGAATATATTGCCAATTTTTGCACGCATAATAGAATCTCCAAACCATTCTTTATAAACTGGAAGATTATAAGCAACAACAGGCAACTTACAAGCCATGGCTTCACAAATGGCTATAGCCATAGACTCTAAATAACTGGGAAAAACGAAAATTTTGCTACTTTTTAGCATTTCATATTTTCGATCACCAGATATGAATCCTTTCAGAACAACATTTTGTTGCAAATGAAAGCTGTCTATCATTTGTTGCACTTTTTTAATGTGATAGGTTTTCCCCGAACCCATTACTAGAAGCTTCGCGGAAGGTTTTTCCTCCACGATCAACTTCCATATTTTAATCAAGTCATAAATTCCTTTCATCGGTGAAATCGATCCCATAAAGCATGCATCAAAGACTTTCTCTCCGTAGCGAATGGATTGTATATGATCGTAATCTATTCCTGTTCCAACCGAAAAAATCCTTTTACTGTCAACTCCCATTTTTTCTAGCAAATTTTTGATATAATTACCGACACAAAAGATAAGATCCGCTTTGCTCATAAAAATATTACTTATAACCAACCTAAAGAAAGGCCCAGGCATTCTTCCCATTCTTCTTACAACCGACATAGGATAAAGAGAATTAAAAACATAATTAATAGTTGAGAATATGTCTGTCGTGATAGGAGAGTTTATACTTATAACCATAGGAATCTTCAACTTCCTCTTCGCAACAGTAGAGCATGTTATAAACGTGAAAACTTCACTTGGACAATAAATAAAATCAAACCTCTTAAACGGAATTTTCATTAGAGCTCTTTTTATATTAATTAAGTCATTAAGTTCCTTCGCTGTAAGACAAGGAGTATAAGTGTATATTTTTTCCTTCACGCCAAAACTTTTAAGTACAAATTCACCATGCTTTGATGCCACTATGTGAAGATTATTCCCATTTCTAATCCATCGACGCGTGATCTCAATGAAGCTTTTATCTCCACCGCTATAAATAATCTCTGACGTAAAAGGCCTGTCTTGAAGAAAAAAACTAAGAATTTCCATTGTTCATAATCCCTATCCAAAAGACTTAAACAGAACGATTCCAATCCTCAGCAACTAATTAGATCTGATCTAATCATTAGTTGTTCTTTCACCATGTTAAATGTTTCAGAAATGCCTATGGCACTGCTGTCAACATGTACAGCCTTAACATTCCTGTTCCCCAAAGCTTCAATCAACTTCCATGAAAATTTACGCTGCATCTCAACATAATCCCTAGGCTCCACAACCGAACCCCTCTCAAAAAATCGCCTCTCCAAAACCTCATAAGGCGCATCCAAATGCACTATAACCGTGCCCCTAGGCACAAGATAAAGCAACACCTTCACAATTCGACTAAGAAAACTCGCCTTAACCCTAAAGCTTAATGAAGCCCAACACAAATCAGAAACGCTATCCAAAACATACCTCTCAGCCACCACAACATACCCCATCAACAAAGGCACATAAACCCTAATAAAAGACAAAAAAACAATAGAAAGAAACTGAATACAAAACCACAAATACCTTATCCTAAACAAAATCTCAGCAGAAGGCACCCTAACACGCTTACCATCAGGATACGTATAAAAACCAAAACGCCCAAGCTTAATTAGAAAACCATCCAAAATCAGTATAGGCAAATGATTACACTGAACATAAGCAACCTTAACCCTCAACCCCCTAGCCCTCAACCACCTAACCAAAAGATTAATTTGCGTAGACTTCCCAGCACCGTTAGGACCAAGAAAATATACGAACAACCCTATTCTCCCAAAACACGTTCAATTATTGGCGAAAATCAAAAAGCCTATAGAAGCCCCTTATAAATTTCAACCAACATCCTAATAATCTTGTCCGCATCATGATTTTCACGCACATAAACATAACCCGCTTCCGCCTTTTCCCTCCAAAGATCATCCTTCAACAGCCCTTCAAGTCCAACCCCAAGGCATTCTAAACTATCTTCCCTAACATGATAACCAAAACGGCTCACATATTCATCAGGATTTTCATAGCTCAGTAAAGCAGTTCTATGCGCTAACGCCTCAAGAAACGAAATAGGCAACCCTTCATGAACGCTTGTATTCACAAGTATCCAAGACTCCGCTAACAAACGCCTCTTCTCCTCCTCCGACACCAGCCCAGTCATCTCCAAATTTGGAATCCCCCCATACTTTTTCCTTAACCAAGCATCTACATTTTCATCATGAGATTTCCCCATAGCCACAAACCTTACCTTCGGAAATTTCCTAGCAAGATGAAAAAATCTCTCAACACGCTTCTGAGGGTCCCACCTTCCCAAAAAACAGACAGTAGGCTCACAAGATTTCTTAATCCTCGTTTCAGGAATTTCAACAGGATTGGGTAAGTAAAAAATTTCCTTTTTAGGGCGGAACAAACGTTTAACCATTGGAACAAAAGAACGAGCTTGCGTAAACAGCGCATCCGCCCTATTACAAACCGCCCTTAAAAAAGGCAAAGTAGAATAAAATCTTATCCTCATACCACTATTCCACTCATACTCCTTATCCACCAAAGACATTTTCCGATACACCTCTTCATCATAAGGATCTTGAAACCAAACAACATGTTTACGATCAGGCATAGCCTTCAATGCCACGTAGGAACTCATCAAATTTTCTATACTATGATAAATATCGGCATCCGCCATTCTATATAAACGCATTGACTGAAGATAGGAAAGCATATGGTAATAGTAAGAAAAAGTTTTATTTGAAGGCGCATAAGGAAAGCTAAGAATAGTCATTCCATCCATACGCTCCACTTCCCGCTGCTTCGGAGTGCGCCAAGAAACCACAAACACCTTAACCCCCATTTTAGATAAATAACGACCAAGCACTCTTGTAAGCTGCCCAAAACCGCCAAATCTCCCCAAACCAAACACTTCATTCGTCACCAGACAAATACGCATAGTTCATCAACTCCAAACAAACTAGCAGATCACTGAACCTCACGGTTATTTCGTTTCCTCAAGAACCTTATCGTACAAATTTTCCGTATCCTCAACCACCTTATCGGCAGTGAAACACTCCAAAAAACGAACTTTACCACTTTTTCCCATTTTTTCAGGCAAATCTAGATCATCTGATAGCAACTTCAAATATCTAGCAAAATCTCTAATGTTTCTAGGATCTAACAAATAACCTGTCTCTCCATGCTTCACTATTTCAGGTATTCCACCAGCCTCGCTGGCAATCACAGCCTTACCAAAACTCATAGCCTCCAATATAGTCGTAGGACAAGGTTCAGGCCAAATTGAAGGCGCAACTACAAACCTACACCTTTCAAAAGCATTCAACACCAAACTTCTCGAAACGTTTTCTTTTACGATTATTCTCCTTCCATCGTCAAACCTTGCATAGTCGTATGCATAATGTTTGCTTCCCAGCATAACCAAAGGCAACTCAACACCTGAAGACCTATAGGCTTTCAAAAGAAGATCAACTCCCTTATGTGGAGCTAATTGACCCACATATAAAATGAAATCGGACGGTAAAATTTCGCAATTTAGATTCTGCACATTCTCTGATTCATAAAAGTTTGGAATGACAGCTATTCTACTTCCAGGTATTTTTAAATGCTCAATGTAGACTTTTTTTACAAATTTGCTCACGGCAACGAACCTATCCACTTTTGAAAGATATCTTTTGCTGATCTTAACAAGGTTAACCATAAAAGCTGATTTCAAAAAACCATAATTTTTTGCACAACAACGATAACAAGCCAAAGTAGAGGGCTGCTCACAAATACTTTCATTTTCGAAAAATAAATCCTGTTTCGGACAGATAAAACCATAATGATGCAAAGTGCAGATTATAGGTATGCCAAACTTTAAGGGCAGATATGAAAATGTTACCCATCCGTGGCAATGGATCATGTCAGGTTGAAAGTTTTCCACAAGTCTTCCAAGTTTTTTTGTAAGCAAAATGTCTTGAAAGGGCGGGTGATACTTTCTTGAAGGGTTCGGGTATATTAATGGTGCCCTCTGAAATAGTGACTCCAATCCGTGGATGCAAATTCCATCATGTTCTATTATAGGGGCCATTCCATCTTGCCTAACAGTACCTATTATCACTTGATGCCCGTTTTCCACCAATTTTTTACTTAAAGAGAAAACGTGATGCTCTACGCCCCCAATTGTAGGCTTGCAGAAATCTGTTAGCATTAAAATTCTAAATTTAACTCCCATCCTAATGTTAAAGATGGTGGTTTTGAAAAGTTCAAAGTTTTCAATTATAGGAATCTATGCATATTGTTTCATGTGGTTAAGATTAAGTATGCTCTTATAAGCAAAAAGGTTATTGCAATCACTCCCAGAACATGCGCGGCTGTTTTAAATCGTTTTTTATTTATAACGATGTCTATCTCTCGATACGGGAAGAGCAGCTGAGCTGGCACAAGTGCGAGAATTGCCAATAAGGTCAGCAGCACGCTCAACTCTTCAAAAGAGGGAAAAAGCAAGGTTATCATCCAATATTTTAAATTGAATGTGAACAGTTTTTTTGTCAATTGAAAAGCTGTTCTCCTCTATTACTATAGGCTTGCCTATAGTTTTTGTTATGGCACAGGCAATTGCACTGCAGAAGGGGCATCCGATTGTGTCGCATATTTTAGACTTGCCGCATAGCCGTTCACATAACATATGATATGAGACTTTTGTTAATTTTGCCGTAACTTTTTTATCCTTGTAAGAAAACTCGCATTTTTTTGCTAGTTCTAAGTTTTCAACGAAAACTTTTGGTAGATTCTCCATTAAGTAATTCAGTGAGACATCGCTGAAGTTTTTTCCAAGCTCTTCTTCAAAGAGATTTGTAAGCGCTGCTCCTGGTGGAGTGATATAGATTCCGTTTGGGTTTTCTGCAAAAATTTTTTGCATTTCTACTTCATTTATGGGTGGTACTGTGATAGCATCGTTTTTTGGTATGAAAACTTTGTCGCCTTTTAATTCTTTTAGAAGTTTTGGGGGCAGGTAAATGGCTTTTCCCTTATATTCTAAGCCATTTAGTAATTGGTCTAGGGCTTCTAGAGAAGAGAGAACAGTAGAGTCTAGGAGTATTGAGCGTATGTATCTGGTTGGTCTTAGGTATAGTAGTAGGCTTCCCCAGATGGTTATTGCCAAGCCAGAGAACATTAAAAGTGAGGATTCATAGAGAATGGATAATGCTGTCATGAAGATTCCTAAACATATGAAGCTAAACCCTGTGAATGCGGATGGTTTACCCTTTCGCCTCTGCAGTTTAAGCCTTAACTCTTCATTTTGTTTTTCCATTTTTTCAATTTGTGTGAGGAGTTCGTTTGGCTTATCGGTTTGACTGTTCATGTTTTTCAACTCTTTAAACGTTTGGTGCCGTTGGTTAAATAGATATTGTTTGCGCGCGAGATTGTTTTAGGGTAGTCTATTTGGAGCCATAATATGTTTTGTATTTTTGTTGGACGATTAAACGGTAAAGCTTATCAAGTGTTTCAGGGCAAGTTAGTGGTGGCGTTTGGGATGCATGAAATAGTCAAAGCATCTGTGGTGTTACTTGCTGTGGCGGTTTTGGTTGCTGGCTGTTCAGCCCAGATTACAAACTCGTGGAAGATAGGTTCTTATGGGGTTGTTAAGCGGTTGCCGTGGCTTCATGTTGAAGGACAATGGATAGTAGACGAATATGGCAATAGAGTTCAGTTACGTGGAGCGGGAATGGATTACACAAGCTACATGGGATTTAACGGTCGCTTTGAACAGTATGTGGCAACAATGAAGCAGAAAGGATGCAATGTGATGCGCTTAGCCTTCAGTCATCCGCAACATCGATACGGAACCACAACTGTTTACGACCCTGACTTAATGGATTATGTTTTAAACTATCTGGAGCAGAACGGTCTCTATGCTATTCTCGATTTCCATCATTATGGTGAATGGGAAGAGCAAGATTGGAGACAAGACTGGATAAACTTATGGGTTCAAATAGCAACTCGCTACAAAGACAACCCAGTTGTTGTTGGTTACGAACTATGCAACGAACCTTACAGCATAGACTTTCCAGAACCAGCAATAGAATGCTTAAATGCGATAAGACAAGTTGACACAAAGCACATTATTTTCTTGGCTGAACGGGCAAAGTGGTGGTGGGAGTGGGCTGAAGGAGAAGTGTACTCTGGAAGACGGTGGTGGATTCCGGCCGGAGAACCTGGCTACGGAACAATTATTCCTTCAGACTCAAACATAGTTTTTGACGTGCATCATTGGGTTGGCTCGCTTACTCATGGAGCCGCCGATGACCAGCCTACGTATTATTGCGAAGCTTCCGAGTACGTTTACTTCTTGAGATTCTTGCGGGAGAAGTTGAATAGACCGGTTTGGGCGGGAGAATTTGGAGCATACGATCAAGAGCCAGGTAGCTACGATATGAACCACGTCAGAAATATTATGGCCTTATGTGAAGATGCCGGCATCATGTGGACTGCTTGGATGATGGAGATGAATTTAGACTGGAACTACCTGATTCCAACACCTTATACTACTAAAATTGTGCCAGCTGACGTCCCTAGGCCTTTTAAACCTTTACCGTTCAATATGCTTGAATACGTTATCGGATGGAACCGAAGAGAAATAGGCTATAACAGATGGGGAAGTAGCTTCTACGATCTTGAATGGGGAGGAACAGTGACAATTAAAGGTCCATGCCAAGTTAAAATGGTAAAATGGGATGACTTTTATGGAGATATAATCAACGGCGAAGAGATAATCAACGTTACATCTCAAGTGACAATAGGACCGAAAAACTGGTCAGAACTAACCTATATTTTCGCTTATGCTATTCCAAGTGCCTAAGTTATATGCGCAAGACTGGAATTTTAAACAAGGGTTTGTACTTACATATTTGGCTAATTTAAGAATGTTCGAGTACATGCTCAATGATACTCTTCATCTTTGACTCAAATTTATCTTCGGAAAATTGACAAGTCATCTCGCTAATTTTTAATCGCTCACTTTGAGGTGCATCAAAGTATTTTTCAATTATTCTGACAGCGTCGGTTAATTCATGGTATTGATATTGTTTTGGGACAAACTCTGTTTGTCCACCGTAATCAGGGACCACTGGGATTAGCCCTGCGCTCATAGCTTCAACTATAGCGATTCCAAAATGTTCGCCGCGCATTGGATGGAAGTAAACCTTTGATGTCGCCATATAATCTACTAACTCTTTGCGACTGATGTTAATTTTAACCTCCACTCGTTCATTTAATTTGTAACGGCTTATCATTTCCTCTAATTTCTGAAAATAATGTAGTGAACGCTTAGAAGTTACAAAGGTTCCCACAATGAGCATCTTGATGCGTTGTGGCAATAACCTGCAAAGTTTAACCGCATTTTCTAAACTTTTTTCTGGAGTTATTCTCCCAACGACTAAAACTCTATCCTCTCGATGTGAGGATACAAGGGCTTTGTTAAAAGTTTGCGTATTTACAGGAGGCCTAACAACCACCGGGTTAGCCTTGGGAAAAAGAGTCTTTATGGTATTTTTACTGAATTCTGAGTTTGTTAGGAGGATGCTTTTAGTTGCAGTGTAACATGCAAGGCAATGGAGCATGCGGCTGACTGTGAGACAATAAGGGGCAAAATAGAGCTTCCAGAGGATGGAACGTTGATATCTTTCTGGGTATTCCTTAATTGAATGAATATGAATAATGTGAGGAAAGTGAATGTAGGAAATTAACGGGGTCCCATAAAGTGTAAAGTAAGGTAAAGGGATATCCGCATGCGTATTTACAACCAAATCTGCGTTAAGGTCTAAATTCGGTAGCATGGTCATTAGCTGTGCAATCGTTCCAAAATATATTGACCTGTTGTAGTCTATTTGGGAAGGAAATATTGACCTAATACTATCAACGATTAGATCAGCGCCTAAGATATTATTAAGCATATGCGCCTGAGGTTTCTGAATAGTTATCAAGTCTATTTTAAACCCTAACTTATGAAGCACTTTCAAAGTAGCGATAGCCACGGATTCAGCTCCGCCTAATTCTCTAAAACTGTGGTGAATTAGCGTTGCTCTCAAAATTTCTTCCCCATAACTTTCTAATAAGATCGAATATGATTTATCCCAATTTCATAGCCGAGAGATTGGTTACTTTTGTGCATTTTTAAATCAGTCAATGTGGGACGCGAATTTAATAACTCTTGACTAGATTTTGATATAAATTGATCAAGTCTTTTGTCATTTTGCTTATTGAAAACAGGTTAGCTGTTTGTTGCGCGTTTTTGCTCATTTTTTTCCATAGCTTGTCATCTTCGAATAATTTCGAGACATATTTTGTCATAGCAGAAAAATCGTGTGGCAGTACCATGAAACCGTTGTATGCATGACGAAGCACATGATTGGGAATTGCGTAACTGCCGACCACCGGAGTACCGCAAGCAAAAAGTTCCAAAACACCATAAGGAAATGCTTCGTAGAGCGAAGGAAGTAAACCACATTTTACTCTTTGATAGAGCTTAATCATGCTGTATTTGTCTAATCTACCTGTGAAAATTATATCTTGATCTTGAACCAAAGATGATAAATTAGGCATGGAGATTAAAGCTTGCTTACGACTTAAACCAGCTACGTAAAGTCTGCAATTTATACCATTTTTCTTTAGTTCGTGAAAAGCCTTCAAAGAAGCCTCAGGGTTCTTGATATATCCCCAGCCACACAAAATTGCATTCTCTCTTTTTTCAAAAGGGATGGGCCCAAATGAACTTATATCAAAGCCTATGGGAATTACGATAACCTTGGTTTTACTAACCTTTATATAATTGTATAGCTCATCTCTGACTTTTTCAGAAACAGCTATTATAGCTTTTGTAAAGTGTCTATATGATAACTTGTCATATAATAAAATTGGAAGGGTGAGACGCTTATTTAATATTCCGTGGCATGTCGCAACTGATGGAGCATCATCGAATAGAAAAGGAATCGCTCCGTTGAAATGTACAATTTCAGGCCTTAATTGATGCATTAACTGTGAACCCCTTCGTAACCATGTTAACAATTGCTCGTGTTGAGAAGCAAAATTTGCTCTTTTCAGAACATGAATTTGTCCATTGAATCTTTCAGCCCAATATTTATCAAGTGTGTCAACCTCACCACAACCACTAACGACATGAACATCGAATCCTTTTCTACTTAACTCACAAGCTATGCTCCAAACGTATGTATTGATACCGCCTATTTCAAATGCGTTATGAGAGCGTGTTAAAACTACTTTCATCATATTCATCCCGGTTAACAATCAATTTCGGAGGAGTTTAACCCTCAACATGTAGTAACTTCGGGCTCAAGTCTTGTTGAGTCACGGAGAGCGCCTCCAGTCAAAAGGTGAGCTAATTCGCTTATAGTCACGAATCTAACTTGACGGGGCATTGTTTGGGTCAAGACTCCTAATGCAGACAAAATAAAGGGAATTTGAAAAGACTTTATGTTATGAAGCGTTATCAATCCACTATTTTCAGTATTTTTGAGTATGGAGTTGCTCAAAATAGATAATAGGTTTTTACGAGTTAAAAAATGAACTCTAAACATATCGACTTTACATGAACCAACGTGTAAACATCTACTCCTTGAGATGAGGTAAAATCTATGCGTGTCTCTCAATACTTTCTCGTCGTATAAAAAATATGGATAAGCAAAGCTTCGTATATTCTTCCCTAAAAGGTTCTCCAGCCATTTCCTTGATTCTTTAAGCTCACGTTCACGCTCAGATGCCGATAAAAGCAAAAAGTTAGGATGAGTACAAGAGTGCGATCCAATTTCGTGGCCCATTTCGCTCATTTCAATAATTTTTTCCGGAGTAGAAGCCAAAAAATTTTCACCGTATGTATGTGTTGTGATAAAAAAAGTTGCTTTCACACCAATTGCTGATAGACATCTGGCTACGTCATAATGCGAACGAAAACCATCATCAAATGTCAAGGCGATATACCAAACCGTATCTAAATCACCGCGCCTTTAATGCATTTGCCACTTCTTTCACTTGATTAATTTTTAGAATTATGTAATAATTTCGCAATACAAACACCTAAAGCCATCTGTTACAACAATTATTATAAAAATAACTAGTGTTGCGAGCGTGCAAATATCCTACAAGAAAGCCTAACCGTCTAATACTGTAATGAATAGGCATGAGAAGACATGCAACATCCTTCGTTACTCTTAGAGATTTGAAAGTTAGCTTGACGCAGTCTAAAACAGCAAAACCGGCGCGTCTTTTTATGCTTGGGAAAAATGGTCTATGTTTACTGGATATGTAGTATGTGCCGTAACCCCACCATACCGATTCCTTCCACAAACCCCTCCAAGTATCCCTCATATAATGATAAATACACGTTCCATCATTAGAACCCATCCCCCACCCCGCAACTCGCATCCGAACAAACAAATCTACATCCTCACCAGCACCATCAATAGACAAATCAAATCCACTCACACTCCTCACTGCGTCAACTCTACAAATCACCCCCTGAATCCCAATCTTACCCATAGAATAGCCAGCCTTCTTCCAATCAGAAGCGGGAATAGTCCACTGATAACCCTGAAGCCTTGAAACGATGCTTTCCCCTAAAGGCACAATCCTAACACCGCAAAAACCAACTTTCGGATGCTTTTCCATAAAATCCACTTGACTCCTTAGAAAATTCCTTGGAAGAACATTGTCTCCATCAACCCAAACAACATATTTCGAACCACAATTATCAACAACAAGCTGACGGGCAAAGGCTAACCCGCGACCATTATCAGACAGAAAAACAGCCTTAACATCGCTATGCTTAAGCTTGTCCTTAATAACCCCAACAGTATTATCAGAAGAACAACCATCCACAACAATCAACTGAAATCCATTCCTTGAATAATCTTGATTTATTATACTTTCGACTGTTTTCACAACTGATCTCGCGCAGTTCCTAACACAAAGACCAATAGTAACCATGGAAGAACCGCAATCCAATTCCATTAACTAGCCCTTCTAACAGCCACATGCCTTCCACTATCATAAACTATGTTAACAGGAATATCCGTCACAGACATCAAAATTTCCGAAGTCCAAATATATGTCACGCCTGATATCGCTTCCTTTTCCTCCATCAATTCTTCCGCCATGATCCTATGCACCTTCAACGATGACGCGTAATAACGAATAGATTTTCCTGAAGATTCAGGATTCATACTTAAGTACGAAAAAGCGGTTAAGATTTCATAAACTGAAATGACAGACGTTTGCTCAGATAGGATAGTATACAAGGTTTTTCCTTCTTTAAGGTCAGCTGAACGTGCCGGGTTCACCGTTTCTAATCCTCTGTAAAGCTGAGGGGAAAACTCTGGATCACATATTCCGATTCCACTAAACAAGACGATAGAAATTAGGCAAATACTCAAAACCTTCCAAGAAGAAAACCTCACAATTCTGCTAAAAGCAATGGCTGCCGCTGGAATAAAAAGAACTAGACCCGCATATCCCAAATAACGCTGCAAATTCTCATAAGGCGTAAACAAACTTCCCAGAAAACCGCCAAAAGCCAACCCAGCAGCAGACACACACAAAGACAAAACAAAAACAGTGCTTAAGGGCTTCTTCTTAACGCGATTAACCACATGATAAAGGACAAAGGCAAGCGCCAAAGAAATAGGCACACTCCAAGCATAAGCAATTATTGACGAGACAATTTGATCATATGATGACACATATTGCGCGCCGACCCAGCCTACTTCACCATGACCAAAAACATCAGTAACAAGCCCCATCAAAGGATCTATTACAGGCTGTAAGCCCCCAAGAATCACCCACCTACCAAAAGTCATAACATAAACTGACATTGAAACAACATAAAGAAAAGAACGATGCCGAGCCGTTGTAGCTACGTTCACACCTAACCTACGGCCAAAATACATCAACATAAGCAAAACACTTACAATAACCACGCCTATCGCAGCCGTGCCATGAAATAATATAGCCATAGCATAACTCAAGTTAACAAGAACTATACTAGGAACAGAGGGCGCATCCCTTAAAGCTTTAAAAAGCCCCAACGTAAACACCAGGATGAAAAAATTGGCCAGCCACTGAGGTTGAGGATTAATTGTAGCGGGAGGAATAAAAGCAAATAACAAAATTCCCAGAACGCCAACCTTCCAGCTTCCACCAATTCCCTTAACCAAAGAGAAAAGGATCAAATCGTAAGCAATCGCAAACAGTAAACAAACAACCCACACCCCAAACAAATCTACACAGTCTATACCAGTTATCTCTGAAAAAACATAGAAAAGCCCTAAGTCCATCGGAAAAGGACTATAGTAAAGATCAAGCATTTCCCATTCAGGATTCCAAGCTTTAGCCTGAACAAGCTTAACAAGCGCAGGCGTTCTTTCAGTTATCATAATACCAGAAAACGGAAAAACTACAGACAGTACGATTAGATGAAGCAACACAGCCGAAATAACCAGATATTTCTTATCTGAACTGGACGACCCCACAAGCGCGATTAAAAGGAGAGACACCGTGACAGGATAAAGGAGAAAATAAAAGAATGAGGTATTCCACAAACGCTGAAAAACCACCAGCAAAGCCATCGAAACATAAGCACCAACCAAAGACATTCTCACAACATTCACCTTTAAAAGGCGTCTACGATCACTTCTAAATCTATCATTAAACAACAAAATTACAAGATAAACTATTGTGAGAAACCCAACGAACAACAAAAGTGCATAACTAAACCTTATCAATCCGCATCTACTCCATCTAAAACTTTCCTGTAAAAGCTTTCAAACCGCTCAATAACATCTCCCCACGGTTTCGGCACACATTCTTTTGGGAAAGTATAAATTTCTGGCTCTAACATCGCCTTAATAATAACAGATGCAACAGCGCTCGGCTTCAAGCTATTTTCATTGGCAAATTCGGGGCAAAATGCCACTGCCTCAGGAGTCGCCACAATGGGCACTCCAACAGCACATGCTTCAGCCAAAAACAGATTAAAATTCTCCGCGGAACTCAAATTAATAACCGCCCTAGCATTGGACAAAAGTTCCAGATACTCTCTACGCGGTTTAGGCTGCATATAATTGACCCAATCATTATTTTCCGCCATCCTCCTAAAATAACCACTTCTCGACCCATCGCCAACTATGAAGAATTTGACATCATGCCCTTGCCTTCTAACATGCTCAATTGACTTTACAGCAAGATCTATTCGCTTATACTTTTCAACTCTTCCACAATAGAGAATGTAATTGCTGTCCTTTCCCTTCCAACTATAGCGAAAAACATCTTCATCCAAACCTAATGGTATAAGCGCTAATTTCCCCTTCGCGCTACTAAACTGCTTCAGTATTACATTTGACTCAAGCATGGAAGTAGAATGGATTGCATCCACATACTTTAGTCCTGCGTCTATCTGCCGCCTCCAGAAAAGCCTCCAAAGAACCCTTCTAGAGAACGTGTATCCAGGAGTGGAAAAATGCATAGTATAAACAAGTTTCCATCTCGGATTTATAGACCTCTTTAAATCTAAAGGAACCACACTGATCACTGCATGGGCGCTATGAGTATGCACAATATCAACATCCTTATCTAGAAAATTTTCCATAGCCTCCCTATCCTTCGGTATATGGAAAGCGTTTCTAGGCGAATAAGTGGGCACTCTAAACACTTCAACCCCGTTCACCTCTTCACTTTTAACCTTCCTAGCAGAAGGACTTCCACAAACCACAGCGACTGTATGCCCCCTCGCCTTCATGCCCTCAGCCAATTTCTGAACCGTATGCTCAACGCCGCCCACCGACGGATAATACTTCGGACTAAAATGAACAATATTCATTCTACACCAAACTCCTCAAGTATAAATTCTTCTACGACATATAGATCGTTTTCCAAAATCCCGTCATGTCTCCACGAAGATAGTCAACAAAACCGCTCAAAATTCCTCTCATCCAAAAATAACCCTTCTTTCCAAAAATCAACAATAATGGAGAAGCAATTGGTAAAAGAGCATAAAACAGCCTTACACCATTAGGAGGCTTAGTATAAGCCAAAGCTTGGTATATGCCACCAACCGTTTTTCTCTTATATAATTCTTCCTTTTCAGCTGTTTTAGTCCTTTCCGTTTCTACATAACATTCTTCACAAAAAACACTGCGACATTTAAACTCTAAAACCTTAAAAAGTATATAGCTATCCTCAGCTTTGCAAGACTTGATCGGGATAATTCTTCGTAAAACATCATACCTAACTAGCATCAACTCTCCACTAGCAGCTATCAAAAACCTCCGCCTTATACGATCAAGCAAATTATAAAAAAGTTTCTGAGGCCCCTCTTTAACACAGACCCTCACAAAAACAAGATCTACAGCCTTAAAACGAAAGAGTTGCAACGCAGCTTCAAAATTCCTTATTTTTGTATCCACATCATTAAGAACAACAACATCCGTATCCGGTGGAATAAACTTAAAACCAAAATTTATGGCATCATATTTGCCTCTAGGCTCTCGATAAATTACATTTGGATGGTTAACATTTCGTCCACACACAACCAAATACCGCATTCCCAAAAGTTTCAACTCTTCAATTTTCTCATCCACATACTTTTCATCCCTAGCCAAAACCAAAAAAAATAATCTCACCATTCTACCAGCCCTAATACACTTTAAAAATCAATAATGCGGCAACAACAAAATTATAACCAACCAAAAGACACCATTCTAGCGAAAAACATCAATAGCTTGCCATTTTCTCTAATCCTTCTTTTAAACTTGTTTTGGCTTTAAATCCAAGAGTTTTCTCAGCCTTTGATGGATCTCCATAATTGCTTCTTATATCGCCCTTTCTAGGCTTGTCATAAACCACCCTCAAATCCCTCCCCACAATAACCCTCACAACCTCCACAAGCTCATTTACAGACGTGGGCTTACCAGTGCAAACGTTAAAGGTTTCCCCCTCAACGCCAACACCCTCTAAAGCTAGAATCGTTGCCTTAACAACATCATCCACATAAATAAAATCCCGCGTCTGCCCACCATCACCATAAACAATTAAAGGCTCACCCCTAAACGCCTTCTCCAAAAACCTCGTTACAACGCCGCTGTAGGCGCTGTTTCGCTGCCCAGGACCATAAACATTAAAATACCTCAAAATTACAATTCCAAGCCCATAACAACTGTTAAACGCTCTGCAATAGCCCTCAGCCGCCGCCTTAGAAGCAGCATAAGGCGAAATCGGGCAAAGCGGATAATCCTCCCTAAGGGGCAAGGGATTAGCATCTCCGTAAACCGCTGTTGAAGAGGCAAAAACAAACCGCTTAACACCAGCCTTAACCGCCTCACGCAAAACATTCAAAGTGCCATTAACATTAACATCATGCGTTTCAAAAGGATCCCTGACAGAAGCTTCAACATCAATCAAAGCTGCCAAATGCACAACACCGTCCGCACCCTTCATAACTTTCCCCACAACACGCCTATCACGAACATCCCCCTCAACAACCTCAAACCCATCCCTACCATGCAATCCACGCAAATTCCCCCAACTACCAGAACAAAAATTATCCAAAACAACAACATAACAACCCCTACCCAAAAGTTCCCTAACCAACCGCGAACCAATAAACCCAACACCACCAGTAACAACAACCCTAGAAAAACCTTTCATATCAACAACCA
>Ga0315298_1002191_pt1 | contig 33853 bp, 29 predicted proteins | sample WHS_1_MG_FD_203077 | JGI IMG/M metagenome (GOLD analysis project Ga0315298, IMG submission 203077) | Extremophilic microbial mat communities from Washburn Hot Springs, YNP, Wyoming, USA - WHS_1_MG | ecosystem: Environmental > Aquatic > Thermal springs > Hot (42-90C) | place: USA: Wyoming...
TACTTTCCGCGGTATCCCACACGGCGCGCTGTGCTGCTGCCGGCACTGCACATCGTCAACGAGCAGTTGGGCTACGTGCCCCCGCAGGCGGTGGTCGAAATCGCCGAACTGCTGGACTTGGCGCCGGCCGAAGTCCAAGACACGCTATCGTTCTACGGGTTCTTCAAGCAGGATGCCCCGGCTGGCACCATGCGCGTATGGGTGTGCCGGTCGCTCAGTTGTGCGGCCTGCGGCGGCGAAGAGCTGCTGGAATACCTGTGCCAGCGGCTGGGGATCCGGCCAGGCCAAACCACGCCCGATGGCCGCATTACCGTGGAATATGCCGAATGCCTGGGCGCGTGCGACTTTGCGCCGGCGGCCTTGGCCGGCCGGGTGCTGCTGAAGAACCTCACCAAGGAGAAGATCGACCAGTGGCTTCAATCGCTGGGTGCAGGAGGCAACGGCCAGACGACTTAGGCCTTTCCATGTGGATGGGGAATCCCCGTTCCCCGGCCAAAGTGGACGGAACGAAGGGCTAACCCACGTGCCGCAGTACGAGTTGGTTCTTTTGGCGAATGTAGGCAAGCCCGATAGCCACACGCTGGCCGGCTACCAAGCCAGCGGGGGCTATGCCACCGTGCGCCGCGTGCTGCGCGAAATGGCCCCCGCCCAGGTGCTCAACGAGGTCCGGCGGAGCAATCTCCGCGGGCGGGGCGGGGCGGGATTCCCTACCGGCCTGAAATGGTCGTTCCTGCCCGCCGAGCACCCCGGGCCCATCTATCTCTGTGTCAATGCCGACGAAAGCGAGCCGGGCACCTTCTGCAATCGGGTGCTTCTGGAGCACGACCCGCACCAAGTCCTCGAAGGCACTATCCTCAGTGCGTACGCCACGCGCGCCCGCGTCGCTTACGTATACTTGCGGTACGAGTATCCGTTGGCGATGGAGCGGCTCGAGCGGGCCATCGACGAGTGCTACCAGGCGGGCCTTTTGGGCCAAAACATTCTGGGCACACCCTTTTCCCTGGATGTTTACATCCACCGGGGCGCGGGGGCCTACATTTGCGGAGAAGAAACGGGGCTGATCGAAAGTCTGGAAGGGCGGCGGGCTTGGCCGCGGATCAAGCCCCCCTTCCCCGCCGTCGAGGGCCTGTTCCGCAAACCCACCGTGGTCAATAACGTCGAGACGCTGGCTTGCGTCGTCCACATCCTCCAGCGCGGGGCCGACTGGTTCCGGTCGATCGGCGTGCCGCCCGCGCCGGGAGATCTGGGCGACCCCGGCAGTTTCGGCCCAAAACTGTATTGCATAAGCGGGCATGTGAATCGGCCCGGCTGCTACGAAGGCCCCCTGGGTCTAACCGTGCGCCAAGTAATCGAGGAGTTCGGCGGCGGCGTGCGGCACGGACGCAAGGTCAAGGCCGTGGTACCCGGTGGGCTCAGCACCGGTGTCTTGGGGCCGGACCAACTGGATACCCCCTTGGATTTCAATGGTCCGGTGCGGGCGGGCTGCCTGGGATTGGGCACGGCCGGGGTGATCGTGCTGGACGAAACCTATCCCATGGTCGAGTTCCTCTACAACAGTTGCCGGTTTTTTGCCCACGAGAGTTGCGGCCAGTGCACCCCTTGCCGCGAAGGCACCCGCTGGGCCTTGGATATGGTGCGGCGGATTCGGGCGGGTCGAGGACGTCTGCGGGACCTGGACCTGTTGGCGGAAATCGGCAACTCGATCGGTATCATACCGGGCACGACGATCTGCGGCTTGGCCGATGGGGCCGCCTGGCCCATCAAGACCGTGCTGGCCCGCTTCCGCGACGAGTTGGAGACCCATATCCGCACGACGAACCCCTCGGGCTATGCGGCCACTGAACCGGTGCCGGCGCTGGACTGGTCGGATGGCCAGCCCCCGGCAGGCGGGGCGGGGGACGGCGGGCCCAGCCCGCGGGGGCGCGCTTTGGGCCGGGCCGAGACCTCTGCGCCGCCAGTAAGCCTCCCGGCGGCTGACCCGTGCCAGCAGGGCAGTGCAGTTGCGAAAAATGCTCCTGGTCGGTCGCCGACAGCGGAGGTGGCGGCGTGGCCTCCCCCATCCCCCGAAAGTTCTCGAGGTTAGCCTTTCCCCAGCATCGTGGCGGCGACTGCCATGCCCATCGCGTACATTGATGGTCAGCAACTGGAGTTCCGCGGCGACGAGCGGCTCAACGGCATCGAGGCCGCGCGGCGCCTGGGGATCGAGATTCCCCATTATTGCTGGCACCCGGGCCTCTCCGTCGTGGGAAGCTGCCGGATGTGCCTGGTCGAGGCGGGCATGCGGGACGCCCAGACCGGCAAGGTGACTATGCTCCCGAAGCTGGTACCTGCGTGTAATACACCAGTTCGCGACGGCACAGTGCTCATCACCCAGAGCGAGAAGGTGGCGCGGGCGCGGGCGATGGTGGAAGAAGACCTCTTGTTGCGCCACCCTATCGACTGCCCCATCTGCGACAAGGCCGGCGAGTGCTTACTGCAGGATTTCCATTTTCGCTACGGGCAGAAGGAGCGGCGGGCCGACCTGCGCCCCTTCACCAGCCGCCGCCGCGATTTGGGCGACAATATCACCCTTTTTGTGGATCGCTGCATCTTGTGCAGCCGCTGCGTGAGGTTTGTCCGCGAAGTCGTGGGCACGTCGGAGCTGATGCTCGTCAACCGCGGCACCCATCAGGAAATCGCGGTGCTGCCGGAATTTCCTTTGAACAACAAGCTTTCGGGCAATGTGGTGGACCTTTGCCCAGTGGGCGCGTTAGGCGACAAACGCTTCCTGTATCAGCAGCGCGTATGGTATCTGAGGCCCCACGCAGGAGTGTGCACACGGTGCGCCACGGGGTGTTCGACGTGGATCGACGAGAACCAGGACCGCGTGTACCGCATTCGTCCGCGCGAGAACGCGGCGGTCAACAAATGGTGGATTTGCAACGAGGGGCGGTACGATTACCCCCACCTCCACGATCCGCGGCGCCTGGTACAGGCAATGCGTCGCGAGGCAACCGCCTGGCAGGAGGTGAATCACGGGGGCCTGGTGGCCGAGCTGAACGAGCGGTTTCGCCGATGTGGGCGGGTGGCGGCCGTGCTGTCGCCCTTCTTGACGGTCGAAGAGGCGTATCTGCTGGCTTTGTGGGCCCGGCAGGTCGATCCCGGGGCGCTTCTGGCGTTGGGGCCTGTGCCAATTATGGGCCAGGACGAGCGGTTCCCTGGGGGCTTCGTGATTTCGGCCGAGAAATGCCCGAACCGCCGGGGCGTGGAGGAAGTGATCGCTCACTTCATGCGGCGTGTGCCCCCATTCGAGGAGGCTGTCGAGGCGGCCGATCGGGGCGCGCTCGGCGGCGTATGGGTTTCGGGCGGGTACCGGCAGGAGTGGATAGACGCCCCCACGGCCGATCGGCTCGCCCGTGTCCCGCTACTCGTGGTGCACGATTTGTTTCCGTCGCCGCTTTCCGAACGCGCGGCGTTTGTACTGCCTGGGGCGGCATTTGCCGAACGCGATGGCAGCTACGTGAACCGCAACGACCACCTTCAGTCGATGCGTTGGGCCATCCGCCCGCCCGCCGGCGTCTGGCCCGAGGGAAGACTGTTCTGGCAACTGCTTGGCCGGCCAGGCCTGTACCAGGCAGAATCGGTGCTCCGCCAGTTAGCTGGCGAGATTGCGTATTTCTGCGCGGTCGGGCAACGCCCCATTCCCGAAACGGGTTTTAATCTGAAGGTGTACTCGCTGGCCGAGGCGGACAAAGTGTGCGAGCACGGGTGATTTGCAACCGGTCCGAGGCGCGGCACGCCTCCCTGGAAACACGGATTGAACGGCAGGCCACTGGATCATGTTCCCCATAGTTGTTGAAGCCCTGGTGAAGACGGTGCTCATCCTCGGGGGCCTGATGATGGCGGCCGCTTATTTGGTCCTTGTCGAACGCTGGATTGCCGCCTGGGTCCAGGACCGGCGCGGGCCGAACCGGGTGGGCATCCCGCTGACCCGTATCCGGCTGTTCGGCTTGGGCCAGCCCATCGCCGATGGGACCAAGTTTTTGTTCAAAGAAGAGGTAACGCCGGCCCACGTGGATCGCCCGCTGTATTTTGTGGCGCCCATGGCGGCCTTTTGTGCTGCCCTGGCGGTGTACGCCGTGATTCCTTTCGGCAGCGTGTTGCCCGCCAGTTCGGGTGTGCCGGGCGAACCGATCCGGCTGGTCCTGGCGCCCGGCATCGACGTGGGCATGATCTACATTTTCGCCGTGGGCAGCATCACCGTATATGGGGTGCTTTTGGGAAGCTGGGCCAGCAACAACAAATACGCCTTTTTCGGCGGACTGCGAAGCGGTGCCCAGCTTATCTCTTACGAAATTCCCATGGGCCTGGGGCTGCTGGGCGTGGTGCTGGCGTGCGGATCGCTCCGCCTGGATCAGATCATCGCCCAGCAAGCCGCCACCGGGCTGTGGAATGCGTTCGTCCAGCCCTTGGGCTTCGTGGTATTTTGCGTGGCGGCCTGTGCCGAGGCCGAGCGGCTGCCCTTCGATCTGCCCGAAGCGGAACAGGAATTGGTGGGCGGCTACCATACCGAATACGGCGGCGTGAAGCTGATGATGTATTTGGTAACCGAGGTGATCCATATGGTGACCGCCTCGTTCTTGATCGCCATCCTGTTTTTAGGTGGATGGCACTTCTGGGGATTGACGGGCAGCGGCGAGGAAGTCACCTGGCTGGAGGCTCTCATCCGGATAGCGGTCCTCTTGGGCAAAGTGGGACTGCTGATTCTGGGCTTCATGCTCATTCGGTGGAGTTGGCCCCGGTTCCGCTTCGACCAGCTCATGGCCATGGCGTGGCGCATGATGCTCCCTTGGGGGCTCGTGAACTTGTGCCTGGTGGCAGTGTTGATGGAATGGGGCGGGCGCTGGGCCGCCGCCTTGGGGGTGCCCGTGGGGGCCATCGAAATTCCCGTGGGCTGGGTGGCCCTGGTGCTCACGTGGGCGTTAACCGCCTGGGCCGACCCCATCGCGACCGATAATACGCCCCTGCCGATCGAACCGCTTAACCAGCGAGGCATCCCATGAACCCCCAGGACGCAGACATCCGATGGATCCAGCCGCCCGAACTGGGCCTTGGCGGCCGGTCGTATTTGCCCCTGTTCGTCGAGGGGCTGACCACCACTTTTCGGCACTTGGTAGGGCGGAAGATCACGGTGGAGTATCCGGAAGAGCCGCACCCCATGGTCCATCCGGAGCGCTACCGGGGCGTCCACCGGCTGAACCGGGACGAACAGGGTCGGGTAAAATGCGTAGCCTGTTTCCTGTGCGCCACGGCGTGCCCGGCCCATTGCATCGACATCGTGGCGGCGGAGAGTCCCTGGCCCGACCGCGAAAAATACCCGCAGAGCTTCACGATCGACCTCCTGCGGTGTATCTTCTGCGGCATGTGCGAAGAAGCCTGCCCCGTGGATGCCATCGAGCTGACAAGCCTGTATGATCTCTCGGGCAAGAGCCGCGAGGAGATGATTTTCGACAAGGAAAAGCTGCTGAGCGTGTACGACCAGACGAAGGACCGCGAGCCGATGCGCAGCCGCGGTTCGCAGCCGATTTCGGGGACCGGTGCATGAGGCCTTTGGAACTGGTCCTGCTGCCGGGAGGAGTAGCGCTGGGCGCTGTGGGCGTGTGGATGATGCTGCCTGGGGCGCCGGCAGGGCGGCGCGCGCCGGGGATTTTGCTGGCAGTAGCCGGGGCGGCGCTGGTGGCCGCCGGTCTTCCGGGGCTCGGGGATCCGCTCACCTCGGCGTTGTTCTTTGTGCTTTGCGGCGTGACGCTGCTCGGGGCGGCAGGCACCCTCGCTTTCCGCAGCCCGGTGTACGCCGCCCTTTCGTTCGGCCTTTCACTTTTAGGCACGGCCGGATTGCTGTTCTTGCAAGGCACGCAGTTTTTGGGCGTGGCCACGGTGGTGGTGTACGCGGGGGCCATCCTGGTGACTTTCCTGTTCGTGCTGATGCTGGCCGAACCGCGTGGCCGGGCCACCTACGACCGGGTGGGTTTCGGGCCTGGGATGGCCGTTTTGTGCGGGGCCTTGCTGGTGGCCACGCTGATCCCCACATTGGCGAGCATGGGTCGGAAGCCGGAGGGGCTTTTGCGGCCGCCCCCCCCGGCCGATGCCCGCCGCCAAGGCGTGCTGGCCAGCCAGCACGTCAAGCAATTGGGCAATGAGTTGTTCGGCCGGCACTTGGTGGCCATCCAGGGGGCGGGGGTACTGCTCTTGGCGGCCTTGGTAGGGGCCGCCGTGCTTGTCGGACAAGGACGCACCCGGTTGCCCGCACCGCGGGCGGGCCAGCCGGCCCAGTCACCCGGCCCGAACCAGCCCCGGCCGTCCCAGGGGACCGACATCCATGGCTGACGCCGAAGTGGCCTTGCTGGTCAACTATCTCGTGGTGGGGGCCGCCTTGGTCGCCCTGGGCGCCGTGGGATTCGTCATCCGGCGGAACCTGATTCTCATGTTCTTATGCGCGGAAATGATGCTTCAGGGGGTCTCGTTGAGCCTGGCCGCCTGGGGCCGCTACTATAACGACTTCGGCGGGCAAATACTGGTCCTGTTCATCATTGCGGTCGCAGCGTGCGAGGCGGCAATTGCCTTGGCCTTGGTGCTGGTGCTGTTCCGCCGCCGCGGCAGCCTCGATGTGATGGCCTGGCAGGAACTCCGCGAGGCCGAGCTGCCGCCGGTCGTTGATCGCGAAATCCCGGAAATGCCAGCCGAACCGCCGCCCGCCTGGCCATCGCTGCCCCCGGCCGGCCGCACCCCATGCGTCCCACGGGAAGAAACGGAGTTCCGGCCCCATGTTTGATATCCCCTTTTTGCTGGTGCTCGTTCCCGGGGTGTGCCTGGTGGCCACCGTGGTGACGGCGGCGTTGGGCCCCCACATCCTCGGGCCGCGCAGCCACTGGCCTGTGGTGGTGGCCCTGGTGATTGCTGCCGCCGCCAGCGGTGTCCTGGTGGTGCAGGTGCATCACCAGGCCCTAGCGCAGTGGGGCGAGGGCCGCCCTGCGGACCCCGCGGCAGGTTATGAAAAGATCGTGACCCTCTGGCAATGGGCCAGTATCGACGATGCCCACTACGCCCACCAGGGCGACCGCTTCCGCATCGAAGTCGCGTTGCGGGCCGATCCCCTTACCGCCGTCATGCTCTTGACCGTCACCAGCGTCGCCTTGCTCGTGGCCGTGTATTCCATCGGCTACATGGCCGGCGACCCCGGATATTGGCGGTTCTTCACCTACGTGAGCTTGTTCGTCTTCTCGATGACGATGCTCGTGTCGGTGAGCAACTTTGTGCTGTTGTACGTTTTCTGGGAAGCCGTCGGCCTGTGCAGCTACTTGCTCATCGGTTTCTGGTACCAGAAGCCGGCCGCAGCCGCCGCGGGCAAGAAAGCCTTCCTGGTCAACCGCGTGGGCGACTTCGGTTTCGCCCTGGCCGTGTTCCTCATCTGGACCACCTTCGGCACGTTGAACTTCCACGACACGGTGGATGCGGCCGGCCACATCATCGGCGGCGTGCTGGGGCAGTCCGGCCTGGCCCGTCCCGAGTTCTGGTACGCTCCCGGGTGGACGCTCTCGGCCATCTGCCTGCTGTTGATGCTGGGGGCGTGCGGAAAAAGCGCCCAGCTTCCGCTGCATGTGTGGTTGCCCGACGCCATGGAAGGCCCCACGCCGGTGAGCGCACTGATTCACGCGGCGACGATGGTTACGGCGGGCGTGTACCTCGTGGCTCGCTGCGCCCCGCTGTTTGTGGCCTCGCGCGATGTGCCGCCGATCGTGGCTGGCATCGGCGCCGCCACCGCCCTGGTGGCCGCGATTATCGCCCTCACGCAGACCGATCTCAAACGCATCCTGGCCTATTCCACTATCAGCCAACTCGGATACATGTTTCTGGGCTTGGGGGCGGGCACGCTGGCGGGGGTCTCCGCCGGCATGTTCCACTTGGTGACCCACGCGTTTTTCAAGGGGCTGCTGTTTCTGGCGGCCGGCAGCGTGATGCACGCCATGGGAGGGGTGATTGACCTGGAGCGATTTGGCGGCCTCCGCCAGCGATTGCCCATCACGCACTGGACCTTCCTCATCGGATGCCTTGCCCTGGCCGGTTTCCCATTGCTCTCGGGGTTCTTCAGCAAAGACGAAATCCTTTCCGCCGTGTATGAGCGAGGTCTGGATGGCCGTGATGCCCAGTGGTATTACGTGCTATTCTGGATGGGCTTGGCCACGGCGGGCATGACCGCGTTTTACACATTCCGGGCGTACTTTCGGGCGTTTTGGGGGCCGGAACGCATTCCGCCGGAAGCCGGCCATCATGCCCACGAGTCGCCGCCGGTGATGACCCGGCCCTTGGTGGCCCTGGCCGTCTTTTCTGCTGGCCTGGGGGCCGTCTTGTGGCTTTCCGGCGCCCTGGAGCAGTTTCTGGAAGCAACCCCCTCGCTGGTTTTCCTGGCCACCCATCCCGCTCCGTGGGTCTACAACGTGGTAGAGGGGCACGGAGTAGTGCCGGTGGCCGGCACCCTGGTTGCTTTGGCCGGCATCGGATTGGCTTGGCTGTTGTACGTCAGGCAGCCGCAATGGCTCGCTCAGACGGTGCGGGTGTTGCACGCCCTGGGCCTCTACCAGTTCTCCAAAGGGAAGATGTTTTTCGACGAGGCGTATCAGGCCTTGGTGGTGGCGCCCTTGGCGGCCTTTGCGCGGACCTGCGCCCGCTGGGATCACGCGCTGATCGACGGCTTGGTCGATGCCGTGGGGGCCCTGCCCAGCACGCTGGGTCGGGCGCTGCGACCCCTCCAGCCCGGAATCGTCCCGTTTTACGCCCTGGCCATGGTGCTGGCCACGTTGGTCCTTCTGGGAGCCATGCTGTGGTAACCGGCGCGTGGTTGGTCACAACCGTGTTCTTGCCCCTGGCCGGCGCCATCCTGGCCGGCGGCACCTTGCACCGGGCCCGGCAAAGCGCCGTGGTCACCACGCTCGTTACCTTGACGCTTGCCATCGGCTTGCTGGCCGCCTATCCGCCCGGCAGCGACGCCTTTGCGTTGTACGACTACCCTTGGTTCGGCGAGAACGCCCCGGTGGACATCCGGTTCAGCCTGGCCCTGGATGGCCTGGGGCTGTGGTTGTTCGGACTGACCGCCTTGCTTTCGGTGGTGGCGGTGCTGGTAAGCTGGGAAGCCATCGACCAGCATCACGCGGCCTACTACCGGCTGCTATTGGTTTTGGAAACCGGCATGCTGGGCGTTTTCGTCGCCCGCGATATCATCCTCTTCTACATCTTCTTCGAGTTCACGCTCATCCCCTTGTTCTTCTTGATTGGCATCTGGGGGAGCGACAAGCGGCGGCAGGCGGCGGTGAAGTTCTTCCTGTTCACCATGGCCGGCGGCGTATTGACCTTCCTCGGACTCTTGGCGCTGGTCTTCTGGAACTACGCGGGCACGGGCCGATTGACCTTTTCCATCCCGGAGCTGACGGCCAACCTGAGCGGCCGATGCCCGGTCGAGCCGCTATGGCTGCAAGTGCTGATTTTTCTGGCCCTGTTTGCGGGGTTCGCCATCAAAGTACCGCTGGTGCCGCTGCACACCTGGCTGCCCCTGGCCCACGTCGAGGCCCCTACCGCCGGCAGTGTCATTCTGGCCGGCGTGCTGTTGAAGGTGGGCACCTACGGCTTCGTGCGATTTGCGGTGCCAATGCTCCCCGATGCCGTGGCCGTGCTCATGCCCTGGCTGCTGTGGCTGTCTGTGGCGGGCATCGTTTACGGAGCGTTGGTCGCCCTGGCCCAGGCCGATATGAAACGGCTGATCGCCTACTCGAGCGTCAGCCACTTGGGGTTCTGCATGTTGGGGGTCTTTGCCCTCAACCGGCTAGGCCTCGAGGGCGGTGTGCTCCAGATGATCAACCACGGTTTATCCACCGGCGGCCTCTTCGCGGCCGTGGGCATGCTCTACGAGCGATACCACACGCGACAGATCGCCGACATGGGCGGGCTGGCCAGGCGCACGCCCCGACTCGCCGCCTTCTTCGTGCTGCTGACTCTGGCCAGCATCGGCTTGCCAGGGCTCAACGGTTTTGCCGGCGAGTTCTTGCTGCTGGTGGGCATGTTCCAGCGAGCCTGGGGCGATCCGTTGCCGCAAGCCGCCGGCCAACTCCGCCTGATTTCGGTTTTGGCCACGCTGGGCGTGGTGTTGGGGGCCTGGTACATGCTGCAATTGGTCGAGCGGGTATTTTTCGGTCCGCTGCGCGAGCCCGGGCAAGCGGCGGCCCCACCGGAAGCGGGCTCCGCCCTCGTGTCTGCGGCCGGCCATCGTAGCCCCGCCTCTGGTGCCTCCCCCGTGGCCGACCTCTCCCTGCGCGAAACCATGGCCCTGGCCCCCTTGGCGGTGCTCATTGTGTGGATCGGCCTGTGGCCGGGCTTCTTCTTGGACCGTATGGGTCCGACTTTGAACCGCTTGGCCACTCCCGCCTTCGCAGCAGCCGGCAAAGAGCCAGTCGTCAGGGCATCCTCGCAGCACGCCCAGGCGGCACACCTCCCGCCACGGAGCGACTTCCCCTATGGCCGCTGACACCGCGATTGCTCTGGCACCTGAAATCCTGTTGGTGGTCGGCGCCTCGGCCATTTACCTTGCCAGCGCGTTCACGCCGCGGGCCCCATGGAACAGCTTGACCTTGGCAGCGCTGCTACTGGCCGGAGCCGTGCTTTTGGCCCTCGGCCCGGTGCAGCCGGCAGGCTTCGACCCCTTGGCCCATGACGGGCTGGCTTGGTTTGGCCGGTGGTTGGCACTGGGCACGGCCGTGGTCCTGGCGCTCTTGGCTTGGTCGGCCGAAGTGCCCGAGGGCCGGCCCGAGTACCTGGGCTCGTTCCTCCTCCTGACGGCCGGCGTCATGCTGACCGCCAGCGCAACCGATTTCGTCCTCCTGTTCGTGGGTTTGGAGTTGGTCTCTATTCCCACTTACATCCTCTTATATCTGGGCCGGCGCGATGCCGCCTCGCAGGAAGCGACGGCCAAGTACTTTTACCTGAGTGTTTTGGCCTCGGCCCTGTTCTTGTACGGGCTGAGTTTTCTGTACGGCCTTTCGGGTTCTACCGACCTTCGCGTCATCGCCGCACATTTGGCTCGGGCGGATTCCGGCATCGCTCAGGCCGCCCTGCCTCGAATAGGCTTGGTGCTAGTGGTCGCTGGGCTGGGCTTTCGGATCACCGCCGTACCGTTCCATTTCTACGCGCCGGACGTGTACCAAGGGACAACGCACGGCAACGCGGCCCTGCTCTCCGTTGCCCCGAAGATTGCGGGGATCCTCGTACTGGTGCGGCTGCTGGTGGGGACCCTGGCCCCGGTCGCCCCCTATGCCTGGCCGCTCCTGGGCGTCCTGGCCGTGGCCACCATGACCACCGGCAATGTGATAGCGCTTTGGCAGCTCCACCTCAGACGATTGATGGCGTACTCGGCCATCGCGCATGCCGGCTACCTTCTGGTCGGGTTAGCGGTGCGTTTGGGCTGCCACACGCCGGAGCCGTGGGACGGCATCGCGGCCGTGATGCTTTATCTGGTCGTGTATACACTAGCGACCCTGGGGGTCTTCAGCATCCTGGCTGCCCTGGGGCGCCAAGGCCGGCCCGTGGAGACGATCGATGACTTAGCCGGGTTGGCCCGGGCGGGGGGGTGGATGCGATCGTTAGCCGCCTGGTCGCTGGCTGCCTTCCTGTTCAGCCTGGCGGGGCTGCCCCCGCTGGCGGGCTTTTGGGGTAAGTTCGCCCTGTTTGCCGGAGCGGTCAGCCTGGAACAATTCGCCCCGCCGCTCCGCCCGTGGTTCGTGGTGCTCGCTATCTGCGGGGTGCTTAACTCGGTGGTTTCGGCCGTGTACTACTTGCGGATTGTGGGAGTTATGTTTTTCCGGCTGCCCGAGGAGGCCCATATGGTGGGCCCCGCCAGCGGCGAACCTGCCGACGTATCGCCCCACGGGCTGGCCCCGCTGGCGGCCGCCTTGGCGTGCCTGGTTCTGGTAGTGGGAATTGGCCTGCGGCCGGGGGTATGGCTGGACACCGCGGCACGCGCCAGCCTGCCAAGTACATCGCAGGCCATGGCCCGATTAAAATAGACCCGATCGAACATCCCCAAGTTCGGCACGCTGGGGTGGCCGGGAGGCGGTCGAAGGGCCGCCTCGCGCCATCGTGCGCATCGCCCCATCCTCTAGCCTGCCGAAGCCAACGAACTCGCATGGCTCGACCTCGTCCTGGCATTGCGGACTTGGCACATTTATTGGACGCGATGGCCAGCCCCCTTTACATGCTGGACGAGGACGGCCGGTTGGTTTTCTGCAATCAGGCGTGTCTGGATTGGCTCGGGCAAGAGGCGGCGACCCTCCAAGGCATTCGATGCCGGTACCAGCCGCCAGCCAGCGAGGGCACCGAGTCGCTGGCGGCGGGCTTATGTCCCCCTCCGCCGGTTTTTGCCGGAAAGGAAATGGCGGCCATTGTGGCGTGCCCCCGGCCGGACGGCCGGCTCAGCCGCCGCCGCGCCCGCTTCTTCCCACTGGATGGCGAGAATGGCCTGGCAGGAGTCCTGGCTTTAATCGAGCCACAGGAGTATGACCCAGAAGCAGAGGCCGCGCCGCCCCCCGCCGAAACCCCCGAAGCTCTGGCCCTGCACGAACAGCTCCGGGCGCTCCGCCAACAGATCGGCGGGCGGTTTGCCCTCGATCGGCTGGTGGGCATCAGTCCCGCCATGGTTCAGGTGCGGGCACAAGTCGAACTTGCGGCCAGCAGTTCGGCCCGGGTGCTGATTGTCGGGCCTACCGGCAGCGGCCGCCAGCATCTGGCCTCCACCATCCACTACGCGCAGGGGCTGGAGCCCGGCAGCTTGATCCCCCTGGCCTGTGCCCTGTTGGACCCCGAGTTGATCGGGGCCACACTGGCAGCGTTGGCCAAACAAGGTCCCCATTCGCCGGCCTCCTCTGGCACTTTGCTGTTGAACGATGCCGATCAACTCCCTGCCGACGTGCAGCGCGAAGTGGCCCAGGCCCTGGCCTCTCGCTCCTTTCCCCTGCGTGTAATTGCCACCGCCCGGCAGCCTCTAAGCACCCTGGCACGTCAGGGGCAGTATCGCGAAGACCTTGCCGCCGTGCTGAGCACCCTGGTAATCGAATTGCCCCCCCTGGCGCAGCGCCGCGAAGATATACCGCTTTTGGCCCAACTCTTCGTCGAGCAGGCCAATGCCCAGAGCGAAAAGCAGGTGCTGGGATTTTCCTCCGAAGCCCTGGACATGCTGGCGGGCTACGCGTGGCCCGGCAATGTGGACGAACTGATCGAGGTCGTTCGCTTCGCCCATCAGCACTGCGAGAGTACGCAGATCACGGTTGGCGACTTGCCGGCCAAACTCCACGAGGCGGCTAGCATCGCCGCCCATCCCCCGCGCAAAGAAGAAACCATCGTATTGGACGAGTTCCTCGCCCGCATCGAGCGCGAGCTTTTGCGGCGTGCAATGGCCCGGGCCAAGGGCAACAAGGCCAAAGCCGCGCGGCTGTTGGGAGTTACCCGTCCCCGGCTTTACCGGCGGCTGGTGCAATTGGGCCTGGAACCCCCCGCTGCCGAAACCGCTCCCGAGCTTTAGGGCCGAGGCGGCCTTCATGGAGGAGGCGCGGAGAACCGCCGAAACCGAGCGAGTCAGCGCACCAAACGGGCCTTGGGGTTGGTGATGATGTTTTGGAAGATTTCGCGCAAGCGGTCTTCGTAAATGGCTGGGTTCCCGCTGCCGCGAGGGCATTGGCCATCGGGATTGGCCGTGCCGCCGAGTCGAGCCGCCCGGTCCATGAAATCGTAATCCGTACCGAGCCCGATGCCTACCGGAAACACATACCACTGGCGCAGGCGCATGTCCATGCTCTGCATAAGCGCGGCGTTTTTGGCTGTGGTATAGCTTCCGCTGGTGAAAAAGTCGTCACTGGGATGCTGGCTTATAAACGAGCTGATCTCCGAGCTGGTGCTGGAATACAAGTTGGGAATGCCATCGGTCAGCAGAACGACGACTTTGTTGGTGAACTGCCGGCCTCTACCGCCTTCGTTGCTCGGCCGAAGGTGATTCTTGGCGGCCAGAAGCCCGGTTTCTGTGGCGGTATTAGCGGCGTTGTCGGCCGAAGCCTGCAACAAGGTGCAGGCCTGCATCGCCGCGTCGTAGTCGGCCGTCAACTCCTGCACGATTGTGGTACCTGTCGTCCGATCGAAGGTGATGATGGCCACCCAGTCCCGTTGCGCGGGGTCGGCAATGCCCTGGTTGCGTTCTTTGATCACCTGCAGCGCGGCGATCACCGCCCGCCGCGCCGCGTGCGTGGGCTGCTCACGGGGCGGAAACAGAAATGTGCCGCCATCCGTCGATTCCCAGTGCCACGGGCAATGGGGGCTGAACCGTGAAAGCTGGCCGTACTGGCCCGTCGCCGGCTGCGCGTCCCGGCCGAAGTCCATCAGAAACTGAACATACGTGCGATAGCCCAGCAGGTTCCGGTAACCCAGCGGCGTATTGCTATCGGCATTGGGAAACGCGTCAGTGTACGGGTTGCCAAAACCGCTGATCCGATTGCTCGACTGGCTGGGCGGCAACGTCACCGGATAGCTGGGACGAGGCCGGCCCTTCGGACTGGTGGAGCTGATACTTTGCGATTTAAGGATATAGTCCAGATACTTTGTCCAGTAGTTAAGACTGCCGGAATCAGCGCTGTTAGGTACTGGACGCGCATTGGGCATCAACCGGGCGAGCTGCTGGTCGATGATCCATTTGTACGCCTTTTGCTTGCGTGTTGCTTCCGAATCGCTATCGAGAATTCGATAGGCAGCCGGAATCGACGCCAGCGTTAAAGGTCCACCATTCTTGGTCATCTCAGCATAGGCGTACTGATCGGCGGCCACGCCCAGCGGCTGCCCTACATATTCCAGGATGCCGGGAAAGGCCCCGAAACCGAAATCATCATACAGGTCCTGCATGATCTGTTCGGCCACGTCCGGATACCCCAGCGGCCCAAAGGTCCTGTCGATCTCCGCCGTGGCCCAGCACGGTTCGGTGTCATTATTCATCGAGCCCGACAAGTCGATCACAAACGCGATGTCGCGGGGATTGGTCATCGCGATGGCCGAGGCACTGATCGTGAACCATTGCCGTCCCAGCACGCGTCCGAAAAACAACGGCACGCTGCCGTCATGTTGGGCATCGCGCTGGACTGTCACACGCACTGCATTGCCTGGAATTACCGAGGCCGTGAACGTCCGCGTGGCCTGGTCCCAAGTCCCATACTCGACCCCGACCGACTCGGGGGCCACGTATTTGCCAGCCACCCAGTTATACCCGGCAAACCGCTGGGCCTCCTGTGTTGACTCTTCGGTACCAGAGGCCAGTTTGGCTGCCGCGGCAATGGCTGCGGCGTCCGCAGCGTTCTGCGCCTGCGACCGCGCCAGACACATGTATCCTACATCCACTGCAAGGGCCACCAAGCCCAGAATCGCCGTAAGCGCCAGTACGAACAGCAGAATGGTAACACCCCGGCGCAAGCCGGCACGAGTCACACACACCCGGCGAGTCATGAGTAGAACCTTCGCGACCTACCCCGGCCTAGTGCACTCGTTGCCGAAGGCTGGGCTAGGCCAAAACGACCCGGTCGGCTCCGACCGTATCTACGTCCGCCGGAGGAAGACCCCCTCAAGCGGCATCATTGAGATGAGCTATCAAAAAGCTAGCTTAAATTTGCTCCCGGAGCAACCTGCTCCAACGCCCCAAACATCGCCCGACCTACTCTGAGGTGTCTGTTCCCATCCGAGCTGCGGGCTCGCTCAGTCTGCGGCAAGCGTGTATCCTGCACAGGACGGACCGTTTCCAAAGAATCGCATGGTTTTCCTATTCGCTAGCAGGGAGCCGCTTAGTTGCCCCTCGCCACAGTGCCTCGGCCTGGCCCCGAATGGTGTAGATAGTCTGTCACTTCGGCAGGGCCGGACACAGAAATCGGCGGCGGCCTTTCCAGGCGGTCAGGCGAACCCGGCTGCGTCCAGGCCCGTGCTGCCAGCACACCAAACGAAAAGCGACCGTTACCGCCAAACTGGGGTGCGTAGTGACCTGTGGACCAAATGAACCCGGCTACGATTCAAGACTGGCGGTAAACCGACCCGTCAGGGATGAGGGGCGACCACGTTTTCCCAGATTGCGCATTTTTGCACATTACCCCGTCTTGAAGGAAGCCGCTTCAAGCCGGGAGTTGGGTTCCGGTGCTAGCTCCCCCGAATACCGAGAGCCAGACTCAGCCGGGCTCTTGAAGCGGTTTCCTTCAGCGGCGGCAGTAGGCGGTGCTGGTCCGTCTTGGCGTTGGCTCACGAATTTCCGATGAATTCCAAAACCTTCCGGCCCTCGGTGGCCGCCATCTTGTGGATCGTTGTGCTGTTGGCACTGGGCTGGGTGGCGTGGTGCGCGGGGCAGCCACCCGGGCCGGGCGGGGGACGTCCAGGCCTTCCCCCTCTCCCGGTGTTGGCGGCCTTAGACACGGATGGGGATGGAGAACTGTCGGCCCAGGAGATCGCCCAGGCCACCGCTGCGCTTAAAAAGTTGGACCGGGACGGAGACGGCAGACTTTCGCGCGAGGAATTGCGGCCCGCGCTGCCGGGGCGTGGTCCGGGTTTCGGCCCCGGTGTGGGGCCACCCCAAGGTCCTATGGGACCGCGTACATCAGCGGCTTTTCAATCGCCCCCCCAACCGAAGGACGACGGCGAGCGGAAAATCCTTGACGTTTTGAGCCAAATGCGGTCCACCCAGTCGCGGGGGATGATGAATGTCCCGGTGGAAGACGGACGGCTCTTGCGACTATTGGCGGAATCCATCGGTGCTAAGACGGTGGTGGAAATCGGCACCTCGAACGGATACTCGGGCATTTGGTTCTGCCTGGCGCTGCGGCATACGGGGGGCAAGCTCATCACCCATGAAATCGATCCCGGACGGGCCGCCTTGGCACGAGAGAACTTCGCCAAGGCCGGCGTCAGTTCGCTGGTTACCATCGTGGAAGGCGACGCTCACGAAACGGTCACCCGGCTGAAAGGCCCGGTCGACTTGGTGTTCATCGACGCAGACAAAGAGGGCTATGTGGACTATTTGCGAAAGACCTTGCCTTTGGTGCGGCCCGGCGGCCTGATCGTGGCTCATAACATCAGCCCACGCATGGCCAATCCGGAGTTCGTCAAGGCCATTACGACCGATCCAGCTCTGGAAACGGTCTTTTATCAAGAAGGAGCTGGGGTAAGCGTGACGCTCAAGAAGCGTTGATTTGGGCACGGGCGCCCGGCACGGTCCGATCGACTGTGAGGACAAAACCTGAATACGTCAGATTGCTTTCGGCTACTTTTTCTCTGGAGGAAGATCAATGTCGCGTGTGAACCGAACGATGGGTTGCGGATTGGTCGTGTTGACTGGGCTCGTGCTGGCGGGCACAGCTTTCGGGCAGCCGCCGGGCAAGCCCGGGGGACGGCGGCCCATGGGCTTCGGCCCGGGCATGATGGGCGGTGGCCCCGGGGGCAACTGGATGACGCTGCTGCGAGTGGAGAAGGTCCAAAAGGAACTGGAACTGGTGGACGACCAAAAGGCCAAGCTCCGTGAAATCGGCGAGAAAGTGATGGCCCGCATGCAAGAGGCCTTCCCGCGGGGGGAACGCGGCCAGGAACTCAGCCGCGAGGAACGCCAGGCCCGCTTCGCCGAGATGCGTAAGAAGCTGGAGGCCATCAATCAGGAGACCCGCAAGGCCATCGAGGAAGTCCTCCTCCCGCACCAGGTGGAACGGCTCAAGCAGATATCGCTCCAGATCCGAGGCACGCAAGCCCTGGATGATCCCGAGGTGGCCAAAGAACTGGGCATCACCGACGAGCAAAAGCAGAAAATCGCTCAAATCCGCGAAGAGGCCATGAACAAAGGCCGCGAGCTGTTCGGTTCGGGCCAGCCTGGCGAAATGCGCGAGAAGTTCCAGGCCTTGCGCAGGGAGACCGACGAAAAGGTTCTCGGCGTGCTCACCGCCGAGCAAAAGGAAAAGTTCGAAAAGATGAAAGGGCCCAAGTTCGAGATCGACCCGCAGGACCTGATGGGCGGCTTCCGCGGACCTGGCCGCCCCAAGGGCAAGCAGTAACCCGGAACCGTCCGGCCAATAGCTGGACTGCCCCGCGGACCAGCCGTTCCCGCAGCAATAGGCGAACGGCCTGAACCGACGCGATGAACCTTTTCGGGGCGGCGCGTTCAGATCGGCCTCATTGCTCCCCCGTCCCGTTTGCATGCGACCCTCTCACGCGCGAGAGGGTCGCGTGTTTTCTTGGCGGCCGTCAAGCCCCTCGTCCCCCTCCAAGCGACCGGAGCCGGTCGAAAGGCGGCCCAGTGTGGGCAGTGGGGGGTTGACAAGCAATCGCAGCCCGACGTAATTTGGGCGGACAGGGGTGGCTGACCGGCCCCGTCGGCCAATGGTGCCCGCCTGCCTGCCCTGATACTCGAGTGATTCGCCGCTTCGTCCCGGCGCAGGTGCGCTTCGGAGATGCGAGCGGCGGACGCCCGCCTGCGAAACTTCCCACCGAAACGTTTCCATCCCACGATACCCAGGAGCCACACGGCCGGGTGTTCTGCCAGATGTCCCATGGGGACCTTGCTGGAGCGACTGGGCTTTAGCCCGATCGGCGCCGGCCGCATCGGCACGGTGCGTGTCGGCCGTGGCCTCTGGGCCATTGATAGACTGCTGTTGCCATGACTCTGCCTAAACCCCATTCCTGCACTTGGTCCGACGACGAGCAGCGTCTGGCCGGTACTAGGGAGGGGGCAACCCCCGGGGCAATGGGCCCGGAATCGCTCAAAGATAAAGAACTTTACCTTTGGGTTACTTACCCGGAGGAGGAGTCGGGCCGCAAGACGGGGCATAGGCGGCATCGCCGCCGGCGAGGCCCCGTGCCTAAGCTCTGGGCCGTGATGATCATCGAGCGCGTTTGCCAGACCGCTCCTTTCCGGTATGAGGTGGCGTTGCGGCGAGTGTTCAAGCACAGCGAGCGGTGGATCCGCATTTGGGTGGCCAACGATCCGAATGATCAGTCCGACGACGCCGCCGTCCTGGGATTCATTTCGCCCAATCCCAAGGATCTAAGTCCGTTGGAACAATACTTGACCCAAATGGCAGCCCGGCGGGTGTACGATGCCATCGCCGAAACGTGGGCGGCCAGCCACGCCCCTGGCTGACGGCGCCGGTGGGCGTGGAATCTGCGATTTCGGTCCGGCCGCTGCGCGGGGTTCCGGCGGAACACCGGTTACCAAGAACCCCATGATCTCTCCACCGAGGAGAAAGCGACGATGTACCAACATCGAATCATCCGATGGGCACTGGCAGGTGCGGCCGCTTTTCTGGTTCTAGGATTCCGCATTTGCCTGGGCGCAGAAGGCGAGGAGGGTTTCCGGCCCCTGTTCAACGGCAAGAACCTCGATGGCTGGAAGGCCGACGAGGAAGCCAAGAAGCATTGGGTGGTGCGCGACGGCGTGTTGACCTACGACGGCAAGGATGGCAACTTGTGGACTGTGCAATCCTTTCGGGATTTCGTGCTGAAAGTGGACTGGCGCTTGCCGGCCCCCGGCGACAGCGGCATCTACCTCCGCGGCAGTTCCAAAGCTCAGGTGAACATCTGGTGTAGCGAACTGGGCTCCGGCGAAGTTTACGGCTACCGTACCGACAAGAAACTGCCGGAAGAGATTCGCAAGGCCGCCACGCCGCTGAAGAAGGCCGACAAACCCGTCGGCCAATGGAACACCTTCGTGATCACGCTGAAGGGCGAGACGCTGACCGTGGTGCTCAACGGCGAGGTGGTGATCTCCGGCGCGCGCCTGCCGGGCGTGCCCGACTCCGGTCCCATTGCGCTGCAGCATCATGGCAACCCCATCGAGTTCCGCAATATACTCATCCGCGAACTGCCGCGGACCGAGGACTCGTCTCAGGCGGTCCTCATTTGCACCTCGTGCTGTTCGTTTGCAGCCGGGCAAGGCAGCACCATCGAGCTGTTCAACGGTAAGGACCTGAGCGGCTGGCAGCTCAAAGGCGATCCCCAACGAAGCAAGTGGGCCATCGGGAAGGCCTCTCTCGATCCCGCGGATCCCACGAAGCTCCAGGTTTCGCCCGGCGGCAGCGACTTGGTGAACCTGGCCACATCGCTTGATCTGTTCACCCAACAGCGTTTCGGCGATGCCCGGGTGGAACTCGACGTGATGGTTCCTCGCGGTTCCAACTCGGGTATCTACATCATGGGCGAGTACGAGATCCAGATACTGGACAGTTACGGCCGAACCCGGCTGGGCATGGGAGACATGGGCGCCATCTACGGCGCTGCCCCGCCGCGGGTCAACGCCTGCAAGGCGCCCGGGCAGTGGCAGCACTTCGTGATCGAGTACCAGGCCCCACGGTTCGATGCGCAGGGCAAGAAAACCGCCAACGCCCGCATCCTCCGCGTAACACTCAACGGGCAGGTACTGCACGAAAACGTGGAACTCAAGGGCCCTACGCCTGGCGGCGTTACCGGGCGCGAAGTGGCTGCTGGGCCCCTGATGTTCCAGGGCAATCATGGCCCCGTCGCCTTCCGCAACATCCGCATCACGCCCCTGGGCACCGGGCCGTAGTCCGTAAGTTAGAAACCGCTTTCCTCTGCGGCCTCCGAAGCGCGGCTTGCGGGCGCGGGCCGCGCGCACCTATAGTAGTAATTTCTGGGGTGGATGCCCCAACACCCGAGACGCCCTCGAGGGGAGACGCCCATGAAGAGTCCTTTTGCGGTTTCAGGCCTGCCCATTGCGCTGGGAATCCTGGGCTTCAGCATCGCTTTTGCACCTGTGCCAAGCCAGGCGGCCACGGCGGCGGTCTTGCGCCTGGCGCTGGCGCCGAGCGCCGGGCCGAGGGTGCTGCCCGATGGCCTCTCGCCGTATGACCGGCGATTGGGACCGCTGAAGAGCCTCAATGGCTATTTCCCTTTTCAACCTCCGGCTACCAAAGACGAATGGGCGGTGCGCTCGGAGCGTATCCGCCGCCAGGTGCTGGTGGCCCTGGGATTGTGGCCCATGCCCACCAAGACCCCGGATCACGCCGTGGTGCATGGGCGGATCGATCGCGGCGACTACACGGTGGAGAAGGTGATCCTGCAGAGCTTCCCAGGGCACTTCGTGACCGGGAACCTTTATCGGCCTAAAGGAAAAAAGGGGCGCCTGCCGGGGGTTCTTTGTCCGCATGGCCACTGGGCCAATGGCCGATTCTACGAGCAAGACCGTAAGGCCATCCGTTGGTCGATCGTCGAAGGGGCGGAGCGGTTCGAGAAGAGTGGTCGCTACCCCCTTCAGGCCCGTTGCGTGCAGCTTGCGCGCATGGGGTGCGTGGTGTTCCATTACGACATGGTGGGGTATGCCGACAGCGTCCAGTTGGCCCACAGCCCTGGGTACCGGCCGCATATGAGCGGCCCGAAAAACTGGGGCTACTTCAGCCCCCAGGCCGAGGCCCGGCTCCAGAACATGATGGGGCTGCAGACCTACAACTCGATCCGTGCCCTGGACTGGTTGTGCAGCCTGCCCGATGTGGATCCCAAGCGGATCGCAGTCACCGGCGCAAGCGGCGGCGGCACGCAGACGTTCATGCTGTGCGCGGTGGATCCGCGGCCGGCCGTCGCCTTCCCCGCTGTAATGGTAAGCACCGCCATGCAGGGCGGCTGCACCTGCGAGAATGCCTGCTACCTCCGCATTGGCCAGGGTAACATCCACATCGCGGCCCTCATCGCCCCGCGCCCGCTGGGTATGACCGCGGCCGACGATTGGACCCGCGAAATCGCCACCAAAGGCCTCCCCGAGTTGCAAGCCCTTTATAGGCTCCTCGGGGCCGAAAAAGCCGTGATGGCCAGGCCCTTGCTCCACTTCCCGCATAATTACAATTACGTGTCGCGGGCGGTGATGTACATGTGGCTGAACAAGCACCTGGGGCTGAAACTCGAAGAGCCGATCGTCGAGGAAGACTTCCAGCCCCTTACGCGGGAAGAGATGACCGTTTGGGACGCCCAGCATCCCAAACCCGCCGGCGGCGACGACTACGAGCGGTCGCTGCTCAAATGGATCACCGAAGATTCGGAACGGCAGATGGCCAGCCTCGTCCCTAGCGATGCAGTTTCGCTGGCCCGGTACCAGCAAACGGTGGGCGGAGCCGTGGACGTGATGGTGGGCCGGGGATTGCCTCCACAGTCTTCGCTCACGGTGCTTTGGCCGCGGGTTCGAGACCTGGGCGCGATGCGCCTCCGCACCTTCCTGCTGGCCCATCCCCAGGCGGGCGAGATGCTGCCCGTGATAAGTCTGGAACCCAAGACGCCGCCCCAGCGGGTGGTGGTCTGGATCGCCCGAGAGGGCAAGCAAGCCCTTTTCGAGCCTTCGGGCCAGCCCCGGGAGGCCATTGGCCGGCTGGTGGCGCGTGGAGCGGTGGTGCTTTGCGCCGATCTTTTCGGCCAGGGGGAGTTCACGCCCGACGGCCTGCCGCTGGCCAAGGCCCGCCTGTTCCGCGACAAGAACTGGGGACGCTATTTGGGATACACCTTGGGGTATAACCACCCATTGTTCTCCCAGCGCGTCCAAGACGTGCTGACGCTGATGGCCTATGCGAGAGCGTTGGCGCCGGCGGGCGGGAAACCGGCGGTTTTCGGCCTTCATGGTGCGGGACACTGGGTGGCGGCAGCCACGGCCCAGGCCCGCGATGCCATCGGGCGAGTCGCGATCGACACCGAAGGTTTCCGGTTTGCTCGCCTGGAGGCCTTCGACCATCCCGACTTTCTGCCTGGCGGGGCCAAGTATCTCGACCTGCCTGGAATGCTCGCCCTGTGCGCCCCCTGCCCGCTTTGGCTGGCAGGCGAAGCGGAGCTGCCGCCGGTGCTAAAGGCCGCCTACCAGGCTGCCGGCGCCCCAGGGGCCCTCACCCTATGCACCGCCTTGCCAGAAAAGCAGGAAGCGATGGCTATCCAGTGGCTGCTCGGCCAGTAATCAGCGGCCCCTTGTCGGTTGGCCGCTTGCCGCGGCCGGCACGTTTGTCTTGCCTCCCAGGCGCTCTTCGGGGACCAGCCGAGGTGGCGGCTCCGGTGTGCCCAAGACCTGATACGCCGCCCGAGGCCCCTATCAGGCACCCTCGTCTTCCATTTGCCGCGCCCGCCCAAGGGCCGAGGCCACCAACCCCGCAGGAACTGACACAAACCCCAAACCCACCAGCAGAATGAGGCAGGTGAACACCTTGCCGCCGCTGGTGACGGGATACACGTCGCCATACCCCACAGTGGTCAAGGTGGCAACCGCTCACCAGAGGCAGTGCAATACCGAGCCGAACCGTTCTGGTTGCGCCTCGCTTTCAAAGTAGTAGATGCCGACCGCTCCCAAATATAAGAGAATGGCTGTGGCGGTGAGGAACAAAATGATCTCCTCCTTGGCCATGGCCAGGGCCCGGTGGAAGCGACGGACCGCGGCGCTGTAGCGAGCCAGCTTCAATATCCGAAACAGCCGCAGCAGACGCAGCGTACGGATGCTCCGCAGGTCAACACCCGTTCCCAAGTAAAACGGCAAGATAGCAGCGAGGTCCACCAGCCCGAAAAAGCTGAAGATGTAGGCGGTGCGCGGCGTGGCGACGTAAACCCGCAAGAGATACTCGATGGTGAACACACATACGCTGAAAGCCTCGAACCCGCGAAGCCACGCGGCGGCACTTTCGGGCAGCCCGGGCAGCGTCTCGATGGAGAACGAGATCAGCGAAAGCACAATCAGTGCCTCGATGACCAGATCAAAAACCCGTCCCAGCGGCGTGTCGCTTTCCTCGATGATCTGCTTGAGCGTGGGCATACCGATTCAAACCCCCTACATGCGGTTCAATGCGCCAGCTTGAAGCTTTCCCGAAGGGCGGCACGGCGCGCGCTTCGCAGCAAAACTGCGGGCCATGCGACCCCCAAAGTAACCTCTTCCGGGCGGGCGAACCAGGGGCCTGCGGTTCGCGCTTGCAAGGCCCTGGGCCAGGGAATTCCGCCGAGCCGCGCGCTCGTGGGCAAACGAAGGGCCCATGGCGATTTCAAGCGGCCGTCCCGGGGGCGGTCGGGGCTTCGTCGGGAGGCTCGCCCAGCATCATGGCTACCCCGGCTGCCGGCAGAAACAAGACGCTGGAATATAAGAGGGCCAGCCGATGGTCGCCCAGGTGCGAGAAAATGCCGAAGAACACGGTACCCGCTGCCGCAGCCACCCGCCCGATGTTGTAACAGAAGCCCGCTCCGGTAGTCCGCAACAGGGTGGGGAACAGCGGGGGCAGGTACATGGTGAACAGGCCGAACAGCCCCTGGCAGACCCCAATGGGCACCAGCAGCCAGAAGATCTCGCCGTGGCCTCGGGGTACGGCATAGGTGTACACCATGCAAAGAAAATAGGCCACGCACATCAGGCTGATGGCCCGCCGGTAGCCGGTGGCCTTGGCCACGGCCCCAGCCACGAAGTTGCCCGCGATGGAACTGAGCATGAGCACCACCATGGCTACGGCCTTGAAGCGGGTGATCTCGGCGGGCTGCCACGCCGCGTCTTTCAGCAAGTTGTTCAGATGCTGCAAGAACCAGTACATGAAGGCCCAATGGCCGGAAAGCGAAAGCGCACAGACACCGATGGTCAGCACGGTGGTTCGCCGCACGGCACCGCGGAAAAGGTCCCGGATGCGGGGTTCGACCCGCCCGGCCCGTTGTTTGGCTGCGTGCCACTCTTCGGGCTCGGGAACCGCGCGGCGAATCCACAGCACCAATAGCGCAGGCAAGAGCCCCACCAGAAACACGGTGCGATGGGTGTAGTAGGGATCACTCCAAGGGACCAGCGAGAGGCACCAAGCGGCGACCATGGCCAGCAGGACGCCGATGTTCACGGCCGATTGCAGCGTGGCAGCGATCCAGGGGCGCCACTTCTTGGGCCACGTTTCGGACAAGAGGGCCGCGCCGACGGCCCATTCCCCCCCGATGCCCAGCGCTGCCAGAAAGCGGCAAAACAGCAGGTGCCACCAAGTCTGCGCAACAAACGAAAGGCCAGTAAAGGCGGCATAGGTGAGGATGGTCAGCATCAGCGCCCGGGCGCGGCCCAGCCGGTCGCCGATGCGGCCGAAAAACCCGCCTCCCAATGCCCAGCCCACCAGGAATGAGGCCTGAATGATGGAGGCCTTGGTGGCCACAGCGCCGCTGCTTTCGCTCATAGCCATCAACTGCGCAACGAACGGCAGGGCCACGATGGTGTATAGGTGCATGTCCAGTCCGTCGAATAGCCAGCCCAGCCAGGCGGCGATGCCCGAGCGCCACTGGGTAGCGGTTAGATCACGCAGCCGTGTCCGATCTGCTTCTTTCGGCGACGGTTCGATCTGCACCGAAGGCGGCGTGGCGGACATACCCGCACCTGCTAAGGACGGACGCAAACCCCGCGGACAAACGCAAATGTGCGAAAGTCGCTGTACGCTATCCGAGGGCCTCGGCGATGTCAAGCAAGCGGGCAACGCAGTCCAAACGGGCCAGGACCGCAGGCGGCACGTTCGGAACGCCCGCTCTCTTGCTCCGTTACCTCAGCGAACGCTATCCCCCGCAGGCGGCACGTTCGGAGGCGTGCTCTCAAAGCCATACGGACCTGGGGCGGGCTCGGCCTTTTCGCCAGCCGCGCCCCTAGTGGCCACACCGGCCCCAGGCCGTTCCAACTCCGTAGGCGGCTGGGCAGGGAGGCGCATCCAGGCACCTCAGCGACGGCCGGCGGCCTGTTGAGCGAAGTACAGGCCAGCGTACACCTTCGGGTCCACCAGGGCTCCTTGTCGGCGCCGGTCCGCCAGGAATTGCTCGGCGCGGTCGAGGTGCACCACGTGTACCTCGATGCTTTCGCTGGCATCGCCCCCGCCTTTGCCGGCGGCCCACACATTGCGGGCGAGATACAAGGCGGCCAGTTCGTTGCTCATGCCGGCCGACACAGGCCCTTCGACCAGCGGTTGCCAATCCTCAGAGGCAAAACCCGTCTCTTCGAGCAGTTCCCGCCTGGCAGCCTCGATCTTGTCTTCCGCCGCCTGATGGGGCAAATCGCCCACCAGGCCGGCCGGCAACTCCACCACGCGCGCTGCCAACGGTATGCGGTACTGCTCCGTGAGCACGATCTCTCTCTGGCGCGTGACGGCCACTATCACCACCGCGCAGGCCGTGTTGGTTCGTTCAGCCCATTCCCAGTGATCGTCCCGGACCAGCCGGACGAACCGCCCTTCAAAGAGGATTTGTCGCGTCATGGGCCTTTCATTTCTCCTGACGAGAAGCCAACTGCCTGCCGCGGGGCCGACTCGGTCGCTCATCGAGCCGCGAAGGATAAACGCTGGCCAACAGTGCAAAGGTTAAGTGGGCCGACCAGGCCCGTCAACGGTGCCGGCGCGGAGCGCAGCCAGCGGGAATGGGCGGGCTCGGTCCGAGGTGTTCGGCTCCGAACTCCGGGCGGCGGTGTCGAAGCGGCGTTCGCCCCAGAGGCCTGGTCGCCTGGGGGGTTGCCTTGACACGGCGGGCAGTGACAGCCCCGTTTACGCCCCGCGACTGCCCCCCAAAATGGTCACCCCGGGCATGGTTCTCCCCGCGCAAGCGGCTCTGTATATGGGGTTGCTGACATAGCGTACTGGGCTGCTGCACATCTTTCGGGGCCGGGACTTTGTCAGAGGGAACGCCCCGTACTATTATGGAGTTACCGGGCCCTTGCGCCGAAACCCCCGGGCGGCTGGGAGGCACGCGCTTGGATGTTCTGTAGGGGACGGGCCGCGGCCGTTCCGCTACGCCGTGTGTGCCGGTTGTGCCGGATGAAAGGGCCAGTGGGAGTTGTCCATGCATCGCAACGCCACGCCTTGGGACCGAGAGTGACTCTTTTATGGACCCATTGCCTGCGATGATGGTATCCGATGTGGGCCCGCCGTCGGCAGCCGTGGTGGCGGCTTCCGGGGTCACGGCACAACGCCAGGAAGCGGCGAAGGGGCCGGAGGAAGGCGAGAGGCGTGCGGTGCGTTACACGTGGGGGCAATGGTTTCGGGAGGACGGCTACTGGTACCTGACCAGCGCCCTGGTGCACGCGATCGGTTTCGTGCTTTTTGCGCTTTTGGCGCCGGTGTTGCCCGCGGTGTGGCACGCGACGGCATGGTTCGGGCAGGCACCTTCGTTCGAGGCTGTCGAGCCGATGCCCGAGTCATCGGGTGAGGTGCAGCGCTACGAATTGGGCGACGCGCCGCTGGAGCCCACCGAGTTGAATACCGAGACCTTGTTGTTGCGGCAGGCACCGGGCCAAGAGCCGAAGTACTACGACGAGTCGGCGGTCTTTGAAGAGGAAGGAGGAGGCCGTCCTTTGGATACGCCGGGCGCATTGCTGGGAGGCCTGGGGGGGTTCAGGCTGGTACACGGTCCGGGGATTGGGGGCCTGGGAGGCGTGGGCAGCGAGCGGGGAAAAGGCCGTAACCCGGGCAGCGGCGGGAGCGGTTCGGGGTTTGGCTGGGGACGCGGCAGCCGCGGCGGACTGGGCGGCGGAGGGGGTACCAAGGCGTCGGAGCGGGCGGTGGCCGCCGCTCTCTACTGGTTCCAACGGCACCAGGCGCCGGCCGGCAACTGGAGCCTTCAATTCCAGCATCAGTGCAAGTCCTATCCGTGCAGTGGCCCGGGGAGCGTGCGGGCCGACGCCGCCGCCACCGCCTTGGCGCTGCTGCCGTTCCTTGGGGCCGGCCAGACCCATAAGAGCAGAGGGCCGTTTCAGAAGACCGTCAGCCGCGGGATCGCCTGGCTGATCAGGCAGCAGAAGGAAGACGGGGACCTTTCGGCCGGGGCCTTGCAGCCGATGTACTCGCACGGATTGGCGACCATCGTGTTGTGCGAGGCGTATGGGATGACGGGTGACGAATACGTGGGGCGAGCCGCCGCCAAGGGGATTCGATTCATCGAAATGGCCCAAAACCGGGCCACCGGGGGGTGGCGCTACGTGCCGGGCGACGAAGGCGATACCTCGGTGGTGGGTTGGCAGGTCATGGCGCTGAAGAGCGCACAGATGGCCGGCCTGGGCGTGAACACCTTCTGCCTGGAAGAGGTCCACAAATGGCTCAAATCGGTCGCCAAGGGGCACTATGGCGGACTTTTCGCGTACCAGCCACACAAAGAGCCGACCCCCTCGATGACGGCTGTGGCCCTATTGTGCCATCAGTACCTGGGCACGCCCCCCGATGCCCCGAAAATGCTCGAAGCCAAGCAATACCTCCTCGACAATCTGCCATCGGCCGATGGCGACCGCGATACCTATTATTGGTATTACGCCACCATGGCCCTCCACAATTTCCTCGACAAGGACTGGGATACATGGAACAGGCAGATGCGGCGAGTCCTTATCACTACCCAGTGCAAAGCGGGCTGCGCGGAGGGGAGCTGGGATCCCGATCGCCCCACCCAAGATCGTTGGGGCCAAGCCGGCGGCCGCCTGATGACCACCTCGCTATGCACCCTCTCGCTGGAGGTGTACTACCGCTATCTGCCGCTATTTAAGGTATCGGAATCGGGTGGTCCCCGGCCCGGCCAGAGTGGCACACTTACGCGGCCATAGCGTTCTGGCCAACCAGGGCCGAGTCCCAAGGCAAACCCATCGCAATCTGGCGCCCCATAATCCGCCCTGCGGGGTCGGGCACCGTTCGAAGGCCCGCTCGCCAGTGCAGGGCTACGCTCCGTCGTGGCCGAACCGGGCCTTCGTGGCCCCGGCTGTCGAGGCGGATACGACGGAGCGTAAGCCTTCCGGTTTTTCGACAATGCCCCGGTCACCCTCGCCAAAAAAGGCAATGAACGTGCCGGGCAACTCGGGTTGGGCGCCAGGCCGCGGACCTTCAACCCTTGACCGTGATCCGCCGCGCCTGGGCCGAGGGAACCTTTTGCAGCCGAACGGTCAGCACTCCGTTCGTGTAGTCGGCCTCGACGCGTTCGGCATCCACCTCGGTGGGCAGGGGGATGGAGCGGCGGAACTTCCCATAGCGGATCTCGCTCAGGTGAACGTCCTTGCCGGAACGGTCCAGGGGGTCCTTCTTTTCGCCGGCGACCAGCAGTTCGCGGCCAAGCACCGAGAGGTCGAGTTGTTGAGGGTCCACGCCGGGGATTTCGGCGCGTACCACGATCTCGCGGTCATTCTCGGCCAGATCGACCGGCGGGGACCACGGCCCGCCGAACGGCCACTCCAAGGCTCCCAGCGGCTCCCGGAGAAACTGGTCAAATAGCCGGTCCATTTCCGTGCGGAGCGCAGCCAGCGGCGAGCTTTCGCTTGTTGACTCACGTTGCCGCTGCTTGCCCTTCCAAGGAATGAGGGTCATCGCTTCTCCTCCTGTGGTTGCCAATACACCGTGGGACGTCAGCCCCTGCGGGGGCCAGCCATCACGCCCGCACCGGTATCTTGCGTGGTTTGACGGCCTCGGCTTTGGGAAGGTGGAGAGTCAGCACCCCGTCAGCGTATTCGGCCGTAATGCGCGAAGCATCGATCGCCTCCGACACGCGGAACGTGCGGAAAAAGTCGCCCACCCCGTACTCCCGCAGCAAGAACTCCACGTCTTCGTTGCGCGGCGGGACGCGGGCGTGAATCGTCAACTCGCCGTTGTCGAAGTCGATGTCGATGCCGTCGGGCGTCGTACCCGGCACGTCGGCCACGACTACCAATTCGTCGGCCTTTTCCAGAATATCGACGTTCGGCCGATAATAGTACCCGCTGCGGGTCCGCTCCGCGCCAAGATCGGCCTCGGCCGGGCCCTTGACCATCGTCTGGTTGGTCATAATACGCTCCTCCTCCGTTCTGACGGCTGAATCAGGCACCGTGGCGCACCGGGATCTTCCGCGGCCGGACGGCTTCGGCCTTGGGCAACGTGATCCGCAGCACGCCATCTCGCAGATTCGCTTCCACTTTTTCCGCGTCGACCTGCGCTGGCAGGGTCAACACCCGGGTGAACGAGCCGACAGGCCGTTCGCGCCGGTGGTAAGTCACGTCCTGAGCGGCAGCCTCGGGGCGATCCACCTTGATGGTCAATTGATCTTGCTGAACCGAGATGTCCAACTGCTCGGGCTTCACGCCCGGCAGTTCCATTTCCACCTCAACGGTTTCGCGGGTCTCCCAGAGGTTGACGGCCGGCTGGCCGCGGACCACGCTGGCCAGCATCCCCGTCTCGGGCAGGCCTCCCACGAAACCGGACAACAGCCGATCCATCTCGCGGCGGAGCTGCTGGATCGGACTCGGCAGGGTTCCATAACGAATGGCCATGATGGGTTGCCTCCTCGCGCCACAGCGCGTCATGGGTTTCCGGGATCAAGGTTGAACATTCTCCGGAGAGGTCCGCGCCGGGGTGTCGGCCGGCTGCCGAACCGAGTGTCCCGGTACCGCAAAATGCGTGCCAGAAGACAGGATTGCACTAAATTGTTTTAGCGTAAGGCGTTGTGCCACTGGACTCCGCGGCCAACTCGGCCGCCGCGCTGGCATGCTATGCCAAACTGACAGCGGCGATGCCGGTGGACAACGAGGCGGCATGTAAACACGGCCCCCCCGGCCGCATCCATCTTCGGGACTGGGGAAGTGTTGCACTTCGTCGCGCCCGCCCATATCTGGTAAGCTGGAAAACGGGCGCCAAGCGGCTAAACGGCGTAGATTACCCTCAGGCCCTCGGGGCCATTGGCCGTTGGCGAATCGCTGGGTAAACTGGGCACACGTGGGGAATATCTTCCCACCTATATTATGGGTATCGCCTTTCGGCCGCAATCCCTAAGATGTTGTGGAAAAGCGTGATTGGGTGGCAGGTGCGGCTGAGGGAATCGTGGTTGTCGCCCTAACGGTGGGGGACTATACTGGACGGTCCGTTTTTCCCGCCGCCACCATTTTGTGCACGCTGAACATCCCCCTGACGCCGATGCGGTTTTCGCTGATCGACCGAATTGAACACCTTGAACCGGGCAAGCGAATCACCGCCGTCAAGAACCTTACGATGGCGGAGGAGTACTTGGCCGACCATTTTCCTCAGTTTCCCGTGATGCCGGGTGTGCTGATGGTCGAGGCGATGACGCAGGCGGGGGCCTGGCTGGTGCGAGCCAGCGAGGACTTCGCTCACAGCATGGTGGTGCTGAAGGAGGTGCGGGGGGTGAAATATGGGCAGTTTGTCGAGCCGGGGCAGACCTTGCGTGTGATCGTGGAGATCGTAAGCCAGACCGATCGGGAGACGGAGGTCAAAGCGCGGGGAATCGTGGATGGCCGAACCACGGTCAACGGCAGGTTGGTACTGAGCCGGTACGACCTGGCCGACATCCATCCCGAGCACGCGGCCACCGATGCCTTGGTCCGGCGGGAGATGCGGCAGTTGTTCGGCCTGCTTTACCGGCCGGCAGGTCCCAATGGCTGGGAGCCTTCCTCCGCCGAGTAAGTGGAGCACCCGACGGCCGAGGCGATTGAAACTTTGTGGAGTGCGAGGATATCTGGTTCGGGCCCTGCCGGGGATGACGACGACCCATGCGACTTGAGAACAAGATTGCCTTGGTGACCGGCGGCAGCCGCGGTATTGGCCGGGCAGTCGTCCAGCGCCTGGCTGCGGAGGGGGCTGAGGTGGTTTTTGTGTACCAGAGCCGGCACGAGGCGGCCCAGTCGCTGGTGGAGGAGCTTTCCTGTCAAGGGGCTCGAGTGCGGGCCGTGCAGGCCGATGTCCGCGATGCCGCCCGCGCCCAGCAAATCGTCGACGAGATCGTCCAACAGCGGGGTCGCCTGGACGTGCTGGTCAATTCCGCAGGGATTGTGCGGGACGGATTGTTGGGCGCCATGCTTCCCGAGCAGTGGCGGGACGTGATCGAGACCAACCTGTGCGGCACGTATCATTATTGCCGGGCTGTGGCTCAGCAAATGATGTATCAGCGAAGCGGCAGCATCGTGAACCTCTCCAGTACGGCGGCGGAGTTCGCCAGCCGCGGGCAGGTTAACTATGCGGCCAGCAAAGGGGGGATCGACGGGCTGACGCGAGCCATGGCCAAGGAGTTCGCCCAGCGCAAGGTGCGAGTCAACGCCGTGGCGCCGGGCATGATAGATACAGAGATGAGCGAGGCGGTTCGGGGGCTGGTCGGCGACAAAATCAAAGAGGTCATCCCCCTGAAGCGGATCGGCACCCCTGCCGAGGTCGCCGCAGTGGTGGCGTTTCTGGCCAGCGACGAGGCCTCGTACATTACCGGACAGGTTATCCGCGTGGATGGGGGCTTGAGCCTGGGAGGATATTGATCGGCCGAGGTGGCCATGCGGGAACCAAGCCGGCCGGGCTTGTCCCCTGGGGACGGCTGCCGCGGCCGCCGCCGTATCGCCCCCGGTCCGCCATTCCAACGGGCCCCAGCGCCCTTTGAGTTTTCGGAGGTTGTGCAACATGCCGACAAAGGAAGAGATTTTCGAGAAAGTCCAGAATGCTTTGGTGGACGCCCTGGGGGTGGACGAAGAGGAGGTCAAACCGGAGGCGACCCTGGTGGGGGATCTGGGGGCGGAGTCGATCGACTTTCTCGATATTCAGTTCCGGCTGGAAAAGGCCTTCAACATCAAGATTCCGCGCGACGAGCTGCTGCCGCAGGATGTGTTGACCAACGCCCAGTATGTTCAGGACGGCCGGGTGACCGAGGCGGGCCTGGCCGAACTCCGCCGCCGCATGCCCTGGGCTAACCTGGATCGATTTGCTGCCAATCCCAAGGTTCAAGACTTCACCAATGCCCTGACCGTCGAAGACTTGTGCCGCTTTGTCGAAACGAAAGTCGGCGCCGCGGCTTAGCGGCTGCGCTTTTGCAAGGAACGGGGCCATGCGCTGGTACTGGATCGACCGGTTCATCGAGTTCGAGAGCGGGCGGGTGGCCCGCGCCATCAAGAACATCTCCTTGGCCGAAGAATACCTCCACGACCATTTTCCCGGCTACGCGGTGATGCCCAATTCGCTGGTGATGGAGGGGATGGCGCAGACGGGCGGCCTGTTGGTGTGCGAGTACGGCCGCTTCCGGGAAAAGGTGGTGCTGGCCAAAGCGCCCCGCGTGGTGTTCCATCTGCCGGCTCTGCCTGGCGACACCTTGGTGTACACCGCCCGCATCGAATACCTTCGCGAGGACGGCGCTATGGTCAGCGTTACCAGTCATCGGGGCGATGAACTCCAGGCCGAAGGCGAACTGGTCTTCGCGCATCTTAACGGCGAGCATCAGGATAAGGTGCTCTTCGAGCCTTCGGCATACCTCCGCATGATGCGGATGTTGCGGGCCTACGAGGTGGGGCACGCCCCCGACGGCACCCCCCTCCGCGTGCCCGAAGAGCTGCTTCGCGCCGCCGCCCGGAAATAGAGCCGCAACGGAGGGCCGCAGCCGATGAGACGTCGCGTGGTGGTCACCGGGATCGGATGGGTCACGCCTCTGGGCGCGGACATCGAGACGGTGTGGAAGCGCGTGCTTGCGGGCGAATCGGGGGTGGGGTATATCACCCATTTCGACGCCACGAATTTTCCCACGCGCATCGCCGCCGAAGTCCGCGACTGGGACCTTTCCGACGTGGGGGAAAACCCCGAGGACTGGAAATACCAGGGCCGGCACACCCATTTCGCCATCGGCGCCGCCAAAAAGGCTGTGGCCGACTCGGGAATCTTGGATACGCCGCTTGACCCCACCCGCTTCGGCGTGTACACGGGCAGCGGCGAGGGGCAGCAAGATTTCGACCGCTTCACCGAAATGATGGTGGCCGCCCTGGAAGACGGCGGCCTGAACCTGGCCAAGTTCACCCGCAAAGGTTTGGAGATCCTGCATCCCATCGCCGAGTTGGAGCAGGAGCCGAACA
>Ga0315298_1002192_pt1 | contig 33852 bp, 25 predicted proteins | sample WHS_1_MG_FD_203077 | JGI IMG/M metagenome (GOLD analysis project Ga0315298, IMG submission 203077) | Extremophilic microbial mat communities from Washburn Hot Springs, YNP, Wyoming, USA - WHS_1_MG | ecosystem: Environmental > Aquatic > Thermal springs > Hot (42-90C) | place: USA: Wyoming...
AAACTCGCCATCACCGAGCTAAAACTCCACTTGCGCCCTTTGCCACGCCCATCGCTCTCAAACAACGGCACCAGCCGCCGTTGCATGTGCCACTGCAAATAGTACGCTAACATGCAAATGAACACGTGGGTCCGTATCCGATCATCGGTCTTGTGATACACGGGCCGCACTTGCAGCCAAACAGTCTTCAAGTTCCGAAAAGCCTCTTCAACTAGGCTAAGCTTTCTGTAGGAAGCAACCGCTTCTTCCTTACTCATCCGCTCGGCTGGCAAGTCAGTGTACACCACGTAGCAACCGTCAAACAGCGCCTCGGTTTGGATAGCTTCTTCGTCCAGCCCCCAGACCAGTCGGCCATCCTCAACCGACCAGTTCACAAACTTGCCCATCTTGTATTTCTGCAGCACTCGGCCCACCTGCGCCGATATCTTTTCGACCTTCGCACGCCTCTTGGCTGAGGCAATCCGGTTCAACGCCTCGATGGTGCGTCCCAACAATGCCTCTCTCGTCTTGGCCTGCTGCTGCGCTGTGTGTGGATTCCGACATAAAAAATACCGCCGCTGCGGTCGGGCCGGGTCCAGTACCTCAACAATCTGTGTCTGGTCGAACAGTTCAGGCTGGATCACCCCACGCTGCAACAGTTCCAACATCTGCGGATGGCTCAGAGCAGAAATGACATTCAACCCCTGCACTCCTGCCAGCGCATTGTCATTTGCACGCGTGACCAAACCTCGGTCTGCCACAAATATGATCTCCTTCAAGCCGTACTGCGTCTGCAGCTCGGCAATCTTGCCCTCAACCGTTGTGGCGTCCTGTGTGTTGCCCCGAAACACCTCCACACCAACTGGACAGCCATCTCTGTTGCACAACAGCCCGATGACCATTTGCTGATGCCGACGCTTGCCGTCCCGGTTGTAACCAAAGGCTATTATCTGGCTTTGCTGATAAGCGCCTTCGACATAACTGCTGGTCAGATCATAAAGCACCAGGCACCCATCCTGCAGATGCCTAGCAGCAAGACTGCGCTGGATTGCACCTTGGCGTTCCAGCAACCGATCCATCACAGCATAACAATCACGATCCACGTCAATCGGACCGCTGACACCACACAGCTCCCACAACGCGCTCAACTCACCAATATGACTAAGAGCCGGTTCACTGCCCCCATAAACCAACCGACCAACGATCAGCGCCAGAGCACAACGCACCCATCGCTCGCTCCGAGAATAGATAATCCGGTCCAAGCCCAACTCCTTTGCCAGGGCTAGCCCAACAGCGCTGGCACCGTATTCCCTGCCGCTGGTAATCTGCAAAGCATCAGGCGAGTCCTCCGGCACAACTCGCCTTTGGAATGCTGCCTGGATCAATCGCAACTGCTCCAGCGACAAACCCGTAATGCGCCCGAATGTGGCGTGATACACTTTGCCGTCCTTGCGGAATGAAGATCGGATCAGGCCCACTGGATTGCCGCGGTGTTGTTGGATTTCGAGGTCCAGTTGCTGGGATTTGGATTTCATAGCCACGAGAAGAACAACATATGGGTGATGACAAGAGCCAAAATGCATTCTGTACGGCTACACATGAAACCCTCAAACAAGCTAACCCCTTGCTAGTTAATGGCTTGCCCGAAAAACAGGAAAGAAAATGGGTTAGATGGTCAAAGACAGCTCAAGTATCGCGGCTCGGTCCAGTTGCACGCGTTCTGGTGGCGTTAGGGGAAGAGCAACCTAGTTGATTTGTGTTTCGTATTGAATGGTTTGTGCTGGGAAACCGTTATGTTAGGTGTAATCATTGTGCGCGTGAAATGCACCATGACATCACGAGAACGGTTGCTGACTGCGCTTGAGCACCGCGAACCCGATCGTGTGCCGATTGATCTTGGTGGTAACCAGACAGGTATTCACAGGATCGCTTATGAAAAGCTGCTCAATTATCTCGGGCTAAATGAACGGGTTGAGGTCATGGACCTTGTGCAGCAGCTTGCAAAACCGTCCGAGGCGGTGCTTAAACGGTTGCACGTTGACACACGATATGTATGGGCCAAATCAGCAGCGAGTTTCAAGGGCGAGGTCGTGAAATGCAAGCGCGACGGGCGTGTCTGGCACGATTTCACCGACGAGTTCGGTGTGACATGGTCAATGCCTGAGGACGCACCGTTTTATTACGACATCTCGTACAGTCCGCTTGCCGGGCTGTCGTTGGAACAAATCAAGGAATACCCGTTCCCAAAGGGGGATGACCCGACACGGTTTGATGGTCTGCGTGAGCGGATACTCACCCTCAAACGTGAAACACCGTATGCGGTTGTGAGCGGCATCTCGGGTGTGGTGTACGAGATTTGCTGGTATATGCGCGGGCTTGAGAATCTTTATACGGACATGATTCAACAGCCGGATGTCTTCGAGGCAATCATTGATCGCACACTGCAGTTTTGGTTGGACTGGTTCAGGCTGTTTCTTGATGAGGCCGGTGATCTTGTTGACGTCATCATGCTCGGAGACGATCTGGCTGGTCAACGCGGGCCGCTTTTTTCGCCGAAAATCTATCGTGAGATCATCAAGCCACGTCAGAAACGGCTCGTGCAGTATATCAAGTCGCGCACGCGGGCAAAAATCTGGTATCACTCCTGCGGCTCGGTTGTGCAGTACATCCCTGACTTGTTGGACAACGGAATTGACATCCTCAACCCGGTGCAGATCTCAGCCAGGGACATGGAGCCTGCCCGGCTCAAGGCGCAGTACGGCCGGCAACTTGTGTTTTGGGGCGGTGGAGTAGATTCCCAACATATCTTGCCCAATGGCACACCCGAACAGGTGCGCGAAAACGTCCGGCAGAACATCGAGGTGTTCAAACCGGGCGGCGGTTATGTGTTTGCCGGTGTGCACAACATACAGGCTGATGTACCGCCGGAGAACGTTTTGGCCATGTTCGACGCAGCCGTCGAGTACGGCAAATATTGAAAAATCCGGCTGATTTGAAAAGTTGGGTCTGCTTGCCTGAAACCAAAGCGCAGCGAGTTGTTAGCCGCGGTTGTTGGTGCTGAATTAAACGGCTTGACCTTGCGGGTTACGTACGGTTAATTTAGGCCCGTAAGCAAATTCATGTTCGCGCAACTTAAGAGCCTGTTTTCCAATGACATCGGCATAGACCTGGGCACGGCCAATTCCCTGGTTTACGTTCGTGACCAGGGCATCGTGCTACGCGAGCCGAGTGTTGTTGCGATCCAGGCCGGTACAACCAACGTGTTGGCTGTGGGTGAAGAGGCCAAACGCATGCTGGGCCGAACCCCCGGCAACATCGTTGCGATCCGGCCGATGAAAGACGGTGTGATAGCCGATTTCGAGATAACCGAGGCGATGTTGCGGCATTTCATCCAGAAGGTGCAGAACCGCAAATTAATTGCGCCGCGAGTTGTTGTGGCTGTGCCGTCGGGGATAACCGAAGTCGAGAAACGGGCTGTGAAAGATTCCGCCACGCACGCCGGTGCGCGTGAAGTGTACCTGATCGAACAACCGATGGCATGCGCAATTGGCGTGGGCCTACCGGTGCACGAACCGGCTGGCAACATGATCGTTGATATAGGCGGCGGCACATGCGAGATAGCCATAATTTCTTTGGCCGGCATAGTGTTCAGCCGCAGCCTGCGCGTTGGCGGTGACGAGATGGACGAGACGATCATTGCGCACATGAAGCGTGCTCACAACCTGATGATTGGTGAACGCACCGCGGAAGAAATCAAGATTCGCATAGGCTCGGCTTACCCGTTGGAACAGGAACTGACCATGGAAGTCAAGGGCCGCGACCTGAGCAGCGGTTTACCAAAAACCATTACCGTGCGCTCGGAAGAAATTCGCGAAGCCCTTAAAGAGCCGCTTTCGAGCATACTCGAGTCAATCCGGATTACTTTGGAACGGTGTCCGCCCGAGCTTTCGGCAGACCTGATTGATCGCGGCATAGTGATGGCAGGCGGCGGGTCGTTGCTGCGTGGCATTGACCGGTTGGTAGCCGATGAAACCGGTCTGCCAGTTCACATTGTCGATGATCCGCTCAGTGCCGTTGCCGAAGGCACCGGACGCGTCTTACAGGAACTGCATTTCCTGAAGCGCGTTTCATCGGATTCTACCGCATAAGTCCGCGTTGCGTTCGCCACATTGATTGGTGGTGGCGAACTTGACACGTGCACAATACAAAGCCGCAGGCTTGGTTGTTCTGCTGACGCTGGTGCTGCTTAATCTACCCAGCAGGACGGCAGAGACGCTGAAGTCTGTCCTGGCGAGCCTGTTCCTGCCTTTTGTTGGCCTTGCAAGTTCTTCGGAGGCGCTTGCCGCAGGTGCACTTGACAAAATCACGCCCAGAAAAGAGCTGGCAAGACAAAACGTCCTGCTGCGCAAGGAAAACCAGCAGCTACGCGCCTTGCTTTTCCAGCTCCAGGAACAAGCGCGCGAAAATGCCCGGTTGCGCGAGCTGCTTGGCTGGCAAAAACAGACGCAGTGGAACCTGCGCGTTGCACGTGTAATTGCGCGTGATCCAGCCAATTGGTGGCGTGCGCTGCATATAAACCTCGGCAGCAAAGACGGCCTGCGCGAAAACGTGCCGGTGCTCACGCCCGACGGTTTGGTGGGTCGGGTCGGCACAGTTGGCCTTGCCAGTGCGCAAGTACTGTTATTGGGCGACCCGAACTGCCGCGTCTCTGCAACGGTTGACAACGAAAAGCGTGACACGGGCGTTATCGGTCCGGCCGGCCCGATTCAAACTGATATCGTCGAGCTGAATTATCTGCCGCGCACGGCTGATGTGAAACCCGGCCAGGCCGTTGTCACGAGCGGTTTAGGCGGGGTTTTCCCGCGAGGAATTCCGATTGGCAAAATTGTTGATGCAGCGCCCGCACCGGATGAGATGCATATGAAAGCGCGGGTTAGACTGTCGGCGAACTTGAGCGGGCTTGAAGAGGTACTTGTGCTGATGCAATGAGCTGTCAATTGGTAATGAAGATTCTGTCAAACATGCGAAAAACCATAAACAACACGGCACCGTGCATGTGCGGGCCAGGCTGGCCTGTTCTCGCGAGTCATGGGACGGTTTAGGACAATTTCAGTTTTGTGTGCCGTATTTGTTGGCGTGTTTTTGCAGGCAAGATGCGGGTTTACACGGCATCTGCTCGGCGCGCAGCTCGAGCTTCTGCCGCCGCTTATGGTGTACGCAAGCCTGACAGGCCGGCCAGGTTTGATTGCGCTTGTGGCAGTGTGGGGCGGGTTATGCCTGGATGCGCTTTCGGTAAATCCGCTCGGCATCAGCATCTTGCCGCTGTTCATTGTTGGGTTTCTGATACACAGGAAACGCAACATGATTTTGCATGAGCAATTCACCGCAAGGTTTGTTCTTGGTGCAATTGCAGGTGCGGTTGTGCCGGTGCTGACCGTGTTGCTGTTGCTCAGTGCCGGACACAAACCGTTGCTCGGCTTGGGGTCGGTCTGGCAACTGCTCGTCATGAGCGCAGGTGCAGCGGTGTTGACACCGGCTGTGTTCAAGTTGTTCGAGCTAGTGGACCGCGCTTTTGCTTACCGGCCGCTCGGCCAGACAAGTTTCAGACTCGACCGCGAAATCAGACGTGACAAGGCACTCAAGGTAACAGATTGAGCGTATGCCGATCTACGACCAACTGAAAAAAGCCGACCCGCAACTCCGGTTAATCGGGGTGCTGATGTTCGCGGGTCTGGCAGTTCTGCTGGTCGGTTTGTGGTGGATACAAATTGTGTCCGCAGCCGAGTATCGTGCAAAGCTCGAAACGCAATCGTTCCGCACGGTGCGAATACCGGCTGTACGCGGCAAGATTCTGGATCGAAACGGCCTTGTGCTGGCTGACAACCAACCCAATTACAACGTCTGCCTGTACATCGAGGAGCTGCGCAGCGCCTTCCAGGAAGCTTACAAGACCGAACTTGAGTTGTTCAGGGAACAGCAACGCACAAACTCAATTCAAGACGCAGAAAATCAAATGCGCCGCAAACAAACACCAAAAATTTCCGCCAAAGACAAGGCCGCACTCCGCAGACGCGCACGTGCTGTTGTTGTGAGCAACATCGTTGCGCAGTTGAGCATGCGGCTGCAGTTACCGGTGACATGGGATGAGGCAAAACTTGAACGGCATTATACTCAGGCATTGCCGTTGCCATTCACGCTGTTGCCGAACCTGGATCGGGCGTGCCTAGCGCGGTTCGAGGAACAATCTGTCACATTGCCCGGGCTTGAGCTGGACGTATTGCCCATGCGGGTCTATCCGCATGGGGCCTTGGCTGCGCATTTGCTCGGCCATGTGCGACGCGACACAAGCTCAGCCGAGGGCGAAGACGCGTTTTTCGATTTTCCGCTGCCGGTGTATCGCGGGGTGGTTGGTATCGAGGCCGGGTTCGATCAATATCTGCGGGGTCGCCCCGGTGCAAAATCCGTCATGGTAAACAGTTTGGGTTATCGTCAGGCTGAGACGGTCTGGAGCGAGGCTGAGGCCGGCGATAATGTCGTTTTGACAATTGACCTTGCAATTCAACAGGCTGCTGAGCATGCGCTGGCACGGCTCGGCCCGGACACACGCGGTGCGGTTGTGGTGCTTGACCCACGTGACGGCGATGTGTTGGCCCTTGCGTCAAGTCCAACCTATGACCCGAACCTGTTTGTTCGTGGCCTGACACAAGCCGATTGGGACCAGCTCAACCACGAAAAGCTGCGTCCGCAGATCAATCGTGCAACGCAAGCGGCATACCCGCCCGGGTCAATATTCAAGATGGTCACCGGGCTTGCGTGTCTTGAGGCTGGACTTGACCCGACGGAAAAAATTTACAACCCGCCCTCGCCGTCCAACCCGAATCGCGGGCACATCAGAATCGGACGCAGGATCATCCACGACACCGCGCCGCCAGGCGAGTATGATTTCAGACGCGCATTCCTGAAATCGAGCAACACGTACTTCATCACCAATGGTGTCAGGGCCGGGATCCGCAACATCATCAGCATTGCGCGTAGATTCCACTTCGGCGAGCGAACAGGCTTGCCCACACGACAAGAGGCTGCAGGCACAATCCCAACCCAAAAACAGATCAGCACCCACTGGTACGATGGCGACACGGCAAACGTGTGCATCGGCCAGGGACCCGTGGCTGTCACACCGTTGCAAATGGCTGTTGCAACCGCCGCGATCGCAAATGGCGGCAAGGTTTTTTGGCCCCGAATTGTTGACCGTGTCCAACCACAAGATGAACTCGGTTACAGACCCGCTCTCACTTTCCAACGCGGGCGGATTCGAGGTGAGCTTGGTGTGCAAGCGCGACACCTGCAACTGCTCAAGGACGCAATGTTGGCCGATGTAGAAGACCCGGAAAGCACCGCATATGCAGCTTTTCACCCCTACAACCGGCCGCAGCTCAGGACGTTCCGTGTGTGCGGGAAAACCGGGACCGCCCAGGTCATGAACGAACGCAACCAAGTCATTGATCACATAACATGGTTTGTGTCGTTTGCGCCGTACGAACAACCCAGATACGTGGTTGTTGTAATGGTCGAAAGCGGCGGCTCAGGCGGCGGTACATGCGCGCCCGTGGCACGCGATATCTACAGTGCAATTGAACAGCTCGAATCGGGTGGTGTGTTGGCTTCGGGTTCAACCTCAGGCTAAACAATGCAGATGCGCATCGAACAAAGAATATTGACCAGGCCGGTCATACGTGGTGCCAAAGTCATGTTTGACATGGCGCGCGGCGTGTGTCGTTGGGCAGGGGGCGGTTGACGGCAAATGCTCAGGGTCAGACTACATCAACTTTGGGCACAAGCCGATAGGGTGCAACTGGTTGCACTGGCTGCGCTAATGTTGCTCGGTGTGACTTTTGTTTACAGTGCGACAATGGCAGGTGAACCATTTGGGCTGGTCCAGCAGTTCACCGAATCGCGGTTTATCGAGTTTGTTGGCTGGTTAAGTGAGCGGTTCTTTTTCAGGCAGCTCATCTGGTACACGATCGGCGCGGCTGCGGCGGTTGCATTTTGTTTGGTTGATTACCGTGTGTTGGCGCGCTGGTCGCTGGTCATTTACTGGGCGAGCACGGCGCTGCTTGCAGCGGTTCTCATCCCCGCCATAGGCGCAATGCGGTACGGCGCACGACGCTGGATTGACTTCGGGCTGGTGCAGTTTCAACCGACCGAATTTGCGAAGCTGGCCTTGATACTTGCGCTTGCGCATTACTTAAGCCGGCCCAAAGACGAATTGAAACAACCTGCCGTGCTCGCAAAAGCAATCGGCATGTTCGCCCTGCCGTTTGTCCTGATCTTGAAAGAGCCGGACCTAGGCTCGGCCGTTGTGCTGCTGCCAACCGCACTTGCAATGCTGTATGCAGCCGGTACGCCCGGGCGATACATCCGGCTGTTGGTGGGTGTAATTTGTCTGCTTGGCGCGTTGTTTTTGGTTGATGTGCTGTTTGCACCGCCGCGTTGGCAGATCAAACTTCAAGAGTACCAGCGACGCAGGTTACTGGTCTATTTTGGGCGAAGTTATGCGCCGCCACCAGGGGCGTCCCAAGCCGAGATCGAGCGGCTCCGTAAACAACAACTCGATGATACGTATCACGTGCGGCAAGCCTTGATTTCGATTGGCTCGGGTGGGCTGACGGGCAAAGGCCTGTGCAAAGGCACTCAAAATGCACTCGGTTACCTCCCACGCACGGTTGCCCATAACGATTTCATCTTCTCTGTAATTGCCGAGGAGAAGGGGTTCATCGGAAGTGTCACTGTGCTTGTGCTATACGCGGCAGTGCTGTTTATCGGCCTGCGTATTGCCTCACTGGCACGTGACCGGCTGGGCAGGTTGCTTGCAATTGGGATCGTTACCCTGCTTTTCAGCCATGTGTTCATCAATATCGGCATGAACATACGGCTCATGCCAGTTACAGGTGTGCCGTTGCCACTGCTTTCGTACGGGGGTTCGTCTGTGGTTGGCACACTGATTGGCATGGGACTGTTGCAAAACATTCACATCAACAGGAAAGGATACTGACTATGAGCAACAAAAATCTTTCACGGCGTCGCCGTGGCCTGCGGTTCCGCCCAAGCGGCGGGTTGGGACGTACTGCGCAACCGCCGCAACACGAGGCGTTGCAGGCGCGTGCAGCGGCTGAATCTGACGAGACATTGCGTGAAACTGTGTTCGACAAACGGCATGAACGCGAAATCGAACGCGCGCAGGACATTGCAGCCGGTGTGACAAAAACAAACCAGGCACGAGACGACCAGCGCAATGCTGAAGGACAAATTCAGGTTGCCGAGCCTGAACCGTCTCAACAGAAGCCGCAATTCGGCGCTGAACCTCCATCGCCAAAGGCATACGAACCTGTAAAAATTCCTGAGCAACCACCGAAAGGTATCGTCGAAAAACTGCGTGTTGCAGCCAGTGCACTTGTCGAAAAGGTCGAGCGCCTGATCAAACCGCATGCCAAAAAAGTTCACAAGGAAATCATCATCAACGCTGAGCCGCTTGAGACACGAGTTGCGCTGCTCGAAGAAGGTAGCCTGGAAGAGTTTACCATCGAGCGCCCAGGTGACGAACGGCTTGCCGGGAGCATTTTCAAGGGCAGGGTGCGCAATCTTGAAGAGGGGCTGAAAGCGGCTTTTGTTGACATCGGTTTCGAGAAAAATGCGTTTCTACATTACTGGGACATTATGCCGACCGGACTCGACAGCAGCGTCGAGCTTGTCGAGCGGCCTGCTGCGCGTGACCGGAAACGCGACAAACCACGCATAACGCAGAAAGATGTGCCGCGACTTTACCCGCCCGGTAGCGAAATAGTTGTGCAGGTGACAAAAGGCCCAATCGGCACAAAGGGACCGCGTGTAACAACAAACCTCGTGTTGCCCGGCCGGTTTTTGGTGCTGCTGCCCACATCAGATCAATGCGGCATATCGCGCAAGATCGAAAATCAACAGGAACGCCAGCGCCTGCGTAAAATCCTGCGCGAGCTTGCGATCCCGGACGGCATGGGCGTAATCATGCGCACAGCAGCCGAGGGCCAACGCAAGAGATATTTCATTCGCGATCTTGCGCTGTTGCTCGAAGAATGGCGCCAAATACAGGAACGAATCAAAACGATGCCCGCACCCGCATGCGTGTATCAGGAACCGGACCTGATCGAACGCACTGTGCGCGATTTTCTGACCGAGGATGTCGAGCGGATCGTGGTTGACAATCAGGATGCGTTCAACCGGATCGTCGAAATGATCTCCAAGATTTCACCGCGCTCGGCGCGCAAGGTCAAACTTTATACCGAGCCACAGCCAATCTTCGATAGGTTTAATATCACACCGCAGCTTGAAAGCGCGTTTGCGCGCAAGGTCGCACTGCCAAGTGGTGGGTATATTGTGATTGATGAAACCGAGGCATTAGTGGCAATTGACGTCAACACCGGCAGCCACAAAAGTACAGGTCAACAGGAATCAACCATACTGCAGGTCAACCTCGAAGCAGCCGAGGAAATCGCACGCCAATTGCGCCTGCGCAATATCGGCGGGTTGATTGTGGTTGATTTTATTGACATGAAATCAAGGCGCGACCAACAGACTCTGTTCCAACGCATGAAAGATGCGCTGCGCAGAGACCGCGCCAAAACGCATCTGTTGCCAATCTCGGCGCTTGGCCTGATGGAAATGACACGCCAGCGTCACACCGAAAGCGTCCACCAGGCCGTGTACGACGACTGTCCGTATTGCCTCGGACGCGGCAAGCTCAAAAGCCCGCTCACAATGAGCGCCGAGATTCAACGCAAACTTATCGAGATACTCCGTAAACGACCGCGTGATGAATCCGATTTCCAGCTCAGGGTTATTGTGCACCCGACAATACTGGAACGGCTCAAACACGAAGATGAAAAGCACATCATCGAGATCGAAAAACGGTACTTCGGCAAGCTCACATTCAGAGCCGATCCGTCTTTTCACCCTGAACAGTTCAAGATTATCAACGCCGTAACAAACGAAGAACTTGCAAGTGCCGGGTTCTCCGGCTAACCACATGAACTGCGGTCAACTGCTTCGACAGCGCGTTTCGGGTTGGCAGTGCGGATGGCCGATGGTGACCGGCAACGCCTCGGCTGCCGAACCGGCCATGCAATGTGCCATGTTGCGTGCCTGTCAACAGCAGTGCAGATGAGCGTTGCTAAGCATACGCAATGGCCGTTAGCTGTTGTTATTGCACCCAATAATTTCAAAGGCACACTCTCAGCCGTCGAAGCTGGGCGTGCAATTGCTCGCGGTTGGCATTGCGAGCGGCCTGCCGACACGCTCGAGCTGCTGCCAATCAGCGACAGTGGCGACGGATTCGGTACGGTATTGGAGGCGATTGCTTGATGCTGAAAAATGCCGTGTTCGCGCGGTTGACGCGGCACATCGGCCATGCACAGTCACGTGGTGGTGGGATGCAAAAACTGATACAGCCATTATCGAGTCAGCTTCTGTTGTTGGCATGGCAATGCTTCAGCCGAACAAGTTTCACCCGGGCGATCTGGATACGTTTGGCCTGGGCAATGTTGTGCTTGCAGCCAGCCGGCACGGCGCCAGACGGATCATAATCTGCCTGGGCGGCAGTGCCACAAATGACGCCGGGTTCGGTTTTGCCCGAGCTGTTGGTTGGCAGTCCCAGGATGCTCGAGGTAACCAAATTTTGCGATGGACAGAATTAACAAGGCTAGCGCGGATTGTCGGCGTAGATTCCGTGACACACGTTGGTTTAGCAAAATTCACACGCTGGATTCGTTAACCACGCTTTCAAGTGCAAAATCTGCGCTGGCGTTTTGGTTGCAACACCTGGCCAGAGTTGTTGCGGCAAACCTTTCCTCGCCAGGACACGCACAGTGCCGAGGCCGCCTATTTTCATCTTAAGCCCAAAATGCAGCTCGAAGACCATCTGGGTGACATAATCCGCAAGGCACGCGCAATGCGCGGTGTACCAGCCCGTGCAGCGGCTGTTGCAGCGGGTTTAACTGAGGCTGAGTTTGCCGCATTTGAAGAGTCGGGCGTAATCGGCAAACAGTTTAATTTGGCGTCGCTCGCCCGGGCGCTTGGTTTGGACGAAACAAAGCTCGCGGCAATTGCAGCCCGTTGGATACCCCGAACACAAAACCTGGCCAGATGGCGCAGGCTCGAACTAATCCGGTCAACCGCAGGGTCAAACGTGGTCAATTGTTACTTGGTTTGGGATGAGCAGAGTGCCGAAGCCGCCCTATTCGATGTCGGTTGGCATGCACAACCAATTTTTAGCGTGTTGGAGCAGAACCGACTCGAGTTGAAGCACGTCTTTATTACGCACACGCATAACGACCACATAGCTGCGCTGGACCAAATACAACGCAGGTTCCCAAACGCGCATTTGCATGCCGGCCTCGCACCGCATTCGGCCCGGCAACCAACGTGCGTCGCTGGGCCGGTTGAATTGGGTCGGCTCAAGATCAGCATGCGCCCAACACCTGGCCATGCCGATGACGCCGCAAGTTACATTGTTGAAAACTGGCCGCAGAACGCGCCTGCGATTGCAGTTGTTGGCGACGCGATTTTTGCAGGGTCAATCGGCTGGGGGTTCAGCTCGTGGCAGCTCGGGCTGCGCTCGGTTGCAGAACAGATACTGACCCTGCCGGATGACACCTTGATCTGTCCCGGCCACGGCCCTTTGACTACCGTTGCCGAAGAAAAGGCGCACAACCCGTTTCTTTGAACCCGAATTACTATGTTGGCCAGCCACATGGCGAGGGTGAAACGGGCAACTTGCCCACGAAAGCTTTCGGTGCAACCTACCGCATGGAAAGAGAACAGCTTGGCGAACCGCTTTGTTCAAGTGTTCCTGCATCAGCCCGTGCGGGGTTCCGCCAGGTCAATAGCCCAGCCGGCCGGGCTCGTAGCCCGTGCCACCCGCTGCAACTCAGTTTTTTCGGGTTTAATGATTTTGGTAGGGCGCGATGTCCGCATCGCGCCGAATAAAGGCTGAGCCGTCGCGCTCGGAGTGTGCGCACCGCCTCTCGGCAACGATGCCATTTCCAGCCGTGGCTCGCGTAAATTGTTCCGTTGTCCACCACAGCGAGGCGATTGCGTTATTCAAACCTCAGGTTACACTTTTGCGCCTGGTCGCGAATGGCGGAAATGACCACGCTATCGAGCGTGTTCGTGCCCGCAACTTTCATGATGTGCTGTGCCACGTATTTTTCGCGCTCGGCATTGAGCTGCCTGATCCGCGCTTGTATTTCACTGCGCTGGCGTGCGTGTTTTTCGATGAAGGCCCGCTGTTCTCCCGCGTTCATCTTTCGCATCGGCTCGGGCAGGTCTTCGGGCCGCAGTTTGGCAAGGTCGAAGTTCTTGTCCTTGACTGCGTCAACAAGGTCCCAGCCGGCGTTTTGTTAATTTGCCGAGGCTTTTGCAATGGCGCGCTCGACAACCGCACCTGAGGCAGGCGCGAGTCTCGCCACATTCGCGTCTTGGGCAGCTTGACGCGCCGCACCGGTTCGACCATGTGCACCGTAAGGGAGGTAGGTTTTGTTCAACTCAAGACCGAGCTGCGCAATCTCCGCGTCTTGCGGCGCCGCAATTGCCACTGCAGCCAGGTTTTGGTCAATCACCATGTATTTGCCGTCCGCCAACTCGGCCACATCGCGCCACTTGCCGTTTACCCCCTCGGCTTCGCTCCCGCAATGAATCGTGTTCACGATAATGCCCATGGCAATCGCTGCTTTGCAGGCTTCAGCGTAATTAACCGGCCCCTGCGTGAACGGTTCGTTGCCAGCAATAAAGATGGCCTTGTAAACATCCGCCGACGGGTCCCATGCGAGCTCTTCCACGGCGCGTTGGATCACCAAACCGCAGTATTCCTCCCCACCGCTGGTGCGTAGGGCAAAGAGTTCCTCGGAAATCTTGTCCAGGTCGGTTGTTAGGTGTACAACCTGTCGGACCCAGCCCGATTCCATGGAAAGCCTGTTGTTGCCATACTCGTATAGTGCAACCTGCAATTCCGTGGCAAGGCCGTTTTGTCGTGCCTTGATGAACTCGTTGCAAATTTTCCAGAGCTGGCTTTTGGCCTGTTCGATGAGTCCGTCCATGCTGTTGCTAGTGTCAAGCAGCAGCGCGATTTGCACCCGCGGCTTGTGAGATTGTTGAGCCGCCGGCGACGGTGTGGTGTGGCTGCTGGTCAGCTTCCCTGGGCCTCCCAGCGCCAGCGTGAATGTGGTGAACCAAGTGGCAATGTGTGAACCTGTCTTCATAGAGTCCTCCGTTTTGATTTTAGTTGGTGGTTTCGTAGATTTCGTAAACCGTGCCGTCTAGGACGAATTGCACGTTTTGCCCCAGCGCCAACCACGGCAACGCACGCGGATTCTGCGCTGCAAATGCAAAGTATTCCGGCGAATTGAACCGGATGCGCTGATGGCGCGCGTTCTGGAACTTTTGCACCTCGGCATCTATCCACTGCTTGTCGTTCAGGAAGAAATTCCGGCCGGCCACAAACTGGTTCTGCTGCGATGCCTGTGCCAGCCGCACGCGCGATTGTTCCGCCGGTGTGGCTGCCCCGCCGCCGTTCAGGCTCGAAAGCCCCAGACCGCGGGTGGCTTCCAGCATACTGTCCGCTGCCGCGGCTGCCGGGGCATTGGCTGACTTCAGCGCCAGGCCGTGACGCGCACCGGCCACGGCTGATACGCCGTCTCTTGCCACGTTGTACGCAGTCCAGTTCTCCGGTGCCGCGCGCCGCGCAGCGCGGTCCTCGTAAAGTTGCGGCAGCGACTGCATCGCCAGTGGCACGCGCCGACGGTCCTCGTCCTCAACGATCAGATAAGCTGTGTAGGGGGTGACAATGCCGTATTTGCGCGCCAGGTCGGTGACCTCGTCTTTCAACTCCGCGCTTTTGCCGTGCAACCGGATTTCGTCCAGCAGGTAACCCACACGGCGCGTGGCCCAGAGCCGCGGGATAAACTCGTGCTTTTCGGTCTGCTGCGGAAAGTTGACCTCGTAAGTGAACTTGCGCATCGTGCCGCTGACCGTGCCTTCAAGCAGGACGGCAGAGTTGCCATGGCCTGAATAACGGCCCACTAGCACGAGTTGGTCGCCTCTGAACAGGTCCGGCAACGGCGACGGGTAAAGTTTCGTCACGCGAACGTTGCCGGTGAACTCCAACGTCGGATTTGCTAGCACGGGGTCTTTGATGTTGGTAAAGAAGTTCGACACTTTGACCTCTAGGTCTTCATCGGGCAGGACGTATTGGGCAAAAGCGCGTGTTTCGGCGGCGATTTTGTCAAGCAAATGTGTGTTCACGTCTGTGCCAATGCCGAAACAGAAGATGCGCGTGTGGCCTTCGTTGGCTTTCCTGAGATTGGCGACGATTTGCGCTTCATCCGTCGTGCCGATGGTCGGTTTGCCATCGGTGAGGAAGATGACAATAAACGGGCGGTCGGCGTCTGATTTCAGATTCGAGATTTCAGATTTCAAACTGAGTGCTTTCCGGACCGCGTCATCAATTGCCGTGCCCCCGATCGGTTTGAGTCCTTCGATGAACTCGCTTGCCTTGGTGCGGTTTGCCTTCGTGGCCTCGACCAGCTTGTCGAACAGCGGCTCCACTTCTGTCGAAAACCGCAGAATCTCGAACCGATCGTGGTCATTCAAATTCTCAACGCAAAACAGGAGTGCTTTCTTGGCTTGTTCGAGTTTCTTACCCGCCATCGAGCCCGAGGTGTCGAGCATAAACGCCACATCCTTGGGCACGATTTTCTTCGCGCCTGCGTCAATGCCAGGTGACACCAGAAGCAAGAAAAAGCCGTCTTCGGCACCGGTGCGGTGCGCCAGCAGATTTACGCCCAACGCGTCATTTTCAGGCGCAAAATAGAGCGCGAAATCAAGGTCCGGTTTCACGTCGCGCGCCTCGAAGCCGACCGTGGCGCGCCGCACGCTGTGGCGCTTGATTTCGACCTGGTGGCTCGGTGAATAAACCGATTTGAGCGGCTGCTTAGTTTCCAGTTCCACCTTGATGCTCACCGCCTTGATCGGCGCGGCGGAGAATTTCTCGGTGTTGAGCGGATAAACGTAGCTCACCAGCCCGTCGTCAGCCTTGAGGATTTGGGTGTAGGAAATCTTGATGCGTTTGTGGCTGCGCGGCTCGATGGGGAAGATGCGCATCTTGAACACCTCGCGGTCGGCGTATTCGAGCAAGGCCGGGTCTTTGGCTTTGCGGACGATGTCCTCGTAAATCTTTCGCGCCTTGTCTGCGGGGAGCAACTCGGCCTCGACCTGTTTGCCGCCAATGTCCATCGAGAACTTGTCAATCTGCGCGCCTTTGGGGATGGGGAACAGATACGTGCCTTCGAGCCGCGCCGGGTTCGGATTGTAAAATTCTTGGTCCACCACCGTTGTGGCAATCTGGTCCTCGATCTTCACAGTCACATGATGATACGTGACCTCAAGTGGCGCGAAGATGTAAGGTCGCGGCGGCGGAATGGGCCGTGGCGGCCAGGGCGGTGGAATCGGATGCGGCGGATGTGGTGGTGGTCGCCAATGTTCCGGGTCAACCACGATGAATCCGTCTGCGCGTGCTTGTGGCGCGTGCAAGACCAAGCCGATCAAAACCGGCAAAACCCACAAGGTTAAGAACCGTTTCATGGTTTGTTCGACGGAATATCCGGCTGGATGCTCCATCGAGTTGTGCACCTGCAAAGTTATCACCGTCGCTCTGTACCAGCGCTCTGCGAGCATCACCCTGTAAATGCGGTCCATGACCGTCGAAAAATTTCTCCATCCAATTTTCACCGCAGAGGTGCCGAGACGCAAAGCGTCGGTAGGGCGCGCACTCCGTTGCGCGCCGAATCGCGGCATGCAGAGGACTGCCCGTCCTACCGAATCGTTATCGGGTTATGACCAAGCGAAACCTTCCAGGGAAATGTGTAGGGCGCCGTCCCGCATCTGAGGGACTGCTGCCACAACAAGGCGGTTGCGATGGCGCGCGCCCCTCTGGGGCGCAGTTTTACCTGCGCCGAATGCCGGTCGGCTTGGAGGGTTGGGTTCAACGCCGACCGATAGCTGGTTTTTCCGGTTTCATGTGGGCACACTTTACCACAGAGGCGCCGAGACGCAGAGTCGGTAGGGCGCGTCCCGGATGTGCGGGACTACGCGCCGCTTCTGAACGAGGCGCATCTTGTGCTTGGGCGATTCAGCCAGGTTGTCAACGTTCTGGCCGACGTGAAGGTTGGCCATCGAATTTATTCAAGATTTTGCTTTTGCATCATTGGAGTATGGGGTAGGGAGGACTACCTGGTTTAGAGGTTGTTGCACAGATGCTAAGGCAGTCTCTGGCGCGCTTCGCAAGGCTGCAACCATTGTCTGTCTCAAGACCGATCCGAAAGCGGTGTCGTGATCGCTGACGCTCGCTGTGCCACTGCATTCCAAAGTGTGAAGTGCGCTGGCACAGCGCCGCAAGGCACTACCACAGCGCTTTCCATTGCAGAACAGCGGGGTTAATCCTTGAGCGGATCGAACTGGGTGGCAGGCACCAGAGTTACCGGACCGAGCAGGCCCGAGTCGCGCAACGGCCAATCTGATGCGTCAAATGGGCGGTAGTTCACGTTTACAAAGTTGATGTCGTGGAAAATTTTCCATTGCACACCACGCCGGTCCAGGTCGCGGATTCGATTTGCGCTCAGGTTTGTCACCTCGATTTCGAGCAAGTTTTCACGTGCGTTCAACCCCTCAAGTGCGATTCTGTAAGGCGGATTTATCAATGTGCCCAGCTCGCGTCTGTTGAGCCGGACGCGTGCACTGTCGCATACCTTGCCCAGATCGAGCAGCCACAAATCAGCAGGCTGCCTGGGCCGGTCGAACTTGATGCTGTAAAGTGCAGTGCCGGCGAACCGATGTGCATTCGTGTCACGAAGTTCAGTCCATGAAACCAACCGCCTTGTCTCGAAGCTGGCGGGTAATTCAGGCCCACCGGCTATGAACTTGACCTGCCAAGTGCCGGTGATCTCGATTGTGGTATTTGCGACTTTCAGATAACGCCATGGGGGTGTTTTGACAGGTGCACCGCGGGTCGCACGGACAAAAACTGATTCAGCAGGCGCAAGCTGTAGATAAACTTGGAGCTTCCCATCTGGTCCGGTGCGAGTTGCGCCCCGGCCGATCCGGCCTGTCATTGCGTCCATTAACACCGCGCCATGCGCTTTTGTGGCCAGTGGCAACCATCCATCGAATGGCTCAGCACGATGGTTTGCGATGAAGTAGATTCGGTCCGAGCCGATCCTGCGCCGGATAAAGAGCAAGCCATAATCGGCGGCAACCGGCTCCGGCTCGATCTGTGACTTCGCAAGCGCAGCGTCAACAGCACCAACGAAAAACTCTCCTTTGCCTACGCGCGCCCGGGTCACACTTGCATCTGCAGCGCGTGAAAGTCGGATTGGCTCGAGCAACCTGCGTAGCTCGGCGCGGCGTTCTTCGAGTCGGTACAGGCCGGGCAGATCCGACGGGAGGGCATCTTCGAAAATCACGGTGCATCCGGCCTTAGCAAGCTCAACAAGGCGTTTGAGCGTGCCCAGTGGAATAAGTTGACATTTTGGAACCAGGACGGCGTTGTAAACTCCACCTGGCATTTTCACTTTGCCATTGACGGGTTTTGCAAGGTCAAGCTGCCTGTCTGAGACGTAATCGAACGTAAATCCGCGTGACCAGAGGCGTGACGCAACCTGACCGATTGGCTGTGCTGTAAACCATTCTGTCCCGTGCACGGTCAACTGCTGCACGCGCCCGGTTGGATTATGCCAGAAGTCATGGATCGGCCAGTAAAGCAGGATGTCGTGGTCGGGTTGCGTTGTTTGTAACACAGATTGGCAGCGTGTGATGTAAATGTTTAGTGCAGGTACATCGCGCCAGATTGAATTGCGGGGGTTCATCTGTGTCGAGGCGTAAAACAGCCAGCCCGGCCATGGCGCGTCATCGGGGGAGTAACACGTGCCGTGATAAAACACGTGGTTTATGCCGCTGACGAAAAACTCGTCCATAAGAACTTTCAGCGCGGCAAGTGTCTCGTTGAAATGTTCGGCCAGCCACGTGGCGGATTCGGCGCTGACAAGCCGCCTGCCTGTTACGTGCGCAGCCGAGGAAGCGAACTTGGCAATGAGAATGTTGCGGTCAAACCTGAAAAACTCGGTCTCCGGTATATCTGCGGCGGCGTACAAATCCAGCAGGTTGCCCGGTGACCCATGCGCTTCGTTGCGTGTGATAAACCCGTGCCGATGCGCCCAGGGCGTCCACAGCTCGGCGAGGTTGTCGTAGATCAGGTCCGACACCGTCTCGCGATAATCGCATTTGAGCCGTGCTGCAGTATCGCTTGTGTTGTCCTCGAAAAACTGCCGTAAATGTGGTTGCAATTTGTAGCCGCGTCGTTTCTCGAACTCTGCAAACAGATCGGGCGACCAGTCGCACCTGTACTCGTATGAATCGTGGTAAACTGCGCGCGGTTTGTGTCCTGCATAGTTTGCGAAAGCGTCATCGAACCATTTGAGAAAGTGCTGCACCGCAGGTTGGTAGAACAGGTTAAGCATGTGTCCTTCACCCCCTGGAGCAGCGCGTTTGACCTTTTGGCCAGAAGGCCGCTGCGAAACTGCATAGAGCGTCCATGGCCCGTTGGTAGGTGGGGTCCAGTCAACTGACCCGTCTGGTTTGAGTCTATCAGTCAGCTCTATGCAATTGCCTTTGGCCGAAAAAGCGAGCAGTGCCTGTGTTTTTGCCGGATCAAACTTTTCATCGAGCTTGTCGCCCGGCCCGATAACATTTGTTCGCACAACTACAAGCGCATTTGCTTCTAGATCAGTCACGTGCGGCCCGCCGAAACACCAGCCTGTGCCGAGTGTCATGTCAACGTCCATACCAAGCCGGTGCGCCTCAGAAACGGTAAACGCCAGCATCTCCATCCATTTCGGACTCAGATACTGGATGTACCTGTGTTCGGCGCCTTTGACACCGTAAATCGGGATGATATGGACGCCACCCAAACCGGCGTCGCGGTACAACTCGAGTTGACGTGTAATGTTTGTTGTATCAACTGCACTGCCCGGCCACCACCAATATGTCCACGGTTTCATTGTATTGGTAATGGCCGGCCAGGCTGCGCTGGCACCGCCGTGTTGAGCTGCACTGAGTTTTGCTCCCGTACAACAAATGCACAACAGCGCCCCCAGACAAAACAACACCATCTGGTGCTTTGGCAGCGGAACAATATAACCGGATTTGATTCCATGTCCGGCACTTACGACCCGGCCCGGTTTGAATGCGTACCAGTTCATCGCACAAACACCTGCATTCAAAGCAGTGACTGCTCGGCATCTTGTTCCTTGCCCGTTTGCGCAGGTTTTACCTGGGCACGTTTCTTTTCCTGTTCCTGTGGTTTCACTGCCACGACTGCGTGCCGCAGCAACTTGCCCTGGAAATTGTAGCCGGCTGCAATTGCTTCGGCGACCACAGCATTCTGGGGTGGTTTTTCCTGGTCATCAGCCGGACGGTGTCGTTCCGGATCAAACGGGTCACCCACCCCAGGCACAAATGGCACCAGACCAACCCGGCGTGCAATATCGTAACACGCGTCCCTGAACCGCGTGATCTGCTCGAGCACCTCGGGTTTACCGGAGCGTCCTGCCGCCTTATGCAGTGCAAATACATGGTCAAGAATCAATACCAAGACCTGTAACCATTCGTTTTGTGCGCGACCGAGTTTTTCAACCTCAAGCCGCAGCGTTGCTTTTTCGGCATCACCCGCCTTTTGAATAAACTCACGAAATGCAGCCGCTTCAGCAGTCATCATTTCGGCGACCTGTTTTGCAGCCTTGAATGTTTGATCTGCAAGGTCTTGAATTCCGTGCCACTGCGCGGTGGCTGCATTGACACTGTTTGCAACAGTTTCAAGGCCCTTAAGTTGGCGGAGTGTACCTGCCAATGTTTCAGTCTCGATCAATCGAACCAACGCACGATATTCGAGCGCAAACGGCATTAATCCGAGAATTGCGCCGAGCATGACTGCGCCTGAGCACAGTATCAACTCGGTTTGCGTCAGCGGCGCGCGTTTGTGTACTGCAACAAACACCGCCAACCCAACCAGCAGAACGTCCCCGAGCAAGAACGGCCATTTAACAAGCTGTGGTTTATTGTGTTCGGCCATGCCTGCACCAGCTAATCACAACTGGCCCGGACACGCAAGCTGGCACGGCGAAGTCCTGACCCTGTCGAAGACAAATTCGACCTGTGCACTTGCCATGGCGTATGCACTTGCAAACAAACCGCCCCGACTGGCGTGTGTATTGGGCCGCGGGTTGTCACACGGCCAAACCAGTGTGGTAATGCCGAGTCAACATGCTAATGCCGATTTTTTAGATTCGCTCGGCGCAGTCTTGTCTGGCGAAAATTTTGCTGTTATCGGGGCGTGGAAAATGCGATAATCCGCCTGCACGCGTGAAGTAAGGGTGTGGGAAATTTGTTTAAATGAAGACTGACAAACAAGAGACAAAGACCGCTGAAGGCCCGGCTGCACGCTGGGTGTCGTACAGGCCCGAGATCAAGATCCTGGATTGCACAATTCGGGATGGCGGGCTAATGAACAATCACCTGTTTGATGACGCAACCGTCAAGGCAGTGTACGAAGCCTGTGTAGCTGCGGGTGTTGATTACATGGAACTTGGCTACAAGGCATCGCGGCGCATGGTTAAAGTAAGCGATTTCGGTTGCTGGAAGTTCTGCAGCGAAGACGACATCCGCCGGGTTGTCGGCGACAACCCCACAAGCTTGAAACTGTCTGTCATGGCTGATGCCGAGCGGTGCGATTACAAGCAGGACATACCGCCCAAGAAGGACTCGGTGATTGACATGGTGCGTGTGGCGACCTACATCCACCAGATTCCGACTGCGCTTGACATGGTCAAAGACGCTCATGACAAGGGGTACGAAACCACGATCAATCTTATGGCTGTATCTGCTGTGCCGGAGCCGGAACTGAATGAAGCGCTCGAGTTGATCGCTAAGTCTGAGGTTAAGGCGATTTACGTTGTGGACAGCTTCGGCGCGCTTTACAGCGAGCAGGTGCATTACCTGGTACGGAAATATTTGCGGTATTGCAAGGCTGCCGGCAAAGAAGTCGGCGTGCACATGCACAACAACATGCAGCTTGCATTTGCAAATACAATCGAGGGCATCATCATGGGCGCTAACTTTTTGGATGCAACCATGGCAGGCTTAGGGCGTGGCGCAGGTAATTGTCCGTTGGAGCTGCTGATTGCGTTCCTGCACAACCCGAAGTATAAGCTGCGTCCCGTGCTTGCTTGTGTTCAGAATGTGATCGAACCATTGCGTTCGAAGCTGCTCTGGGGTTATGACCTGCCGTATCTGTTGACTGGCATGCTCAATCAACACCCCCGCGCGGCTATCAAGTTCAAAGAGGCAGAGTTAAAAGGTCAGAAGGGCGATATCTTGGAGTTTTACGAGACCCTGATCGAAAAAGAATAACGACGCTCATAAAACCAGGCCGATTGTGTGGAGCCGCACCGGAAGCCTGAAGGTGTTCCATGGCTTCTTAACCTGATTTCTTTTTGGTGACCAATGCCCCGTCCAATCCTGCGCATTCGCATAACACAGTCTGCCTCCAAGTGATACCCCTGTGATGACGCAGACGCTGGCTTTGGTACGGCCCAGCCCGGATATTTTGCACGTTTTTTCGTCGCCCAGACTCCCACGTCGTCTCGAGTTTGGCGCAGGCCAAACTGCGCACGGCAGTCGGGTCGGCCGAAGGCTCGCCATCCAACGCGGAATTTACTTCACCCCGCAGGGGCGCGCGCCTATACGACATCTTCTGTAGCGCCGTTCTGCAAACGCCGGCCGTTTTTTTCCACAGCATGGGTGCAGCAAGGCGGTTCCGCAAATGTGGGACGACAAAACCGGGTGGTCACGGACCGCCGCTACAGCACTGTAGATGTTCGTAGCCGCGCCCGTAAGGGCGCGGACGGTAGGATTCCAGCCGAGAAGCCATGTCAGCATGACCAACCCCGGCGCGCAGTGGACTGTGCGCCCTACCTTAACTCTGCGCCTCAGCGTCTCAGCCATTAAACGTAGCCGCGCCCGTAAGGGCGCGGACGGGAGGGATTCCCAGCCCGGGAGGCCATGTCCGCACGACCCACAGCGGCGCGCAGTGGACTGTGCGCCCTACCTTAACTCTGCGCCTCAGCGTCTCAGCCATTAAACGTAGCCGCGCTCGTAAGGGCGCGGACGCTAGGATTCCGGCCGAGAAGCCGGGTCAGCACGACCCACACCGGCGCGCAGTGGACTGTGCCTCCCACCTTAACTAAGCGCCTCGGCGTCTTTGCGATGAGGAATTGGACAACAGTCCCGCAAATGCAGCACGCGCCCCTACGGTCGCGTCGCGCCTACACGTCGAGTTTGTGTAATATCTGGCTTAGGCCCTTCCACAAAACCCTAAGAAAATTGCAGATGTTTGCCTTCGACATTGGGCATGCTACCTGCTGGAACTGTGCTCTGGATTTTAGGCTGCTAGAGGAGGTTGCAGTATGCAATCGAACATGCAATGGGTAAAGACACGCGCGGTTTTCCTCGCTTTCGTCGCAGTTGTACTAGCTGGCCGTGCGCAAATCCACACTGTCATCAAGCATTTCGGTGTTCTCACGAACATGCATGGCTTGTGTCCCAGGGGTTACCTTGTCCAGGGACCGGATGGCACAATTTACGGCACAGCCGGGCCGGAAGGCTCGATGGGCGGAACCGTGTTCAAACTCCAGCCCGATGGCACGGGATTTACCATCTTGAAATGGTTTACCAACCGGTTGGAGGGTGCCGAGCCGAATGGTGGGTTGGTGCTTTGTGGTAACACTCTCTACGGAACAGCATACTCCGGCGGCGAATCGAATCTGGGCACGGTGTTCAAGCTCAACACCGATGGTAGTGGGTTTGCAGTGTTGAAACATTTTAACGGCGGCGACGGCGGTAATCCGAAGGCCGGGCTAGTGCGGTCGGGCAACGCGTTATATGGCACGACCTATTCTGGGGGCAGCTCAAACTGCGGCACGGTGTTCAAGCTCGACACTGACGTGACAAGCTACACGGTGCTGAAGCATTTTGCTGGGCCAGATGGCAAGAACCCGAATGGCGGGCTGGTGGTGTCTGGAAACGTATTGTACGGCACAACATTTTACGGTGGTACCTCGGACTGCGGCACGGTGTTCAGGCTTGATGTAAACGGGGCAAACTACGCCGTTCTAAGGCATTTCAGCAACGAGGGACAGAATCCCTGGGGCACACTTGTGTTGGACGGCAACACGCTCTACGGCACAACGTATGGCGGGTGGTATGGGACCGTGTTCAAAGTGAACACAGATGGCTCGGGCTTTGCTACACTTTACGGGTTCAACGGTGATGAAGGAACTCGACCAGCGGGCCTTACTTTGTCTGACGGTGTGCTTTACGGGTCGGCAAGGCGTGCCGTTGGGACCTGGGGGCGTGGGATACTTTTCAAGCTGAACACAAACGGCACCGGCTTCGCTGTAATCCGGAGCTTCAGTGGCCCCGATGGACTTAATCCAAACGCAGGCCTGTGTGTTGCAGGCAATACACTGTACGGGACGGCAGAGTACGGCGGTAGTGGCGGCTGGTATGCGATCGAAGGCTGGTCCTACCCCGGTTACGGAACATTATTCAAATTGAATACGGATGGCACGGGATTCACAGTGCTCAACGGGTTCCGTCCGAGCGATGGCTGGTATCCGCGCGGTGGGTTGGCAATGCATGGCAACACACTTTACGGCACAACCGAGCATGGTGGCGAAAAACGTGTGGGCACGGTGTGGAAGGTCAATACCGATGGCAACGGTTACACACCTATCAAACATTTCGGTGTATCGGACGGGCTACGGCCAAATAGTGGGGTGGCATTGTGCAGTAATGCGCTTTACGGTATTGCGCGATGGGGCGATGGCGACCCGAAGTCGGTCCTTTTCAAACTCGGCACTGACAGTGCGGATTTCAATGTTGTATCTCTGTTAGGGTGGGAGTACGCACTGGAACCTCCCGTCCAATCGGGTGATGCCTTTTACTGCACAGCAGTTGCCGGCAGTGGATGGGAGTACGACGCTGTGTTCAAGTTCATTCCGGCAACCGGCGAGCTGGTCGAGCTAAAGGTATTCGACTGGCCGGACTGGCCGTGTCCTCAAGGACTTGTCTTGGGCACAAACGAAATTTACGGAACGTGTTATTCTGAGGGTGATCATGATCTTGGGTTTGTTTACAAGTTGGGGATAGACGGCGCGGGGTACACCGTCCTGAAACATTTTGTGGGTAACGACGGGGCAAACCCGGCAGCCGGGCCGATCTTGTCCGACAGCACCATTTACGGTACAACGTATGCTGGTGGCTGCTCGAATTTGGGTACGGTGTATAAGCTGAACACGGACGGCAGCGGGTTTGTCCTCCTGAAAGAGTTTACCGGGCCGGACGGTGCAAATCCGACCACACGCGTGACCTTGGTCGGCAACAAGCTTTATGGCACAACGTACTACGGCGGGCGTTCCAATCTGGGGGTTGTGTTCAGACTCAACACCGACGGCACCGGGTTCGAAATTGTCAGGCATTTCACCGGCCAGGATGGCGCGTATCCGGATACGGAACTTGTATTGTGCGGCAGTTCGCTGTATGGGGCAACGTCACGGGGCGGCGCTTGGGACTTGGGGACCGTTTTCAAACTGGACCTGGCAAGCCCGCCTGCGCCTGTTCCTTTGACAGCGCAGTTGGTTGGGGCAGCAGTTGTGTTGAGCTGGACAAATCCAGCTTTTGTTCTGCAATCGGCTCCTGAACCGGCAGGGCCATTCACCAATGTGCCCGGCGCAACCAGCCCGTTTACAAATCTGCCGACTGCCAACCGCCAGTTTTATCGCCTCGTTGCCAATTGAACCGAGCCTGCAGTCGAGCCGCGCTCGTTAGCCGGAGCGTGAAAGATTTTGGCCGGGTTTTCAATCACGAGTATTCGTTCGCGGGCCGGGCGAGGTCGAACTGCATTTGACTGTACATACCCATGTAAAATCTGGCCGAGCCAAACGAGCAGACTGCCGCCAGCGCCAAGCCCAAGATCGGTAACGGTTGCGGTGCAATGAATGCAATTACCGCACCAGCGATCAATCCCACTACTTCAGACAAAATGACTACTAGCGTAGCGATTGTCACAGGCGAAAAGCGGGTGGTGTCATTTGTTATTTCAGAAAGCGCCAACGTTTGCAACCATGGAATGGCCAACACCGATAATACACCGCAATAGAGACCCCACATGCCGCCCGTCAAGGCGTTGAAGCCCAATGTGTGCCCCAGTGCCGCGCCGCCCAGCATAATTACAGGCGTAAAAGCAACTGCCCGAATTACACCAGCCTTCAGCGCAATCTTCATTAATTCATGCGGTGTCACAGGGAAAACCGCCATGAAAGGAATCGAAATCCCGTAAGTCGTAACCGGGTGAAATGCTCGCTCAAATGGCGATGTAAGCGGCAGGCCAAGCCCGCATCCGATGAGGATGGCAATGCCGCCGGTAATAAGTCCTGCTCCGTCAATGTGGATGCCACCGGGCGGCCTTCCAAGCCAGCAAATGCCGATGCCGAGCGCGACCAATACGGCACCCCATTTGATTTGGTTTGTCCAATCTGGTGGTTTCAAGCATGCAAACTCGAGGATTATGCGTTCGCGGGTTGTCAACCTGTGCAACAGGCATCTTTCAACCCAGCCTACGCTGTTACTGGCCCAGGCTGGCTTAAGTATTTCACCCGGGGCAATCGCTTCCGAAACTTCGGCTGTGCACGGTGGTAAAGGCAAACTTTCGAGCTGCACATTCACAACCGATTTCCACTCGTCTGGGGGCTCGTAGAACGAGTACCACAATGCAACACCATCGGGGTCATACGAGTGGTCCCAGCGACGCAGTGCAGGCGCAAGACTCGCCGCAGCAAGGCCAGTCAGCGCAAGCAGCGTTACGAGCAGCGTTGTATCTCCCGATAACATGGCAAGGTACGCCCTTGCAATCCAGCCACCAGGCGACACCAGACTAATTGTCTCGCAGTGTTCAATAAATAGTCTCTTCCACCACGCGCCCAAAGTCTCGCTTTGAGCGGACAGTATTATCAGAAAACCGAGCACGGATGGCAGACAACCCGCTTGACGGGGTATTGGTACAAACGTTAGCCATAGGGCGGCTGCCCAAACCGCAACTGCGGCAAGCAATGCCATCGGCAACACAGTAAGCCACGCGCTTGTGCATGCGTTGTTGGACCCAGCAATCACAATCAGCATTGCAAGGGCATCAGAGAAAGGCCGCCACAGTTCGCGCAAGACACGTCTGCGTTGCCATCTGAAGACCAAATCTCTCGGTGCCGGCAGCAACGCAAGTGCTGTCAAGCTCGGCACGTCGTATAAAATGCCCAGGATACGGAACCTGAACATGACGGCAGCTACTGCGAACCAGAGCGCGCCGGTTGCGGATTGTGTGGCTGCAGGCTGTCCGCTCCAGTACGGTGCCCCCACAAACGCCGCAAACAACCAAGACAAAAGAAGTCGGGCAATCACGCGTGTGGCCGGCATTTGGCGCCACGGCGTTCTGGGGGCCTGCTTGAACTGAAGGCGCAACTGTGAGTCGGCCCGCAACGCGGTTTTTATGCGCGTGCGGACCGCTTTTTCAAATTGGATTGAGCGCATGGTCATGATTCGCCTGCACGCAACTTCATGAACAGTTCTTCGAGAGTATTCTGTTTGTCAGCCGCACCGGCGCGCAGATTGTCCAGCTTGTCGAATGCGCGGATTTCACCTTGGTGAATCAAACATACGCGGTCTGAAAATCGTTCGGCCACCTCAAGCACCTGTGTCGAGTAAATTATGGTACGCCCACGTGTTGCGGCATCGCGTGCAAGACGTTTGAATGCGGCTTGACCGAGCGGGTCCATGCCTGAAGCCATTGGTTCGTCCAGCAGCCACACCTCAGGGTCAACTGCAATCAATGCTACCAATGCAGTTTTGTATGCTTGACCGCGTGAGAGCCGTTCAACGGGCGAGTTTGCCAACGTGAGCAAGTCAAATTCACGCATTAAGTTGAGCACGCGGTCTTGGATTCCGGAACCGTCAACGCCGTACAGCCGCAGTATGATGCCGATGTTCTGCAAGATAGTCTGTTCCCAGAAAAGGAACGGAAAATCGGGTAAGAAGAAAAAACCGCTTTCGCGTATCGAGATCGTCCCGTCTGAATTCGCGCTTGTCGTACCGCACGGTGCCCTCGTCCGGCCCAACAATTCCCGCTAGACAACGCAACAAAGTTGTTTTGCCTGCGCCATTTGGACCCAGCACGGAAACAATCTCGGCTGAGTTAAACTCCAGGGTCACATTGCGCAGGGCGTATGTTTTGCCGTAACGTTTCGTGACATTTCGGAGTGCGGTTTTCATCGTGCCGCGCGAGTTTGTCGGTTAACGCTGCCGCTTTCGATTCAGTTCTTTCCGTAGTTTTTCAAGCGGCAAGGTGTTTACCACATCTTCTCTCGCAAGCCAACCTTTGCGGGCAATACCAACTCCTAGCCGTAGGTAACCGATATCGCTGGCCCTGTGTGTGTCTGGGCCGATGATGCATTTTACCCCCTTGCGTTTCGCGTACGGCCAGAGGCGCCAGTCCATGTCGAACCGCTGCGGGTGACAGTTCAGTTCGATCCACGTGCCCGTTTCAGCGCAAGCGTCTATGACGGCGGTTTCGTTGACCGGGTACGGATCGCGTTCGAGCAACAACCTGCCTGTGATATGGCCAAGTGCATGCACAAACCTGTTTTGCGCGGCGCGGATGAGGCGTTTTGTGTTTTCAGCTTCGTTATTAGCCGGCAGATGTAGACTTGCAATGACGATGTCAAGCTCAGCGAGCAAATCGTCATCAAAATCGAGCCGGTCACGCAAGATGTCCACCTCGACACCTGTTAGGAGCCTGAACTCGCTACCTTCATCGGCCAGGTGCTTGTTGATCTCGCGAATCTCTTTGATCTGCTGCCGCATGCGTTTTGCGTCCAGGCCGTTTGCTTGGAACGACGACTTCGAGTGGTCTGTGATTGCCCAGTATGCCATGCCGTACTGTTGTGCAGTCTGGACAATATCGGGCAGCGTTTGGTGGCCGTCGCTCCAGGTCGAGTGATTGTGTAGCGAGCCTTTCAGGTCTGTCCATTCGATCAGGCGCGGCAGCGCACCCTTTTCTGCCGCTTCGAATTCACCGTGATCTTCCCGCAGTTCAGGTGGGATGTATGCTAGATCGAGCTTGTGGAAGATTTCCTCTTCATCCTTGCATGGGACCAGCAGTTTCGGATCGCGTGTTTCCTCTTTTGATTTGAACAGGCCGTACTCGTTCAGGCGCAGCCCACGCGCTATTGCGCGCTGGCGCATTACGATGTTGTGTTCCTTGCTGCCAGTGAAGTAGGCAAGGGCAAACGGGAACTCTTTGTCGCTGACAACGCGCAGGTCCGACTGTATTCCACCTTCGAGAATGACACTTGCCTTTGTTTCGCCTTTGGCACTTACGCTCATAACACCCGGCTGACGCGTGAAAAACTCGATTACTGCCCCCGGTTTCTTTGATGAGGCTAGAAAATCAATATCGCCTATTGTCTCTTTCCATCTGCGCAGGCTGCCCGCAATGCTGCATCGGATCACGTCCGGCTGTGCCCGCAGGCTTTCCAGAATCGGTTCAGCTACCGCAAGCGCTTTATCGAGCAGATGTCTTGCCGCATACAACCTGCGGCGTTGGATTCCCTCCAGAATGTTTGTCTGCAGCTTGTCGCCGAACCCGGGTAGTTCGGCTACCTTGCCCTGGTTACAGGCCGCTTCGAGTTTTTCGATTGAGTCAATGCCAAGTTTTTGGTGCAGCGTAAGAATCCGTTTTGCGCCAAGGCCAGGTATTTCGAGCATCGCAACCAGGCCGGGTGGTATGCTCGCTTTGAGTTCGTCGTAGTAGGCGAGTTTGCCGGTTGTGACAAGCTCAGTGATCTTCTGGGCGATGCTTTCGCCGATGCCTTTGATTTGGCCGAGCCGCCCTTCGGCAACCACACGGTCCAATGGTTCTGTCAAGCTCTCGATTGCACGCGCTGCGTTCAGGTAGGCGCGTGTCTTGAACGGATTTTCGCCCTTCAGCTCGAGCAATGTGCCAATCTCAACCAGGATAGCTGCAACCTGTTCTTTATCCATGCGCCGAATATGATTTGTCTGGCGCAAAGTTCAATGCGGAAAAGTGCGTTGGCACTGCGCCTTTCTGGGCTTGAACTTGACCACCCGCCAACGGGTGATTACGCTGCGCACAAGAATGAAAACCACCTGCCTTTCGCTCGTCGCCGCGCTGGCCATTGCCAGTTCGATTGGACACGCTGCACAGCCAACGGTTGAAGCTGTATTATCCTTCAAGACACCTCAACCGGTTTCGGTTCGGATCAATGAACCTGCGCAACCAGCAGCCGTGCAGAGGATGAAAATCGAGTGGGTTGCAGCACAGCCAATGGATGCGCCTGAAACGAGTATCGAGCTTGGCCCGCGCGTCGTGATCCAGCTCGAAAACACAAATGCGCTCCGAGCTCTGTTGGCTGGGACCGGATTTGAATTGGCGCGTTTGGTCAGCTCGAATGTTTTCATTTTGCGTGCCCCGGATGCATTGGCTGCAGCCATTGCAGCGCACCAACTTGCGTGCACACCCGGGGTGCTCGCCAGTTACCCGGTGATGCGCCGTGCGGTTGACTTGCGCGGGGCGTATGCTGAACGGAGCAACGACCCGTATTTTTGCCCGTACTTTTACACTACAACAGGCCAGTACGTTGAAGCGCAGTGGCCGCTCGAAAACCGCGACATGGACGGCCGAAAGCTCGGGTTCGACCTCAACGTGCTTGCCGCCTGGCCGTTTGCCCGCGGTGAAGGGGTAACAATTGCCGTGGCAGACTCGGGCCTTGATTTTGTTCATCCTGAGTTGACGAATCGTCTAGCTGATGCACCGCACTACAACTTTAACACGCTCGATACCAACGCGGTGCCGTTCGGTGGTGGCACAACGGACCCGTTGAAAGCGTTCTGGACACATGGGACATCTGTGGCTGGGTTGATCGCAGCCGAGGCGAACAACAATCGTGGCATGGCTGGTGTGGCGCCGTTGGCCAGGCTGGCCAGTTGGGTGATTTTCACCACAAACGCTTTGCTGGTTGACGACGAGCGCCTGATGGAAATGTACCAGTACGCATCGAACATTGTCGCGGTTCAAAACCATAGTTGGGGGACAGGCTCCGCCAAACACCAGGCTGGACCAACATTGCTCGAACAAATCGGGATTTGCAACGCAACGCTGCTGGGGCGCAACGGCCTCGGGACGGTCATGGTTCGCGCAGGCGGTAACGATCGCGCAATGCTTGCGCGTGCGGACGACGACGGGTATGTAAGTGATCCAAATGTAATTGCTGTTGGGGCGGTTTCACGCGGTGGACGCGCGGCCGATTACAGTGAACCCGGCGCGTGTCTGTTGGTAGCTGCGCCCGGGGGCGGCAGCGGTTATCAGGGCCTTTTGACGCTTGATTTGCAGGGCAGTGAACGCGGGGTTAACTCGGGCATCTATTATTTCAACGATTACGCGGATTACCGGACGGGTTCATGGCTTGGGTTTACCGGTACATCAGGTGCGGCGCCGTTTGTTTCAGGCCTGGCTGCACTGATCCTGTCGGCAAACCCACAGCTCGGTTATCGTGATGTGCAACAGATTCTAGTGTTGTCATCCCATCAGGTTGATGTGGCCGACCCCGACATTGTCACCAACGGCGCGGGGCTTGTCGTGAGCCATAATTCAGGTTTCGGTGTGCCAGACGCGGGTCATGCAGTCTGGCTTGCGCGGCTGTGGTCGAACCGGCCGGCCCTGACAACAGTTACAATGACGGTTACGCACCCGGCTGAAATACCTGACGACGGTTTGCGTGTGGTTGTGAACGGACCCGGTGTACCCCCAGAACTAGGCGCGATCAGGTGCTTACCGGCTGTGGGCGGACCGCACGCAGATGCGCCAACTGCTGCGTTGCCCTTGGTTGACGTTGGCCTGGCAACGAACGTGCCTGCGTTCGACCTGACAAACAAAGGCGCGCTGATTCTGCGCGGCGAGGCTAATTTTTCGGTCAAGATCACAAATGTAGCCGCCGCAGGCGCAGCGTTCGCCATCATTTACAACAATGACCCCCTCAATGACGATCTGATTGCCATGCTCGGGACCGATTATGTGCCCATTCCGGCTGTATTCATCAGCTATGCCGACGGTGAAACATTGAAAGCGTTGTTCGAGACCAACGGCGCTGCACGCGCGCAAATCCGGCTCAACAGCACCAATATCTGCTTCGATGTTTCAAGTACAATGATTTGCGAGTTCGTCGGTGTGCGATTGTACATCGAGCATCCGGTGCGCGGCGACCTGCGCATAACGCTTGTCTCGCCGGCAGGCACACGCAGTGTGTTTGCACATTACAACGATGACACAAACGCTTTTGCATCAGGTTGGACGTACTGGTCAACACACCATTTCTTCGAGTCTGCCGCCGGGCGCTGGACATTGTGCATCGGTGATGAATCTGCCGGTGCAACCGGCATTGTCCGTAGTGCAAGTCTGATCTTACGCGGTGTGCAAATTACCGATGCTGACCGGGACGGACTAGATGATTCATGGGAGCAAGCCCGCATCGGACACATGGGACTGGGGCCGCAGGATGATCCGGACGCAGACGGGTTCTCAAACATGCGCGAGCAGCTCATGGGTACCGACCCGCTTGCCTCCGACAGGCCATTGCGACTCGATTTGAGTTTCTGGTCGCTTTGGGGCGTAAAACTGGCGCGCTTAAGCTGGCCATCTGTGCGATGGGCAACCTACGCCGTTTATTCCACCACGAATCTGAATGCTGGGATGGTGTTGGTAACCAATGTGCCCGGCCGGTTTTGGGAGACCGAATTTTACGGGTCGGTTGGTGATGCGCCACAGCGTTTTTACAATGTTGTACAGCAGTTTGCCCCCTAGCATTCCCTGCGAGCAGAATGCTCAGCAGGGTTGATCGGCCATCAACCACCTGCAAAATAAAATCCTTCAGTCAGCGCGTGCCGGATTGTACGCCCCGATTCAGACCGGTGAACCAACCTAAACCCGGCTTCTGTATCGCCCAAGAAACGCGCGTGCTTTGGCTCGCTCGATTCAAAAAGGAAGAGCGCACCAAAAAATGAAACAGGCATCCGCCAATGCACATGCAAAGCGGCGTTTGTGTAAGTGCGCTTACCCGCAGCGGCGCTTGCGCTCAAGCTGGCGAAACGAGACCGTGCATCGGCGCGGGTCATGCCATACGGTGACTCAAAGTCCATCGGGTACCAGTGGCTGGCAACCCCAAGAAACGCCGATCTTGTGAACGGCCTTACCCGGTTCGAAACCGTGCGTGTCTTTTCTTCAGGGGTCACTGTTTGCGGTAGCCGCGTGTAATGGCCGAAGCCGACATGCCCATCAGTACCCCGAAATTAGCGGTGCGCTTTTGCTATCCCCCGGGGCGACTATAAAACCCAATGATTCATTTCGAGAGTTGCAGTGTGTTGCAACGGCGAGTGTTTTTTTGTTAATCAGACAGAGCCTCGCATTCGATGCATCCGCACTTTTACGAGCCTGGCTACAGCCAACCGCAGCAACGGTATTTAATTTGCGAGTACGAAGTTGGGATATTTGAGCACATGGTTCATCAACACAACCAGTTTCCGCATCACCGCAGTAAGAGCCAACTTGGAAGGTTTACC
>Ga0315298_1002193_pt1 | contig 33852 bp, 27 predicted proteins | sample WHS_1_MG_FD_203077 | JGI IMG/M metagenome (GOLD analysis project Ga0315298, IMG submission 203077) | Extremophilic microbial mat communities from Washburn Hot Springs, YNP, Wyoming, USA - WHS_1_MG | ecosystem: Environmental > Aquatic > Thermal springs > Hot (42-90C) | place: USA: Wyoming...
TGAGATTTAGAAAAAATGGTCAATTAGATGTTACTCACGATTTTTCTCAATTAGCAAGGCCTGACTGTATACTTATCTGTGTACCAACTCCTTTAACAGAAAGAAAAGAACCTGATCTACAATATATAGAAAAAACGACTGATTTGATTCAATCTTATTTGCGTAAGGGGCAATTAATTGTTTTAGAAAGTACCACCTACCCTGGCACGACAGAAGAGTTAATTCTTCCTAAGCTTACTACAACTGGTTTAAAGGTTGGAAAAGACTTCTTTCTTGCCTATTCTCCAGAGAGAGAAGACCCTGGTAATAAACAATACACTACAAAAGATATTCCAAAAGTTGTCTCTGGAGTTACACCCTCATGTAAAGAAGTAGCTATTGCGTTTTATAGTCAAGTAGTGGAAAAAGTGGTTCCTGTATCCTCAACAAAAATTGCTGAATTAACAAAGCTTCTCGAAAATATCTATCGAAGTGTCAATATTGCACTCGTTAATGAGTTAAAAATGCTAACAGACCGTATGAATATTGACATATGGGAGGTCATCGAGGCTGCAAGCACAAAGCCATTTGGATTTACTCCATTTTATCCAGGTCCTGGAATGGGTGGACATTGTATACCAATCGACCCATATTATCTTTCATGGAAGGCTCAAGAATACGACTTCACTACAAGATTCATCTTTCTTGCCGGTGAAATCAATGTTCATATTCCTTATTATGTGGTGAATAAAATTCAGGATGCCTTAAATGTAAGAGGCAAAAGTATCAAAGGATCAAAAATTCTAATCCTTGGTGTTGCTTATAAGAAGGATGTTGATGATGCTCGAGAATCACCGGCCTTGGTGATTATGGATCTTTTACAAAAGAAAGGGGCTACCATTCTCTATCATGACCCCTATATTCCTACCTTACCCCCTTTCAGGAAATATAGCTTTAAATTAAAATCAACGCCCCTTTCAAAAAAAATGCTACGTAGTATTGATGCTGCTGTTGTGGTAACAGATCATAGTCAAGTTGATTATGAATGGATTCTAAAAAATGTTCCCCTTCTTATTGACACCAGAAATGTCACAAAAAACTTAAAGAAATGGGAATCAAAAATAGTTAAAGCCTAATTTTGACCTTTCATTTTTGAAAAGATTTAAAGAAAATTTTGAAAATCCAATTTGAGAAGAGTTCTAACAATTTCTGAAGATAAAAAGGTTGACTCCCTCATTTGATTTTGAGAGAGCCAACCTTTGTCAGTTTATTTTTTAATAGGGAAGGTTTTTCCAGCAACTGGAATTTGTGGATATTCTTTATTATAGGTGATAATAATCTCCCATGGCCATTTCTTCCCTTTTACCCATTGTCCTCCAACCAGTGGTGTTCTGGCAAAGTTCTGTTCGTTATACTTAATAGGTCCAACAATTGTATTTAAATTTGTAGCTGCAAGGGCTTCTCTAATTTTCTCCTTATCAAGAGTTTGTGCCCTCTTTAAGACATCCGCTACAATTTCAAAAGCAGCATATTTAAATCCAATAGGTTGGGTCCATTGTTTCTTGGTTTTTGCTGTCCATTCGTCACAAAGCTCTTTGGCAGTTTTTCCTGAAAGAGAAGATTTAAATGGATGGCTTGGACTCCACCATATTTCTGAAGTTAATCCATTTGGCAAATCTCCTCCTAATGCCTCAACTGCTGATGGAAATAAAATTGCCTTACCTATGGTTGCTGCTTTTGGAATAAACCCCATACGATGGCATTGGCGCCATAATGTAGCCCAGTCAGGTGGAATGAGCACCCCAGTAATAATTTCAACTTTTTCTTTTTTCCACGTATTGATGAAAGCACTATAATCCTGCATTCCATATGGAAATCTTCCAACATCTACTACCTTATAACCCTTTTCTTTCAATTTTGGAGTAAACATTTCCGCCCACACTTTACCATCTGGGTCATTAGGCCATGCTGCTCCAACTACTTTGTTAGTTTTTATCTGATCCCAGAGACCAGTAAAAACATTAATAATATCATTTACAGACCAGAATGCATGAAAACTCCATTTATAAGGACCACCTGTAAGCCATGCTTCGATTGGAGCATCGAGGGCAACACATGGAACTTGGTATCGTTCACACATACTTGTAACAGGGTTAACAGTGTCTGGAGTATGAAGTGCAACCATTATATCTACTTTATCATTCAAAATTAACTTAGAAGCAACATCAGCTGCCTTTGTAGGATCGCTGGCTGTATCTACGACTTTTACTTTTAGAGGAAGTTTTTTACCTGCTTCCTTAATAAATATTCCTCCCTGTTTATTAATCTCCTCGATGGCAAGTTCATCTGCCCATGGCGATGCCTCTCCAAAAGAAGCTATAGGTCCAGTTGAGGGATTTGGATGGCCAATCAGAATGTAGTCCCTTTGCTCAGCTCGTGAAGTTTTTATTAGCGGACCAATTCCCCCTGAAATAGCTAAAGTGGCTCCTAATGTACCTACCTTTTTAATAAAATCTCTCCTGTTTAAAAATTTATTTTCTCCCATAACAAGTTCCTCCTTTCTTTATTAAATTGAGAAATTTCAAGATAATTACTACAATATAACCCACTAAATTGTCAATAAAAATTTTTAGAATATTGTAAGATAATAACTCAATCCTCTAAATACTCCTGTTAAAAGAAGAATCCCAATAAAAATAAGTAACAATCCGCTTAAAATAGTTATATATCGCATAAACTTTTTAATTTTTCCAAATGTGTATATAAATGTATTAAAAGCCAGAGACGTTAGTAAGAATGGTATTCCCAAACCACTGGAGTAAAGGAAAAGAAGCCAAATACCTTTTTTAAGGCTTTGCGCTGTACTTGTATAAATTAGGATTGAGGACAGTATAGGACCGATACATGGTGTCCAACCTGCCGAAAAAATAACCCCAACTAAAAATGATCCAAAATAACTCAATGGTTTCTCTTTTAATTCAAATCTTTTTTCTGTTTGAAGGAATGGAATGTTGATAATTCCGATGAAATGAATTCCCAATACGATAATCAATATTCCTCCTACTTTCATAATCAAGGATTGATATTCTGCAATGATTTGTCCAAGATATGAGGCAGAGGCACCCATGAGAATAAAAATACTCGAGAAACCCAAAATAAATAGAAAAGAATGTAAAAATGTAATCCATCTTAAACCTAATCTTTTTTCGGATAAAGTTAGTTCTTTAAAAGAGATCCCTGTGATGTATGTAATATATGATGGCACGAGAGGTAAAATACATGGGGAAAAAAAAGAGAGAAGCCCTCCTAAAAATGCAATAAAATTCGAAATTCCATTATGCATTGAGAATAATTTCCCTCCTTTTAATTTGAATCTCTTTAATTACTGTCTAACACTCATCAAAGCAAATATTCCAACCAATGTAAATAAAATGGTCGGTGTCCAAGAAGATAAAAGAGGAGATAATATTCCTGACTTTCCAAATGAGATGAAAATATAAAATATTATTCCATACGTAAAACCAATAATAATGCTTAAGCCGATGTTTAAGGCTATTCCTCTTGAGCGAGCAGTTTTAAGTGAAAAAGGAACGCCAACCAAAACCATGATAATATTTAGTATCGGAAATGAATACTTTGAGTGGAGATCCACTATGTATCGAGTTGCATCATATCCTGCAGATTGAATCTTTTGAATATAACTTCTTAGCTCAGTATAACTCATTTCCTGTGGTCTTCGTTCAATTGATTTAAAATTTTCCCATTTTTCAGGCAAAAAAAGATCCAATTCATTAAATGGGATCATCTGAATTGAACCGTCTTCGTTAAAAATTCTAACAGTTCCATTTAAAAATTGCCATCTATCATTTAACCATCTTGCTTCTCGAGTATCAATTCGTTTAATTAATTTAAAACGATGATTAATCTCATATAGGGCTACCCCTTTTAAAATCTTTCCTTCAATATCAATAAGTTGTATATTATAAATACGATTTTCACTTCTATACCAGATCTTATAATTTTTAAAAAAACCATAGGGTTGTTCTTTCCGAACTTTTATATCTAATATATATTGGCTCTTCTGATTAGTATAAGGCAGAAGATATTCATTACCCAGAAAGGAGAAAAAACTTATAATCAAAGCCACTACAATTAAGGGTAAAGTAATACGGTAAAGGCTTATTCCTCCTGCCTTCATAGCAATGATCTCATTATGGGTAGATAAGTTTCCAAGTGTAAGAAGAGTTGTAAGAAGCACTCCATAAGGAAGAGTCCATTGAAATATTACCTCTGGACTTCTAAGTAAGAGGTATTCAAATATAAGATAAAAAGGAGCCTTATTTTTAATAAAAATATCCACTTTTTGAAAAAATAAAATTATAAGGTATATAAAAACTAAACTGCATAAACTTAAAACAAATACTTTTAAATATTCCCTGGTTAAGTAAGAATAAATTGTTTTATAATTATCAAACATTTTTAAACACTCTTTCCAATTTATATTGCATCAAATCTACTAATCTAACCATACCATCTAATCCTTTAAAAGATTTTTCCTTAGAAGTTCTTATAAGTAAAAATATACTAAATGCTCCAAAAAGAAAGTTGGGTCCCCAAGCTGTTAAAAAAGATGACATCCCAATTCCAGGTCCAAAAATTTCAAAAGTAGATAAAGAGAAATAGTAGAGAAGTATAATAAGGAAAGTAAAAATAAATCCATAGGACCGTCCAGAACGGCGGGGTTGTATTCCAAGTGGAACTCCAATCATTCCAAATATGATGCAAGCAAATGGAAATGCATATCTTTTTTGCAACTCAACTTCTAATTGAGCTACATTTTCACCTTTTTTCTTCAATTCTTTTATCTTTTCTTTTAGTTCCTCAATAGAAAGTTCTTTATCTTTTAACTTTTTTCCTATTGTTGAAAAGGCTTTAGCTAATTCAAGTTTAATATCGTAATAATTGAAATTAACTTTTTGATATACATGGCTTTTTTGATCATACCTATGGATATCTCCATTTATAAGCCTAAAAATTATCTCCTGCTCTCTGGGGTTAGAAGTAAGGAATCCTTCTTTGGCAAAAACAGTTATTATTTTATCCCTTTCTCTCTCATCAAAAATTAGTATACCTTCCATCTTTTTATTATCAATTGGTATCTTATCAATATATACCACAAGACCATCAAACATATCATTAAAAACCCTTTCTTTAAGTTCAACATCTGCCCTCGACTGTGCAACAAGATAAAGCATAGCTTTGAATCCCCTATTTCCCCAAGGAAGTCCATAAAAAACCAAAAAAGATGTTAACAGACATGCTGCTATTGAGAAAAATAAAACTGGGTAAAAAAGCTGATATAAGCTTATCCCAGACGCCTTAAAGGCAATAATTTCACCATCGCTTGAAAATCTTCCGAAAGAAAGAAGTGTTCCACAAAGAAAAGCAATAGGGATAGTAAAGATTAGAAAGGAGGGAGAGATGAATAAAAGGAGCATTAATATCTGATAAAAAGTTGCCCCTTTTGTTACAATTAATTCTATAAGTTTTAGAATCTTATCCATTAAAAGAATGGTGGTAAATACCAATAATGCAATGAAAAAAATGGGGAGGATTTCTTTTAATATATAAAAAAATAGAGTTTTTTTCATCTTTGAATATTCTAATGGTAGAAATAGTTTAATGTCAAGAAAGGAATTGCATAGATTTATTTAAAAATATTTAGATAGATTAAAAATAGATCTATTTCAAATATCCAAAGGGTTGACAATTCTTTGCTAATGAATTATTTATTTGTATAGAATAATTAAATAGTCGCGGGGTGGAGCAGTCCGGTAGCTCGTCGGGCTCATAACCCGAAGGTCGGTGGTTCAAATCCACCCCCCGCTACCAATGATTTCAAGGGCTTACAATTCATCGAGAACAAGTTTTTAATCCAATATTGTTTATATTAATCAAGAAAATTTTAGGTACTTTTTTTCAGGTTTCATATTGTAGAAGGAACCAATGTAAACATTTAAAGAATTCTCTCTTTGAAGTATAATTCTCAAAAAGCATTTCTTCCCCCAACTCACATTTCACTTCATGGAACTTTTCAAAAACATTTAACCATGATCCTCCACTACTCTCACCTCTTGAATCTAAAACACATTATATATCGCAATCATCGAAAAATCTCACGAATTCTTTTCCTACTGATTAATGCAAACATTCAAAGGGTTTAAAATATTATCTTTTAACATAATAATAAGGATTTTCCCGGAAATTCCAATTTAAATGAAAAAATTTCAATTTTTTTCTTGACAATAATTTAAATATAAATTATAAATTTCAAAAAAATTAAGTAAAATTAAAATTTTATGGGTCAAATTCTTACAGTCCAAAACCTCACAAAGAATTTTGGTAATCTGACCGCAGTAGACCATCTTAGTTTTGATGTTCAAGAAGGAGAAATACTTGGAATGATGGGGCCAAATGGGGCTGGAAAAACAACAGTCTTTAATCTTATTACAGGAGTTTATAAACCTGATAGCGGTAAGATAATATTTAAAGGAATAGATGTCACAAATTTTACGGCTTTTCAACGTTGTCGTGTTGGGATTGGCCGAACTTATCAGATTCCGCGTCCTTTTGAAAATATGACTGTCTTTGAAAATCTTCTTGTTGGAGCTGAATACGGCGCAAATTTAAAGGGAAAACAAGCCTACAAAGAAGCCATAGAAATCCTTGACTTTACTGGGTTACTTCCCAAAAAGGATATTTTTGCAGGAAAACTTTCCCTTCTTGATAGAAAAAGGCTCGAATTGGCAAGAGCACTTGCAACTAAACCAACCCTTCTACTCATAGATGAGGTTGCAGCGGGTTTGACAGAGGCTGAAGTTGAAGATCTTCTACAAATTGTAAAATCTATTCAAAAAAATGGCATAACAATAATTTGGGTAGAACATATAATGATGATGATGAATAAAGGGGTTGATAGACTATTAGTTATAAATCAAGGGAAATGGTTAATCTGTGGTGATCCAAAGGTTTGTATGGAATCAAAAGAGGTTCAAGAAGTTTATCTGGGAATGGAGGAGGCTTAATGACAGATAGCCTTCTTCAGGTTCAAAACATTGATGTTTTTTATCATGATTTTCATGCCCTTTGGGGGGTATCGATTGATGTTGAAAAGGCTCAAGTGGTTTCAATTATAGGCGCAAATGGAGCAGGAAAATCAACACTTCTTAATACGATTGCTGGAGTTTATTGTCCTTCTAATGGAACAATTGAATTTTGTGGCAAAAAAATAAATGGTTTAACACCTTATCAAGCTGTGGCTGAAGGAATTTCTCTTGTTCCCGAAGGAAGAAGGGTATTTCCAAGATTAACTGTTTTGGAAAATTTAGAAATGGGTTCTTATCTTCCTAAGGCAAGGAAGAAAAAAGACGAAATTTTAAAAAAGGTCTATGAACTCTTTCCTATTCTTTCGGAAAGAAAGAACCAACTTGCTAGCACTCTCAGTGGTGGGGAACAACAAATGCTGGCAATAGGACGAGCCCTAATGTCGGAACCAAAACTAATTCTATTTGATGAGATTTCCCTTGGATTAGCTCCCTTAGTGATAAAGCATATCTACCAAAGAGTAAAACAGATAAATATGGAAGGTATAACAGTTTTACTTGTTGAACAGGATATCCAAAGAAGCTTAAAGGCTGCTCATAAAGTATATATTATGCAATCAGGTAGGATAAAATTGAGTGGTAAACCTGGTGAACTTTCTCCAGAAGATATTCGTAAAGCTTATTTTGGGATATAAACTATGATTTCAATTTTAAGTGAATTAAAGGTTCCAATTGTTAATGGCCTACTTCTCGGAGGACTTTATGGAATTATTGGGATTGGAATGTCTATGATTTTTGGTATTGTTAGATTAATCAATTTAGCTCACGGAGATTTTGTTATTTTAGCAAGTTATTTTAGCCTTGTTACTATGTCGCTTATTCCAATAAGTCCGCTTCTTACATTAATAATAGTAATCCCTGCAATGTGCTTGCTTGGATTTATTATACAGTATTTTTTGTTAAACCGGACTCTTGGTAAAGGAATGAACCCTCCCCTTCTTATAGCGTTTGGAATCTCCATTATTTTACAAAACCTTTTACTTCTAATCTTCACCCCTGATGCCCGAACCCTATTAAGCTCACTTTCTGTAAAAACAATTCCAATTGGAAGCTTTATTAACCTTCCTACTATCTATGTTGTAGATTTTATTGCTGCTATTATTACTGTTGCTTTCCTAAGTCGATTTTTTAATAGGACATATATGGGAAAGGCCATTAGGGCTGCTTCAGATGATGATGGTGCGGCCCAATTGATGGGGATAAATACAAAAACCATATACGCCATTGCTATGGCTATTTCTGCAGGTACTGCTGCCATTGCGGGTGTATTGGTTGGGATGACATTTACTTTTTATCCGCATACAGGGCCTGAGTATCTAATAATTGCTTTCGGTGTAGTTATTGTAGGTGGACTGGGAAGCCTCATTGGAACATTCCTTGGGGGTTTAATTCTTGGACTGGCCCAAATATTGGGTGCACATTTTTTAGGTCCTGGCTTCCAGCTTCTTTCAGGTTACTTAATCCTTTTAATTGTTATGACCTTCAAACCAACTGGATTGTTTTCAAAAGGATAAATTATGGGATTTCTGCGAGCATATCGGATCTATGGAATTATTTTAATTATCTTATTATTGGCAAGTCTTCCATTTTGGGCATCAAGATATTGGATCCTTGTCGCCCTTTTATTCTCACTTAATCTCGGTCTTTCGCAAATGTGGAACTTGCTTGCAGGTTATTCAGGGCTTGTATCCCTTGGACAACAGGCATTCATTGGATTAGGTGGTTATACATTAGCTGTATTTTCAATCTATTATGGATTTCCCATCTCACTCAGTATATTAATAGGAGGGATCATCTCTGTCCTTTTTGCACTTCTAATCTCAGCACCAATCTTTAGAATGAGAGGAGTCTATTTTGCGATTGGAACCTGGACTGTAGCTGAGGTCCTTCGAATCATTTTTAGCAATTGGAAATATGTTGGTTATGGAATGGGGCTTTTTGTCAAACCAGCCTATAAACTATCTTTTAATACAATCTATTACACTGCCCTTTTTACAGGCATTGCCTCTGTGGCAATTGTCTATTTTATCTTAAGGTCTAAACTGGGATTGGGTCTAATGGCAATAAGAGATGAAGAAACAGCCTCTGAAACATTAGGAGTGGACATATTTAAATGTAAGCTTTCGTGTTTTCTAATAAGTGCCTTTATCACTGGTATTGTTGCAGGGATCTTATACCTTCATAATATATTTATTCAACCTTATAGTGCTTTTGGAATTGATTGGACTGTAAGGCTTGTATTTATAACAATTATTGGTGGAATAGGAACAATTGAAGGTCCTATTATAGGTTCTTTTATTTATGTTTTTCTCCATCAATGGCTATCAGAATACCCAAGTGTTAGTCTTTTGATATTAGGCATTATTGCAATTGCAGTAATACTCAGTGCCCCAAGAGGAATTATGGGAACAATTCAGGAAAGACTTGGATTCGAAATCCTTTCACCTCGTCGAAAATAATTATTTAAGATCCTATTTAACTCTCAAAGATTTATTTTTTTCTTGGAAGGTGTATAGCTTGTTTGATAGCATCAAGGGCTGCTTCCATAATTGCTTCTGTCAAAGTTGGATGAGGTTGAATCGTCTTGCCCAATTCCTCAACTGTTGCCTCAAGAGCCAATGCAAGTGTTGGTCCTCCAATAAGGTCAGTTGCATTTTCACCCAGGATGTGAACTCCTATTATTTGGCCTAAGTCTTTTTCAGCAACTATCTTAACAAATCCCTCAGGTTCTCCAGCTGCCAAGGCCCTTCCATTTGATTGGAAAGGGAATCTGCCTGTCATTATTTGTAGCCCTCTTTCTTTTGCTTTCTTTTCTGTAAGCCCAACTGATGATACTTCCGGAAGTGTGTAAATACAGTTTGGAATCTTTGAGTAATCTATTCTTGAAGAATGGCCTGATGCATTTTCTGCTGCCACAATCCCTTCTGCAGAGGCCTTATGAGCAAGCATCTGGTGTCCTGTTACATCTCCAATGGCATAGATATTAGGAATACTTGTCTCCATCTTCTCATTAACTTTTATAAATTTTCCATCCATCTCAATATTTAATCTTTCTAAACCAAGTCCATCCGTATAAGGAGATCGACCTACTGCTATAAGAATCTTTTCACCATTAAAAACCATTTCCTTGCCTTCTTTATCCACTGCTAAAATCTCAGGACGGCCTTGATTTATTTTTGTCCCCTTAACCCTGGTATCCGTATAAATCTCAATATTTTTCTTTTTAAATATACTTGTTAAGCCACGAATAATTTCATGATCTTCGGTTGATATAATTTCAGGAAGCATCTCAATTATCTTTACCTTTGATCCAAGTCCATTAAAAATAGAGGCAAATTCAACCCCAATTACTCCACCACCAATAATAATAAGCTCTTTAGGTATGGAAGAAAGTTCAAGCATCTCTGTGCTTGTAAGAATTGTTTTTCCGTCTACATTGACATTTGGAATCTGAGCTGAAACAGAGCCTGTTGCAATGATGATTTTATTTCCTTCAAATCTTTGTTTTCCATTTTTTGAATCAACCTCTACCGTTTTACGATCTATAAATGATGCCTTCCCCTGGAGAAAGGTTATCCCATTGTCTTTAATTAAAAATTTTACACCTGTATTTAATGTTTTTATTACCTTATTCTTTCTTTCAATTAATTTTTCCATATCCATTCTAATATTATCTGCCTTAAGGGTTTCAGATTTTTTTAGATTTTCAAATAATTTAACATCAGAAAGGATTGTTTTTGTTGGAATGCAACCCCTGTTAAGGCAGGTTCCTCCAAGTTCATCCTTCTCAATAATTAATACATCAGCACCCAATTGAGCCCCTCGAATAGCAGCCACATAACCTCCTGGACCACCTCCAATGACAATTAGGTCATAGTTTTTTCTTATTTCCATTTTAACTCCTATCATTTGTTATTGTAATTGAGCGCTTTAAAAACAAATGACTTAAATTATCGATTAATTTTCCCGAGTTATATCAGGAATGTTAAAAAAGGATTTTCCAATCTCTTTTTTAAACTTTGGAGAAATTGAGCAGCCACTGCCCCATCAATTATTCGATGATCAACAGAAAGGCCCTGCCTCATTATCTTTCGAATGACAATACTCCCATCTCTCACTACAGGTTTTTCTTCTACTTTCCCCAAAGTTAGAATGCCGCTTTGGGGTGGATTTAGAATAGCTGTGAAAAAAACAATATCATATTGAGCAAGGCTTGAAATTGTGAAAGTACCCCTTTCTATCTCTTCTAAGGTAAGTTTCGATTGGCGTGCACGTTCGATAAGATCTGCTCGATATCTTGCAATTTCAATTAATCCAAGCTGGTCTGCCTTTGGAATCGCCGGAACAATCAACCCATCTTCAAGAGCTACTGCCAAACCAACATTAATCTCTGGAAATATCTTTATCTCTTCACCCAAAACCATTGAATTAAGTAGCGGAAACTCTTTTAACGTTAATGCTACAGCTTTTATAATAAAATCATTAATCGATAAACGAATTCCTTCCTGCTTTTCAACTTCATAAACAATCTCATCCCTTAAAGCTATTAGCTTTCCCATTTCCACATCATTATAAAAATATATATGTGGAGCAGTAAATTTAGATTGAACCATCCTTTTTGCAATGGCCTTTCTCATCGAATTCATTTTGATTGTCTGACCAAGTTGAAATTTAGAAGGAGGCTTGATTGGAGGAGTTAAAATTTTTTCTTCTCTTTTCTCTAATTCGGCTTTAGCCCTAATTACATCCTCTTTCATAATCCTTCCAGATACTCCAGTTCCTTTTATAAGAGATAGAGGCACTGCCTCTTTCTCAGCCATCTTTTTTGCAGTAGGTGTGGCGAAGACTTGTGAGGGAGGTGGAGTCTTTCCAGCTAAAAATAACTTAATATCTTTGAGAAGGATTGTCCCTCCTGGTCCTGATCCTCTAATTGATGAGAGATTTATCCCTTTTTCACGTGCTAATTGTCGCGCTGCTGGAACTGCTTTTATCTCACCAGGAACTGTGGGAATTTTAACCTCGGGTTCCATCATTTCTACTGTAGGTTTTTCTATCAGCGGTTCAGTCCTCTTTATCTCCATTGATAAATATTTTTCTGGTAACTCTTCTCCTTTTTCTGTAATCACTGCTACTACTGTTAATATGGGTACTTCAATTCCTTCAGGAACAAGAATCTTTTTTAGAACTCCTGATGCTGGTGATTCAACCTCAGTAGTTACCTTATCTGCCTCAACCTCATATAAAGATTCTCCCTTAGAAACAGTTTCTCCTTCTTTTTTTAACCATTTTAAGATGGTTCCTTTTTCAACTGTTAAACCCAAAGCGGGGAGTACAACTTCAACTGCCATTTTTTATTCTCCTATGCGTATTCTAACACTCTATAGACTGCCTTTTTAATCTTCTCTTCATTTGGTATATAAACCTCTTTTTCAAGAACAGGTGAATAAGGAACAGGTACATGTGGGGCAGTCACTTTCAAAATGGGGGCTTGGATATATTCTACTGCCTCTTCCGCAATAATAGAAGCTACCTCGCTACCGAAATTTAAAACCCTATTCCCTTCATCCACAATAACCATTTTTCCTGTTTTCTTAAAGGAGTTTATAATCGTTTCTTTATCAAGGGGACAAAGTGTTCTCGGATCAATTACTTCAATTTCTATTCCTTCCTTCTCTAATTCAGTTGCTACGTTTAGGGCTTTATGAACCATTCTCATAGTGGCAACAATTGTAATATCTTTGCCTTCTCTTCGAATAGCTGCTTGACCAAAAGGAACAGTGTAATAACCTTCAGGAACTTCACCTTTCATATTGTACATCATTTTATCTTCTATAAATAGAACAGGATTTTCATCCTCGATAGCTGTAAAAAGTAGCCCTTTTACATCATGTGGAGTAGCAGGAGTTACAATCTTAAGTCCTGGGAAATGCATAAACACAGCATGAGTGGCTTGTGCGTGATGGGCTGCAGCTCCTCGACCAGCACCACAAGTTGTTCGCACTACCAAAGGAATTTTAAGTTGCCCTCCAAACATATAGCGCATTTTTGCAGCCTGATTTACAAGCTGATCCATGCAAACAGGCATAAAATCTATATTCATTATTTCAACAATTGGTCTCATCCCAACAATAGCTGAACCGATCCCTGCTCCTATAATCGCTGATTCAGATATTGGGCTATCCATGACTCTATCTTCTCCATATTTTTTCATTAATCCTTGGGTAGCTTGGAAAAGCCCTCCATAATAACCAATATCTTCACCGAGCAAGAATACTCTTGGATCTCTTTCTAAGGCCATATCTAAAGCCTCAACAACTGCCTCTCTGAATGTAATCTCCCTCATATTATTATCTTTCCTCCTTTATGCAAATAAGTCATCATAAATTTCTTCTGGACTTGGAAACGGTGAAGCCATGGCAAATTCAAAAGCCTCTTCTACTCTCTTCTTTACATCTTCTTCAATCTCATCAATCTCTTTTTTCTGGGCAATCTTCTCTTTTATGAGTTTCTCTTTAAAGCACTTGATAGGACATCTTTCCTTCCACTGTTCCATCTCTTCCTTAGTTCTGTATCTCAAACCTAAGTTAGGATCCCCTTCATGATGACCTCTAAATCTATATGTCTTACATTCGATAAGTGTTGGACCTTCACCTGCTTTTGCTCTCTTAACAGCTTCTTTTACAGCTTCATAGACAGCTAAAACATCCATACCATCTACAATAACTCCTGGCATGTTATATCCTGCTGCTCTAACTGCTATGTCTTTTATGGCCTGGTGTCTGTGTTGAGCAACAGATATACCATAAAAATTGTTTTCACAGATAAAGACAACTGGTAGTTTATGGAGGGAGGCAAAATTCATAGCCTCATGAGTTGTTCCTTGATTGGAGGCTCCATCCCCAAAGAAACATAGGACGACCCTATCGAGTTTCTGTTTTTTTACGCCGAGAGCAGCTCCAACAGCAATTGGTGCACCACTGCCAACGATTCCCATTGCACCAAGGATTCCTTTATCAAAGGCAGCAATATGCATTGAACCTCCTTTTCCCTTACAATAACCTGTTCTCTTACCAAATAGTTCAGCCATCATTGGCTTTAATTCTCCACCCTTAGCAATGCAGTGACCATGCCCTCTGTGGGTGCTTGTAATATAATCATCCTTTGTAAGATTCATACATGCTCCAACAGCCACTGCCTCTTCTCCAATATAGAGATGGGCAAGACCAGGGACAGCTCCTCTTGCATATTGATCAACAACCTTCTCTTCGAAATATCTAATCTCAAGCATCTTTTTTAACATCTCAAGCATCATTTCTTTTGAGAGCTTCATCCTTTTTCTCCTTTTATTAATAACCTTTGTTTTTTGATTCATTTCATATTATCCTATATAAGCCATTGTTCCTGGAACTCCACATGAAATTAATTCTTCAATTGGATATTTAAAAATTCTCTCACATCCATCATGTGTAACCACCACTTCTTCTTCAATCCTTGCAGCACCTTTTCCATCAGATGATGGACAATATGTCTCCAAAGCAAAGACCATTCCTTCCTTAATGGGATAAGGATGATCCAAGGAGAATAATCTCGAAATCACTGGCTTTTCCCATATGCTCATTCCAACCCCATGACCAAACTGAAGCAAAAAGGCTTCATCCTCTGTTTTTAAACCAAACTTATCAGGGGTCGGCCAAACCTTTGCCACATCAGCTGTTGTTGCTCCTGGCTTGACTGCATCTATAGAATCCTTTAGCCATTTCCACGCCAATTCATAGGCCTCTAATTGGGCTTTTGTTGGCTTTCCACAAACAAATGTTCTATAATAACATGTCCGATATCCCATAAATGAATGCATGATATCAAGATAAATCATATCTCCTGGTCTAATTATTCTATCTGAAAAAGTATGGGGATGTGGCCGTCCCCTCTCTCCTGCAACACTATTGACACACTCAACTAAATCAGAGCCAAGTGTATAAAGAACATGATTTGCAATCGCTACAAGGTCGTTCTCTCTTACTCCAGGCTTAATAGCCCTAACAATCTCTTCATATGCTGCATCTACCATTGCGGCTGAAACCTTTAATAATTCAATTTCATCTTTTGTTTTAATTATCCTTGCCTCAAGCATTACTTCCTGACCATCAACAATCTCTAAACCCCTTTTTTCCAAAGCCCTGATCAACGGAATATCAGCAATATCCATTCCAACAGGTTTTTTTTCAACCCCATATTCTTTAAGCCATTTATAAATATCATCTGCAACCTTCTCAACGCTTCCTGTTTCAGGTGGAATAGCTCCCCTCATTGATCCCACTGCAGGAAAAACACGATCTGCGATCCAAGGACAAGATATCTTTTTTGCGGGAGTTGCTGGATCGAATAAAAGAGGTTCTCCATCCTTTGGAAGGATACAGTATCGATTCATCTTATTTCTGCACCATTCACCAATTGTAGTACCAGTAATATATCGAATATTATCAAAATCATAGCAGACTAGTGACCCAAGACTGCTCGCCTTTAGGGCCTCTTTTGCTTTTTGTAGTCTTTCCCTTCTTAATCGATCAAAGTTTACCCTTTCCTCAAAATCAACACCCATGATTCCGTATCGCATAATTTTCCTCCTTTCATAATCATTTTAATCCTTCTTAAAAAGAAGGTGGTGTAATACACCATATACTTACTGCAGGAATCTTTCCTATATTTCTTATCCTATGAGGAATTTCACAGGAAAATGATATACTATCATCCTTTTCAAGGATATAAGTGAAACTACCAATCTGAATTTCTAACTTTCCCTTTAACACCAATGCGCATTCTTCACCTCGATGAGTATATGGCTCAGGTCCAGTACTTGCTCCTACATCGTAGATGGCCATTAGAAATTCTATTTTTCCCTGAAGATTTTTGGAAAGTAAATGATATGTGACCCCAGGACAGGGATGGAGAATCTTACGTTCATTTTTCTTTACTACAGGAGAAAATGTATTTCCCCTTTTTTGTGAGACCTCTTCATTGAAAAAAGATGTGATTGAAATTCCAAGTGCATCTGAAATCTTTTTAAGGGAACTTATCGATGGAATAGCAACTCCCCTTTCAACTTGACTTAAAAAGCTTGCTGTAACTCCAACCTCTTTAGAGAGCTCCTTTAATTTCTTTCCTTGGCTGATTCTTATTTCTCTAATTTTTAAACCAATAGACTTCATTTTGTTAAAAATTAATTTAATTTTAATTTTAATTTATTTTAATTCTAAATTAATATTTAAATTCTGTCAAGACAAAAATTCTTTTAAAATCAAAAAACTTGAAAGAAAATTTGAAATCAGGAATACTTTTAAAAATTAATTTTATTAGGAGAAGAAGCTATGAAAGGATTTTTTAATAAATTATTAAGAATTGATCTTAAAACAAAGGCATTTAAAGAAGAACTTATAACGGATTCGGTTATCGAAACACATCTTGGGGGAAAGGGGTTGGGAATTTATTATTTAATGAAAGAAAATCCTCCTGGTGTGGAGCCTTTGAGTCCTCAAAATAAGCTTATTTTCGCAATTGGTCCTGCCACGGATACAAGAATCTATGGTTCTTGTCGTCATGGTGTTTTCACAAAATCTCCGCTAACAGGGATATTCTCTGAATCTTATTCTGGAGGAAAAGCTGCAGAATCTATGAGTCGTACAGGCTATGATGTCTTTATTCTTGAAGGGTCATCTGAAGAACCTATATGGATTGAAATATCTAATAAAAATGTAATCTTTCATGATGCAAAAGACCTTTGGGGAAAAGATACCTATTCAACTGAAGATGAGGTATTGAAAAAAACTAATCAAAAGGGTGCCTCCGCCCTTGTTATTGGTCCTGCTGGAGAGAATCTTGTTCGTTATGCAGTGATTGAAAATGATTACTGGCGATCCTTAGGTAGGACAGGAGTTGGCACAGTGATGGGTGCTAAAAAGGTTAAAGCAATTGTTTTTTATGGAGAAAGAAAAAAGGAGACTGCTTATCCTCAGGAACTTGAAAAATTTGCAAAAGAGACCTTAGAAAGAGGAAAAGATAGCCCCGGAGCACAAGCATACCGTAGACTTGGAACCCCAATGCTTGTCGCTATGAATAATGCTGTAGGTGGATTTCCTTCAAAATATTGGCATCTTGGAACATTTGACGGATGGGAAAAATTAAGTGCTGAGTCTCTCATTGAGCGTTGTGTTGTTAAGCCATCTGCTTGTAGTAAATGTTTTATGGCTTGTGGGAATTTAAGCGAAGTTAAACAAGGAAGGCATAAAGGACTAAAGATTGAAGGGCCTGAATACGAAACTATCTATGCCCTGGGCGGTTTATGTATGGTCCATGATATTGAAGAAGTAGTATACCTCAATGATATTTGTGATCGTTTAGGAATTGATACGATCTCTGCAGGGAGTCTTTGTGCCTTTGCAATTGAGGCCTCTCAAATGGGAAGGATCGATGAGAAGATACAATGGGGAGATGTGGATCGAATTGCTGAACTCCTTTATCAGATTGCATATCGTAAAGGAATTGGTGCTATTTTAGCAGAAGGCATTCGCCATGCCTCAAAGACATGGGATATGGAAGATTTGGCCATTCATGTAAATGGACTTGATCCTGCTGGTTATGACCCAAGGATTTTAAAAGGTATGGGCCTTGCTTATGCAACATCTGACCGTGGGGCATGTCACTTAAGAGCAACTTTTTATAAGGCAGAACTTTCAGGAATGATTCCATCAGAACAAATAGAGGGTAAAGCCAAACTTTTTCTTGAATTTGAGGATCGATTTAATATTCATGATTCATTGATCTTATGTCGATTTTACAGGGATATTTATTGGGATTGGAATTATCTTTTAAAAATTGTTGAGCTAACAACAGGTCTAAATTTCGATGAATCTGGGTTAAGAAAAATTTCTTCTACTATACAGAACCAAACACGGTTGTTCAATCTCCGTGAAGGTTTAATACCAAAAGATGATACACTACCAAAAAGATTTTTCGAAGAACCTCTTGGTAAAGAAGGAAAGGTAATCCGTAGAGAGGAATTTCAAAAAATGCTTAGTGATTATTATATTCTAAGAGGATGGGGCCCTGACGGGATTCCCAAACCATAATTGGGATTAGAAAATTTGATTAGGATAGGTATAAAATCGATCTTGCATTTTCTGAAAATATAATACTCTTTTTTATTTCTGAAATTTCTAATCTTTCTATCGAGTTTATAACTTCTCCAAGAGCAATCCCTTTCTCGTTCCCCCTGGATAGGGATAATCGCTACCAAAAAGCATATGTTCTGAACCAAAAAAGGCAAAACCACATCTTAAAGCATTTGTATTACCACCCAATACCGTGTCACCATAAAATCTCTTAAAATATTACATCGGAGGTCTTGTTAGATTAACATAACCTTCTTCTTTAGGGATATTTGATAATAGTAAGATAAGATTTGAAAAAAATGGAACCACTTCTCCACAATGATGGACAATTATTTTTAGATTTGGATACATTTCCATAATTCCAATGAATACAAGTCTTGAAATAACTATGGTTGTTTCATATGGCCATCCGAATGCCATAAACAATCCATAACGGGAAAATTTTTCTTCTGGATAGTCAGCTACATCTTTATCTCTTGATGGATGAATCCAAATTGGAAGATAATATTTAGCCATTTTTTTCATATATGGTATGAGCAAAAACTCTGCTTTATCAATTGGTTTTCGACTTCTTAAGAAGGATTTCGTTATATTTAGGAGGAATAATATGTGAAAAAAATATCTATTTTTTCATTTAATTGAGATTGTATCATTTATTTCTTCCCTCTTTATTTATTCTCTATAAAAAACTGGATTTTATTAAATTTTCAAATCTTTCTTTCAAGGCCTAACCAGTATTTTCCTCTAAGCTCTCTTTTTAAAATCTTTCCCTGTGGGTTCTTCGGGAGAGAATTTACAAATTCGACGGATTTTGGGGCTTTATAACGAGCCATGTTTTGTTTACAAAACTCTATTATCTCCTCCTCCGAGGCTGACTTTCCTTCTTTTAAAACAATTACAGCGTGAACTCTTTCAATCCATAAATCATCAGGAACACCAATCACAGCAACTTCAGAAACTGCAGGGTGTTTGTATAGGATTTCTTCTACCTCTCGAGGATATATGTTTTCACCTCCACTTATAATCATATCTTTTTTTCTGTCAACAATGTAAATATATCCTTTGTTGTCATAATATCCCATATCTCCTGTATGAAGCCAACCATCAATCATCACACTCTGCGTCTCTTCTGGTTTATGCCAATATTCGACCATAATGGATTTACTTTTAACAATGATTTCACCAACAACATTTGGAGCAACATCCTGTTGATTTTCGTCTACTATTCTTACATGAACTCCCAAACAGGGTTGGCCGCAAGATGCCAGTATCTTTTGGTTCTCTATAGATTGCTCAATCACCTGATGAGACTTCCTTGAAAGATAGGTTATATCAGGACCTGATTCAGTTTGACCATAGCCTTGCATGAAAATAGAACCAAATTTTCTCATTCCCCTTTTTAATAATTCAGTAGGCATTGGAGAAGCTCCATACCAAATCCTTTTTAAGCTCCGAAGGTCAAATTTTTCAATCTCTGGAAAAGCTAACATACTTACCAGTTGAGTTGGAACAATATGGATGTCAGTAATTCTTTCATCCTGAATAGTCTGAAGAGTAATCTTTGGATCAAAAGAGCGCTGGGGAAGAAGGACATTTGAACCTCCTATATAAAAGAAAGACCAGAAGTGAGTAAACCCTCCAACATGAAAAAGTGGAAGCACCATGAGGTGTTTATCTCCTGTCTCTGCTCCCAATTCGATTACCTTTGTCCTTGTATTTTCAATAGTTCGTCCCTCGGTATAGAGAGCTCCGCGAGGGTCACCAGTTGTCCCACTTGTATAAAGAATAAGGAAAGGATCTTCCTCCCTTACATAAATATTGGGTTCCTCTTCTGGATAATCTTTTACAAATTCATCATAAGAAATCATTTCGGATCCGTTGGTCTCCAAAGAGACATAATGTTTTATTTGAGTAAATTTTGAGCGAAATTGATTTACAGTTTCAATTAATTCTCGACCAACAAAAAGAACTTTTGCTCCCGAATAATTAATCAGATATTCAACCTCATTCGCTTTCAGCCTTGGATTAAATGGCGAAAGGATGAACCCTCCTTTCATAGCAGCGCCATATAAATCTGTATATTCAATACAATTCCAAGAGAATATTCCTATTACATCTCCCTTTTTTATTCCTATAGAATGAAGAGCATGAATCAGTTTATTGACTCTTTTATTATATTGTAAAAATGTAATCCTCTTGTCTCCATAGATAAATCCTTCAAGGTCAGGGTAAAGAATTGAATTTCTGTATATAATATCCGCCCAAGTTCCTATGCAATATCTACATAATTCTTTTAAAACAAACCCTTCTTGCATCTTAGAACTTCTCCTTATTTAATATTGAAAATAGTCCTAAAAGGATCAAAGAATTAAATTAAAGTTGAAATTTTTCTTTCACGATATGTTTTTTCCATTTTTATGAGAATTTCACCAAATTCTATAGAATGAATCCTCATCTGTTGATAAGCTTCATCTGGATCACGGGCCAAAACTGCATCGACGACTTTATTATGCATTCCAGGTGGATGTAACTTATATGGGTCTGGTGAAACAACTTCAATAATCTTATGGGTCAACTTCATAGAAGAGCGAAGAATAGCTTCTAAAAACCTATTTCCACACATTTCAGCTAAGATATAATGGACGGCTGTCTTCATCTCAATATCTTCTTGGAGGGATGAAGTTGGAAGTTCTTCATTTTCGATAGCCTTTTTTAGCCTTTTGCCATATTCAGAAGTAACATTTAAGGCTGCTAATCGTGCAATTTCTGGTTCAACAAGAAGTCTCACATGATAGAGCTCTGGGATAGATATCTTATCTGCTAAAAAAAGGTCTAAAAAGGCGTCGGTGATGTGGTCAAATGTTAACTCTTTTACAAAGACACCACCATTTACTCCTTGGCGTGTAATCACAAAGCCTGAATTCTCGAGGATTCTTAAAGCTTCTCTTATAGCAATTCTACTTACTTGAAATTCATCGGCAAGGTCTTTCTCAGATGGAAGCTTCTCACCTGCTTTAAAATGTCCATTGAGAAAGGACTGTTTTAGTTGCTCTGCAACTTCCGCTGATATCCTTTGCTGTTTTATAGGTTTAAACTTGGCCATGACATTAAAAATATTATTACAGACAAAATTTTTTTTCAAGAATTTTTTTATTGACAAAATATTTTAATTTGTTTAAATATTAAATTGTAAAAAATTTTTCTAAAATCAAAATTTATGAATTTAGCAACCAATCTTGAAAGATCGGCTTTCTTCTTTCCTGATAGACCTGCCATAATTGAAGGCGAAAATGAAATTAATTATGCTCAGTTTAATGAAAATTCAAATTTAGTGGCAACAGCCTTATTAAAATTAGGGGTTAAACCAGGAGATTTTATTGGTTTGTGTGCTCCAAATTCTAAAGATTGGCTTATATTTTATTTTGGTATTTTAAAGGCTGCTGGAGTAGCAGTAACATTATCAAGCCTTTTAAAACGTGATGAACTTCAACTCCTATTGGGCCATTGTAGACCCAAAATCCTTTTTACAAGTGACGAAAAACTTAATGATCTTTATTATTTAAAAGAGTCCTTAGGAATTGAAATGCTTATTTCTCCCAATGGTGATATGGATTTAACTCAACTATATAAGAAAGGGGAAAAATCTTTTAAGGCCATAAAAAGGGATAGAAAAGATACAGCGGCAATTCTTTATACAGGCGGAACCACTGGCACTCCAAAGGGTGTAATGCTTAGCCATGAAAATATTAATGTTTCAGCTCATAATGTAGCCTTTTGTGAACACTCATCGATTTATGATCGCGCCATATGCTTTTTACCATTTAATCATGTATTTGGTCAGATGCATATCATGAATTCAACGATATTAAGTGGGGGGTGTTTAGAATTAATTCCTTCATTTGATCTGGATAAACTCCTCTGGCTTACTAAAGCAGGAAGGATTACAAAGCTATTTGGAGTCCCAACAGTATACGCAAGGCTATTGACAGTTGAAAACCTTAGGGAAAAGCTTGGAAATGTGCGCTACTGTTTTTCAGCTGCAGCATCTATGGCCAAAGAGATCGTTCGTCAATGGAAAGAGGAAACTGGTCTTACAATATATGAAGGCTATGGAATGACAGAAACTGCTTCTGCTGTAACTTATAATCATATCTATCGCCATGTGGTTGGATCGGTTGGAGAAACAGTCCCAGGCGTTGAAGTGGAAATTAGAGATTTAAATGGAAATGAGTTAGAACAAGGAAAAGAAGGAGAAATATGTATAAAAGGCCATAATGTAATGAGTGGTTACCTTAATAATCCTGAGGAAACCCGTTTGGCATTCTGGGAGAATGGATGGCTTAGGTCAGGAGATATAGGTTTCTTGGACGAAGATGGATATCTCTATATTATTGATCGAATAAAAGAAATGATTATTACAGGAGGTGAAAATGTTTATCCCCGCGAGGTAGAGGAGATCATTTATAAGAGACCCGAAGTTGAATTATGTGCTGTTATAGGTATTCCTGATAAAGAATGGGGAGAGCGTGTAACGGCATTTATAATTCCAAAATCTGGAGAAAAAATTGATACCGATGAAATGAAACGATTTCTTAAAACCCAACTCTCACCTTTTAAGGTTCCAAAAGATTACATTATTGTGAATGATCTTCCAAAAAGTCCTGCAGGGAAAATTTTAAAGAGAGAATTAAAAAAACAATATATTGAGGGGAAAATAGAGCAAATTAAAAATATTTAATATTTATTTGAAATACTTTTTCTTTAAAAAGGTCAACAAAACATTTTTATTATTTAAAAGAGCAATAAGAGAAAACCGATCTTTTATGTGTTAAAAAAGTTTCAAAAAATATGGGAAAAGATATTAGATTAAAAATAGAAAGTATATCTTTAAATTTTGGTGGAGTTTCTGCTCTCTCAGATGTAAGTCTGGATGTTAAAGATAAAGAGATATTGGCTATTATTGGTCCTAATGGAGCTGGAAAGACAGCCCTTCTTAACTGTATTAATGGCTTTTATAAACCTCAAAAAGGTGAAATATATTTTGATGGAATGAAAATCACTCGTATGCGGCCGGATAAATTAGCTAAACTTGGTATAGCAAGGACATTTCAAAATATCGAGCTTTATACAGGGCTTACAACTCAAGACAATATTATGGCTGCTCGACATGTTTTGATGAAACAAAACTTTGTAACTGGAGCAATATACTTGGGATGGGCAAAACGTGAAGAGATCGAACATCGTAAGATTGTTGAAGAAATTATTGATTTTATGGAGATTGCACCTATCCGAAAAAAGATTGTTGGAGTTTTACCTTATGGATTAAGAAAAAGAGTTGAACTCGCAAGGGCATTAGCTTTAGAACCTAAGATCCTTCTTCTTGATGAACCAATGGCTGGAATGAATTTAGAAGAAAAAGAAGATATGGCTCGTTTTATTATTGATATTTTTGAAGGACAAGGAGCCACTTACCCAAATACTCCTGTTTTAAGAGATGGAGTTAGTTCAATCATCCTTATTGAACATGATATGGGAGTAGTAATGGACCTTGCACAAAGGGTAATAGTTCTTGACTTTGGTAAAAAGATTGCTGAAGGAACTCCTTCAGAAATTAGCACTAATCCTCAAGTCATTAGTGCTTATCTGGGAAAAGAAAAATAAAATTTGAATATAGAGTATAGACTCCGAATTTAGGAGAAAAACTTTTATGCTTAAAGTAAATAATATTGAAGTTCGTTATATGGGTGTTATCCAAGTTCTTAGAGGTGTTTCACTTGAAGTAGATGAAGGTAGAATTGTTTCACTCCTTGGAGCTAATGGTGCAGGAAAAACAACAACCTTAAAAGCAATTTCAGGAATGTTAAAAACAGAAGAAGGAGAAGTAACAGAGGGAAATATTGAGTTTGATGGTAAAAGAATCGACCGATTTGGTCCAGAAGAGGTTGCAGCCCTCGGGATAAGTCAAGCCATGGAAGGAAGAAGGGTTCTCGAGCATCTTAGTGTTGAAGAAAATTTATTGGTAGGTGCTTATTGTCGAAAGGATCGTCAAGGTATCAAGAAGGATATAGAAATGATATATCATTGGTTTCCCAAGCTTAAAGGACTTAGCAAACAGATGAGTGGATACCTATCAGGTGGGGAGCAACAGATGCTTGTTATTGGTCGAGCCTTGATGTCACGTCCAAAACTTTTACTCTTAGATGAACCATCTCTTGGGCTTGCTCCTTTATTGGTTCAGGAAATTTATGAAATTATTCAGAAAATAAATGCTGAACAAAAGACCTCCATGCTTATTGTAGAACAAAATGCCATTGCAGCTCTTAGTATCTCAAACTATGGTTATGTCATAGAAAATGGTAGAGTTGTGCTTAGCGGTCCTGCCGAGGATTTAAGAAATAATGATGATATACAAGAATTCTATATGGGACTTTCTGCACTTGGCTCAAGAAAGAGTTATCGAGAAGTAAAACATTACCACAGAAGGAAAAGATGGGTAGCTTGAAAGATAAATGTTCTTTTGAATTAGGAAAAAACGAAAGAATATTAAATTTAGAAAAGGGAGATACCTGGCCCAAGATTCTTAAATATAATTACGAAAAATATGGTCAAACTAAAAAGGCAATGAGAAAAAAGAGGTTTGGGATATGGGAGCCCTTTACTTGGAAAGATTATTACCTGAAGGTTAAATATCTTGCCTTGGGTCTATTGTCTCTTGGTTTTGAAGCTGGAGATAAATTGTTAATAATTGGAGATAATTCCCCAGAATGGTTTTATGCTGAACTTGCATGTCAGACAAATCACGGCATTTCAGTAGGTTTGGATGCTGATTTGACTCCCTCTGAGATAAAATATTTTGCTAAAAATTCTGAGGCAAGGTTTGCCTTTGTTCAAGATCAGGAGCAGGTGGATAAATTTCTTCAAATCTTAGATGATTTGCCATTGCTTAAAAGGATTATATATTGGAACTATAAAGGACTTGCTCACTACCATGAATCAATTTTGATAGGCTTAAAAGAGGTTATCCATCTTGGTGAAAAATACGAAACTGAATATCCTGGAATTTTTGAAAAAAATTTAGAAACAGGAAATTCCGAAGATATTTGCTCTATTGTTTATACTGCTGGAACAACTGGACTTTCACCTAAAGGAGTTATTCATACCTTTAAGAGTTTAATGATAAACGCTGAGAATCAATTGAGTCTTGATCCATGGCTTGAAAAAGATAATCTTTTACCGTATCTGCCACCTGTAGGCATAACGGAGAAGTTATTCTTAATTGGTTGTCATCTCCTTTCAGGGTGCACACTTAATTTCGCAGAGGAGCCTGAAACTCGAGAAAGGGATATAAAGGAAATTTCTCCTGATATTGTTTTTTATGGTGCAAGGATATGGGAACAACAGGCTTCAGCAATCCAGGCTCGAATCCTTGGAGGTGATGCACTAAAAAAATTCTTTTTCCAGAAACTAATGCCCATTGGTTATAGGATAGTTGAGTTAAACTATAAGAAACAGAAACCGACTCTTCATTTAAAAATGCTTTATTGGCTTGCTAAATTAATTTTATTTAATCCAATTAAGAGGGCTATTGGACTTTCAAAAGCAAGACTCTGTTATTGTACTGGTTCAATGCTTAGCCCTGAAGTCTTTAAGTTCTATCATGCCTTAGACCTTCCACTCAAGAGTGTTTATGAAACTACAGAAGGTGGCATTCTAACAGGAGTTAAAAATGATGAAATTACTTTCGAAACCGTAGGCCAAATTTATCCTGGAACAGATTTAAGAATAACAGCTGAGGGAGAATTGATTTTTCGACATCCTGGAATATTTATTGGCTATTATAAGAATCCTAAAGAGACTGAAAGAGTCTTGAAGGATGGTTGGTTTTATAGTGGAGACATTGGATATATAAGGGATGACGGACAATTGATAATTTTGGATCGTCTTAATGATATTATCCAACTTGAAAATGGGAAGTTGCTTTTCCCTCAATCAATTGAATGCCGACTTAGGTTTAGCCCTTATATTAAAGATGCATGGATCGTTGCAGGACCAGAGGGAAAATATGTATCTGCTATCATTGTTATCAATTATAATTATGTGAGTCGATGGGCTGGACAAAGGAGAATTAGTTATACTACGTTTACAGACCTCGCTCAAAAAGATGAGGTATATGAATTAGTTAAGAATGATATTGAGAGAATCAATAAAGAGCTATCACCTGAGATTAGAATAAAAAAGTACGTCAATCTTCATAAGGAATTTAACCCTGACGATGGTGAACTTACAAGGACGAGAAATCTTAGAAGAAAATTACTTTCAGACCGATATCATGAGCTTATCAATGCAATTTATCAAGGGCACTCTGAGATACCAATCGAAATATTTTTAAAGCAAAGAGACGGAAGAATGGGAACGATTAGAACCTATCTTAGAGTAAAATCACTTGAAGGAGTGGATGAATGAATTTCTTTTTACAATTAGTCGTAACGGGTTTTGCCCTTGGGATGGTTTATGCACTTGTAGCCTTAGGCTTTGTTATTATTCTTAAATGTTCTAATGCTTTTAATATTGCACAAGGTCATTTTGTATTAATCGGAGGTTATCTGGGATATACCTTCTTAGTCGTATTTGGGCTTCCAATATGGGCAACCATATTATTAGCTATTGCTTCAGCCATTGTGATGGGAATTTTAATAGAAAGACTAACCTTAAGACCTCTGATAGGTCAACCGGAACTTGCCATTATTATGATGACAATTGCATTATCAAGTGTATTAGAAGGTCTTGCCACATTCATCTGGGGCGGTGAGTATAAGACCTATCATGGAGTACTGCCCACCTTATCAGTTAAGATTGGCGGAATATCCATACCTTCAGAACCCTTTATTGGACTTATTGTTTCCATTATAATTGTAGCCATTCTTCTACTATTCTTCAGATATACAAAGATGGGGTTGGCAATGAGAGCAACGGCTGAGGATCTCCAGGTAGTTCAGAGTTTAGGAATTAAAGCCACAACTGTTTATGCAATTTCTTGGATTGTTGCCTGTATTGTAGGTATAATAGGAGGAATTCTTTTAGGAGCTGTTTCAGGTGTAATGATACCTCTTGCTGAGGTTGGTGGGAAAGCATTCGCGGTAGTCCTTTTAGGAGGTGTTAACTCTATCGGTGGAGCTATTTTTGCGGGAATCATACTTGGAATATTAGAAAATGTAGCCGCTGGATATCTTGATCCCCTCCTTCCTCGAGGAGGGTTAGCACATGTTTTTCCTTTCATTGTAATGATCATTGTTCTCGTCTTTAAACCCCATGGTCTATTTGGACTTGAGAGGATAGAGAGGATTTAATCCATGAAATTTTATGAAAACTATGCTCAAGATATGGCTATCATAAGAAATCCTCTTCAATGGATCGTCCTCTTTTTGTTCATTATCTTAATTGCTCTGTGCCCCTTTTTTGTTACCGATAGAATTTTAACATTAATGACAATGATTGGTATTGCAGTCATTAGTGTTCATGGATTAAGTATCTTAACAGGATTTTGTGGGCAAATATCTATTGGCCATGTTGGATTCATGGCAGTAGGAGCTTACACTTCTGCTATTTTAACAGCAAAGCTTGGTTGGTCATTCTGGGTATCTCTTCCCTGTGCAGCACTCGCAGCAGGAATTGCAGGTTTAATCTTTGGCCTTCCCTCATTAAAGATTAAAGGATTCTATTTAATAATGGCAACAATAGCTGCTCATTTTATTATTATTTGGCTTGTCCTTCAATTCCAAAGTATTACCGGAGGAGCTGATGGTTTGCCTGTCCCAAAGCCTAAAATCTGGGGCTTTGTTTTAAAATCAAAGTCAAGTTACTTTTATTTAGTAATGTTAATTGCTTTTCTTGCCACAATCGTAACAAAAAATATTTTACGAACGAGGGCAGGTCGTGCCTTTGTGGCCATCAGAGATAATGATCTTGCAGCTGAAGTTATGGGTATCAGTCTTTGGAGTTATAAACTACAAGCATTCTTTATCGGTTGTGTTTATGCAGGGGTCGCAGGTGCACTGTTGGTGCATTATTTTGCTTTTGCAAGCGTTGATCAGTTCCCTTTTATGGATTCGGTATGGTATTTGGGAATGTTAATTGTTGGAGGGATGGGAAGCACAACAGGTGCTATCTTGGGAGCTATTGCTCTAAAACTATTAGATGAGCTTGTTACCATTGTGGGACCAATTCTTTCTGGGGTTGTAGCTGCTCAGGCTGCAGCTTCACTCGGATTAATCACCCGGGGGTTAGTAATAATTCTCTTCCTTATATTTGAACCAAGAGGTCTTACTCACCGTTGGGAAATTATTAAAGCCTACTTCAAATTATGGCCTTTTTCACACGAAGAGTGATTCAGAAAGGAGGTGGGTGAATCAAAAAATTTAAGTTAAAAAATCATAATCATATATATTTATACAAGGAGGAAAAGAAATGATTAAATGGAGGACTGTAATTATAATTTTCATGATTTTAATAACTTTTTTATTTTTGAGGGATGTATATGCCCAAAAAAAATTGTATATTGGAGGTTCTTTCGCATTAACAGGTGCTTATGCTGAGAATGTTGCAGCGGTTTTGGCAGCCTTTGAAGATTATACCAAGTATGTTAATGAAACAAAAAATTTAGCCCCTTGGCGAAAAGAGAAATTCCCCGCTGATATTACCTTAGAATTTCTTTGGAGGGATGATGAATTAAAACCAGCAAAAGCTCTAACGATTTACGAGGAGCTTAAGGCAAAAGGAATATTAGTTTTCCATGTTTCAGGTTCTCCACAAGCATTAGCCTTAAAGGATAGATTAAATGAAGATGGAATGGGGGCTGTTAGTTTCGCCAGTGGTCCATATCTTCTTAAACCACCCCAAACGATCTTCACTCATTACCCTATTTATACCGATAGTTTAGCAGCAATAGCAGATTGGTTTAAAGAGAATTGGAAGGAGGCAAGAAAGCCAAGAGTAGCTTATCTTACAGCAGATAATGCAATGGGTAAATCAATTGAAATACCAGAAATGGAGACATATTTAAAGAAGAATGGATATGAATTTATAGGAAGCCAATATGTTCCCTTAGTTCCTACTGCTCCTCCTACGACACAGCTTATGTGGCTAAAAGATAAAAAGATTGACCTCGCAATTGGTATTATGATTAATCCTGGCGCACAACCAACTATTAAAGAGGCAGTTAGACTCAGTATGGGACCTCATCTTACTCATAAAATTACATTTGGATTTGGTCCAGCATGTCCTATCCATATATTTGTTAGAGATATGGGAAGATTAGGGGATGGAGTTATCTTGGCAGGAGTTCAGCCTACATGGGATAGAGATTTACCAGGTATAAAATTTTCTACAGAATTACAGAAAAAATATCATCCAGAAAAATGGGTTAGTGATTCTTCCTATTTCTCTGGTATTCCTATGGCTATGACACAAGTTGAAGCCCTGAGACTTACTTTAGAGAAAATTCCTTTTGAAAAATTAACTCCACGTGCAGTTTTGGAACATGGATTTTATAGAATAAAAAATCTTGATACGGGTGGACTTACAAGCACTCCCTTGACCTACGGCCCTGGGGATATAGAGGGTGTTGATGGAGTAGGTGTAGACCAAGTGAGAGAAGGCAAAGGAATAAGAATTGGTGTTTGGCCCTGTCGTCATTTATACTAACTTTTAAATAAAATATTTGAATATTAATAATTTTTTGTCTAAATATTTTTCAATAATTACGAATATCATGGTTTTTAGTTTAATTCATAATAAATTTAAGGAGGATTTAAATGGCTGAAGAGAAATTTGAGCTACTTTTTTGGCAAGGTAATCCACCAAGTCATGGAGGGCATCCAGGATTTAATCCTCGAGTAGAAAAAGACCAAGGAATGATTATTGAACGAGATGTTGGAGTTAGTATGCGTGATGGCATAAAGATTTATGTTGACATCTTTCGGCCTGATAGAGCAGGAAAATTTCCTGTTCTTGTGTGCTGGGGTCCATATGGCAAACATGGAAGACCATATCCTCCTAATTCAGATGTAAGACATGATCTTTCTAAGTATACTGCCTTTGAAGCAGCAGATCCTGTCTATTGGTGTGCAAATGACTATGTTATTATAAACGCAGATCCCCGGGGAGCTTGGTATTCTGAAGGTGACCTGACGTTCATGAGTCATCAAGAAGCACAAGATTGTTATGATCTGATTGAATGGGCTGCTATTCAAAGTTGGAGCAATGGAAAAGTTGGCATGTATGGGGTTTCTTATTTAGCATGGACACAGTGGAGAGTGGCCTCTTTACAACCACCTCATTTAGCTGCAATCAATCCTTGGGAAGGGGTAAGCGATTTTTATCGGGAATTTTGTTTTCATGGAGGTATTCCTGAAACAGTATTTACAACAAGGTTACGGAATGATGGATGGAGTCGCACAACAACAAAAGTGGAAGACTTCGTCGGAATGATGTTAAGGCACCCATTATTTGATGATTACTGGGCAAGCAAAAATCCTGACCTATCCAAAATAACAGTGCCAGCATTTATTGTGGCAAGTTGGACAGACCACGGTCTCCATACTCGAGGTACACTTGAGGGATTTAAAAAAATTGCTTCTAAGGAGAAGTGGCTTTTAGTACATGGTCGAAAGAAATGGTCTTTTTTTCATGATCAAGAAAGTGTTGAAAAATCAAGAAAGTTTTTTGATAGATTTTTAAAGGGTATTGATAATGAAGTGAAAGATTGGCCTCGGGTTATATTAGAGGTAAGACGGCGATATGGTGCAGGTAGCTTTCGTTATGAAAATGAGTGGCCTCTTGCACGAACCCAATATACAAAATTATTTTTAAATGCAGCGAATGGTGAAATGGGGCTATCCCCATTTGAAACAGAAGCCCAAGTTCGATATAATGCAAGTGATTATGGAGATAAAACACAAAATGCCCAATTTGAATTCAAATTTGACAAAACAACAGAACTAACAGGACATATGAAATTGAAGTTATGGGTAGAAGCAAAAGGTAGTGATGATATGGATTTGTTTATAGCTATCCAAAAGATTGACCGATTTGATAAAATTGTTCCATTTGCTTTTTGTTGGGTTCATGAAGATGGACCGGTTGCTCTGGGTTGGTTAAGAGTTTCTCATCGAGAACTTGACGAGAAACAATCAACCTTTTATCAACCAGTGTATAAACATCAAAGGGAATTAAAACTGAAGCCTAATGAAATTGTGCCTGTTGAAATTGAGATTTGGCCTTCAAGTACCCTGTTTGAGAAAGGAGAAAAGATTCGGGTTGTTGTTGCTGGTAGTGATCTTTGTATGTATCCAGGTCAGATAGCGACATACGGACATTATCAACTTGTCAATAGAGGAGAGCATGTTATTTACACAGGTGGTAAGTATGATTCTCACCTTTTAGTACCTGTTATCCCTTATGGTTAATTATTTTAAAAAACTGAGTTTTACAAGAGTTGGAATAATCATTGCAGCCGGGTTTTGTTGATTTAATTATGTATCATTAGAATTATTACCTAAACTCTAAAAATTAATCTAATGGGGACTAAAATGTTTAGCAAAACATGGAAAACCTCTGAAAAAAAGTATAAGATAATTAAAGAAAGGGATGTTAAAATTGATTTGTCAGATGGTATCCAAATAAATGCAGATGTCTTTCGTCCAGAGGCAAATGAAAAATTTCCTGCTATTTTTGGATTTTCACCTTATTTTTTGGCTCCTCAAACAGCACCCATAACGCCTGGACCCATTTCTACCCATTCATTTATGCTTCCTCATCAAGAAAGAGGAAATGGTTCTTTAGAAGCAGGCGATCCAAACTTTTTTGTTCCAAGGGGATATGCACATATTATTGCTAACGTCCGAGGAACTGGAAAATCTGGGGGAAAATTCTGTTTTCATGGTTTACAAGAAGCTCAGGATGGTCTTGAATTGATAAATTGGATAGCTTCGCAACCTTGGTGTGATGGAAATGTAGGAATGTTTGGGGTTTCTTATTTCGCCTGTGCTCAAAATTTTATAGCTTCATTAAACCCTAAACATCTAAAATGTATATTTGCTCCTTGGGCAGCCACTGATCTTTATAGAGACGCTGTTTACCACGGTGGAATCCTGAATTATGGTTTTTGGTTAGGGCTACGCAGGGCATTTGAGAAACCAAGAGCTGAGAGTTATTCGCACTTAAAAATGGGAGAAGACAAGTTCAAAGAGGCTATTCTTAAATTGATGCAAGATGAAGATATTACGGCTGTGCCGGAATTGATGGATATTTTGGAAAATCCGAATAAAGGTGGTAATCCTATACTGATTGATTTTATTCTTAACCCTTTAGATGGTCCTTACTGGGAAGAACGAAGAGTAAAATATGAAAACATAAAAGTTCCTGCTTATATTGGCGCATGCTGGGGTATGTTTGGTATTCATTTACCCGGTGCCTTTCGAAGCTGGGAAAGACTACAAGTCCCCAAAAAAATGATCATAGGACCTCCCGCCTATTTAGATCGACCTCTTTACCAACTACATTATGAGGCATTAAGATGGTTTGATTACTGGTTAAAAGGAATGAATACTGGAATCATGGAGGAGGCTCCTATAAGAATTTTTGTCATGGGCACAGGAGATTGGAAAGAAGCAGATGAATGGCCTTTGCCTGAAACAAAATGGGTACCTTTTTACCTCCATGAAAATCATCTTCTTTCCGAACATGAATATTGGACTAATGAAGGTTCTGATTCATTTAATGATTCACCTTACTATAGGGGATATTTAGAATATTATTCTCCCCCTATAGTAGAAAATACAGAAATTATAGGTCCTATATTGTTAAATCTGAATGCTTCTACTACAGATAATGAAATTTTTTGGTTCGCTAGTCTATGGGAAGTTGATCCCCAAGGAAAAGAGAGATTGTTGACTCGGGGTTGGCTAAGAGGGAGTCACCGAGAGATAGATCCTGAACGTTCTAAACCTTGGGAACCTTACCATCCTCATATAAAGTCAGAATTTTTAATCCCTAACAAAATCTATGAGTTCAAAATACCAATTGTACCTACTGGAAATCTCTTTAGAATAGGATCAAGAATTAAGCTTAAAATTTCATCCACAGATGATGAGCCAAAGAATCCTCTTGAAGGAGCAGCGAGTGGTCATATTCGACGACAATCTCCTTCTCGAATTACTATTTATCATAACGAGGACTATCCTTCTTACCTTCTACTTCCAATAACAAAAGGTAATATTATCGGAACATATATGAGCGGAGGGAAACCTTTTATATGAAAAAATTCGTAGAAAGGAGGTGGGGGAATCAAAAAATTTAAGTTAAAAAATTCATTTCGTTAAAAATTATACATAGAAAGGAGGAAAAAAATGAAAAAAATAAAATTTATAGTTTGTGTGTTGTTTTTAACCTGAATCCTGCGTGAAAACTATAGATTAGATCTTTAATTTATCGATTCTTTTTATGGCATATTCAAACGCATCCTTATACAGGAAATTAGCTGGTAATTT
>Ga0315298_1002194_pt1 | contig 33840 bp, 29 predicted proteins | sample WHS_1_MG_FD_203077 | JGI IMG/M metagenome (GOLD analysis project Ga0315298, IMG submission 203077) | Extremophilic microbial mat communities from Washburn Hot Springs, YNP, Wyoming, USA - WHS_1_MG | ecosystem: Environmental > Aquatic > Thermal springs > Hot (42-90C) | place: USA: Wyoming...
TACTATTTTTAAGTCCATGCGTGGTATATTTTTCCAAAAAAGCTTTCCTTTAGACTAAATATCCCTTATGAAAATTTGCATTATAGGAGTTTTGAATACTATAAAATTTTTGTTTTCACACAGTCTCTCCGCTATGGCGGGTTTATTTAGTTATATAACTATAACCATGTCGCAGTGTTGGTATTCTTCATACTTTATTCTAAAACCCTCCTGCTTACACCTATGCCTTTCTCATGTCGCTATCCATAGCTTTATTCGAAAGGCAACCACAATCCATTGCGGTGTGTTACCTCTACCTTTTATCCACTTCGCAGAATACCCCTTCTTGTTACTTCGTTTCCTCTGCTTTAACTCTAAAGACTCTTAAGGGGAAAACCGCAGAGGGGGAAAAGGCAACGATCATATCTATAACCAATACTTTCTATAAACACAAATTACTATATCCGTGTCGCAACGCCGAGTATCTTCTAAATCTTTGTTCCAAGACTGTCTATAATAAAAGTCGAGGGCGTTTTCCAAATCCCCTTAAAGGGGGTTAGGGGGTTGTCCTCAGTTTTCACCTCCTCGCCTTTATCGAGACCGCAGGATGCGGTCGTTGAGGGCGGAGTGTTGCTCTTATCATTGAGCACGGCGTTATTTTTTATTTTATTTTTTTATCTTCTATACCTACATAATACCCGCTGTGGTTTTTACTTCTGGTCATTGTCATCATCTTTCCGTCGAATGGCTTGCAATTGCACCCACAGGAAAATCCTACCCGATACTACGCCAAGAAATGCAGGAGGCATTTCGCCCCGAGCAAGACCGAGGGAAAGCCCTTCACACTTTCTTTCTGAACGACCAGAAAGAAAGTGTGCAAAGAAAGAGTCGCCGACACCGCTTTATCGGCCGATTCTTCCTCTATACCAATGGTGTTAACCTTAATACTTTATTTTTACCTTTCTTCTCTGCTGTATGGCTTTTTCATCATCACATCCTGTGCTGATTCAAAAGCCCCGCCGTAGTCCTTTACGGCGTGGTAAACTTCTCCTTTGTGTAATAGCGGTTAACACACTTTGTCTATAATCAATGCTTCCTCTAAACACAAATTACTATAACCATGACGCGGTGTCGGTTTTTTCTTCTTTTTTTATTTTTTTCTCTTCTACCCACATAACCCACGCTGTGGTCTATACCTATGCGTATGAACAACTTTTTTCTTTCAGTTTTCACCTCCTCGCCTTTACTAAGACCGCAGGATGCGGTCGTTGAGGGCGGAGTGTTGCTCTTACCTTTGAGCACGGCGTTATTTTTTCGGTTGGGAACCCGTCCCCGACTCGTTCGGGGATGGGCCGAAAAAATAACACCGTGCGATTACTTTCTACCGAACACACGGATGTGGAGTTCCGCCCGATTCTACAGGAAAACTGAAAGAAAAAAGTTGTTCATACCCTCTACCCTCCACAGCGAGGTTTTTTGTGTCGTAGCACTGGCACAGCCAGTGCTACTTCTATCATAGACATTCTGCATCATAGCAGTTTCAGTAATACTCTATAGAAAAGACAAAGATTAAGCTCTTCAAAATCTACTTAAAAGCCTTTACTGTAATCAAGGTTAAGGTATTAGTTGCATAAGCCACATAAGGAACATTGTTAACAGGATTAATAGCAATTACAGGATAAAAACCTGAATCAACCGCTGTTTCCCCTATCATATGCCATGATAAGCCATCATATACAAATGCATAAACAAGGCCATAACTATCAGAAAATGCGACATGTGGCTTACCATAATTATCAACAGCAATAGAAACACCATTAATTTGACTATTGCTTGGGTCAAACAGTACAGGAGAAAGAAGCTGATAACTCGTTAGTATACTATAGGTATATACTTCTACCGTATTACTAACCCCACAGGCTATGTATAGAATCGAACCTCGACTGGCTGTATCGTAGGAATTTACAGGATAGGTTGGTAAAATGTAAGCTGGAGCTATAAAAATGTTCGTAACCGAATTGGTACATTTTAAGTAAACACCATAATCTATAAACCAGGTAATAGCCACATTATCTTCCAATCTATTAACAGTTGTTTTTGATACATTATTTGTATTCGTAGGAAGAAAATCTTGCCACAAACTTCCATTCCATTCTGCTGAATGAATATCCTGAAGACCGGCAACACTATAAGCCACCACGGGAAACCCGCTGTAGTTAAAATCAATTGAAAGGTTTACTATGGAATTCAAGTTCACAGGATTATATGGTGAATACCATGCTCCACTATAATAACTTACATATCCATTAGAAGTACCATCGAAGTAATTGTCAAAAATATAAGGTGTATTAATGCTAATCACCATAGCTATTACAGAAACATTCGTATGAGTACTATTTATATTCATGTTCCAGGCACTTCCATCAAAAATATACAAAGCTTATAAAAAGCATTAAAATAAATAAAACTTTCTTCATCACACCTCCTTAGCCCTATAACCTAAATCCTATACCCAACCCATAAGAAAAGAATATATCTTCTTTACCAAAAACAAGGTAAGCCACCGGTCTTAACACAATGAATCTCCATTCGAGTTGAACAAAAATCCCCGCGTTAGGAGAATAATTCCCAACACTAAAATCCATAGATTTACCAACATCCTCGGGCATAAATATATTAACTCTACCGACTACTCCAGCTCCAATTCTCAGGTCGTAAGCCATATCACCCATAAAGTAGTAACCCGCCTCCACAAAAGGAGATAAAAAGAAAAGAGAATTGCTACCAACAGAGGCATAAGAAGCTCCTGCTCCAATCCCAACCCAGAAATATCTCCAGGGAAAGTAATCAATCCCGAGGGTTAAAAAGTTTCTGTCGAGGGTTAATGCTTTAAAATGCCAGGGGGAATAATCTTTTTCACATGGATTTACAACCTTAACCTCTGCGTCTCTAAGATAAAAATCCTCCCTAAAAACTTCTTCCTGCCTATCATTTTTAACAGAAAGGGTATATTTTAAACCTGCCTGAAGATTTGAAATTAACTGTCCTTCCACGACTTCCTTATCATTAAGAAAAAGAGAATATTTTTTTAAATTGTCCTTATAAGCTATAGAATTAACCTGAACCTTTCCATATCCTGTGTAGCCAATTGAAATAATCTGATATTTTTGAAGTCTTATCACTGAATGAAGAGCTTCACCATTATCCCTTTTTCGTTTAAGTTGAACTACATAATCTACATCTGGAACAATCCTGAGCTTATAGTTATAGTCTGTATTCGTAATGGTATCAATCTTCTTATTATTAACAAATAATTCATATTGTTCCTTGCCAATATTAAAATTTTCAAAAACTATTGTAGCACTATCCGCGCTTATGTTTAAGGCGGATGTAAGTACCTTGGACATCATTTCATCAATAGTATCAAAAATTTCTCTTCCCGTAGAGGTTTTGTATTTTAAATCAATTATATTTGTCTTTTTAGAACTATCCCAGACTTTTAAATTATAAACAACCTCTGGTTCTTTACGCTCTCCTTCTAGATGGTAATTACCATAAATTATAATATCTACATTCTTTTCCTCAGCGAACTTCTCAACAAGCGCAGAACCTAAATTAATATTTCTTAAAACATCATCATCTGGCACATCCAGAGAAGGGATAAATCCTATAAAACTATAAAAGGAACGAAAAAGAATCTCCCGATAAAGACTTGAATTTTTATAGATTTTTTTATTTGCTTCATTATTAAAAGGAATAATAAGCACTTTAATCTTTTTCTCACTGCCAATTGAAATTTTCACATTCTCATCTGAAAAAGCCACAGAAAACAAAAAAATACAAAAGATTAAAATAGCAAACCTTCGCATATAAACCTCCCTTGAATATATCCTGCGTCCGCGCTACGCAAAGCTTCCTGCTTTTTGTGGGAAAGCCGTCGGCGTTGCTTTATCGGCAGATTACTACACCACAACATTTGTGGTTGGAATGTTACTTTTTCTTTGTCTCCAGCAACAAAGAAAAAGTAACCAAAAAGAAAATGCCGCCCTCTGCGGTTTTCTTCTATACTCATTCCTTATTCACTCTAAGTTGGTATTCTTTAGACCTTATCCTAAAATCCTCCTGCTTACACTTATGCCTTTCTCATGTCGCTGTCCATAGCTTTATTCGAAAGGCAACCGCAATCCATTGCGGTGTGTTACCTGTTCCCTTTATCCCCTTCGCAGAATACCCCTTCTTGTTACTTTGCTTCCTCTGCATTAACTCTAAAGGCTTTTAAGGGGAAAACCGCAGAGGGAGGAAAACGATTGTATCTATAACCATATTGCGGTATCGGGTTTTTTTCTTCTTTTTATTTTTTTATCTTCTATACCTACATAACCCCCGCTGTGGTCTATGCCTTCCGGTCATTGTCATCATCTTTCCGTCGAATGTCTTGCAATTCATACCCACAGGAAAATCTTACCCGCCATTACGCCAAGAAATGCAGGAGGCATTTCGCCCCGAGCACATGAGGCAGGAGGCCGAATGTGCGAGGGTAGATTTTCCGTGCTCTTCCCCTGAGCAAGACCTGAAGGACGGAAAGATGATGACAATGACCATTTACCCTCCACAGCGGGGTTTTTTGTATTGTAGCACTGGCACAGCCAGTGCTACTTTCACATTTTGCCTTGCAATGACACTGTTTTTTTCCCATTTTCTAAAAATGGGAAATTACCGTTTACTTTATATTTAATTATACCATCAAGACAAATTATTTTACAATAGAAATTTCATTTTTAACTTAAAAATAAAAATCATTTTATTCCTTCTTAATAATGCCATCATCAACTGCAAAGGTAGAGTGAAAATCTACCATTCCTTTTATTATCTCCTTAGAGGTAAGGGTAAGAAATACCTGATAATGGATTGATTTTTCTATAATTTTTTTTCTCCTGATAGAATCTATCTCCAGAAGAACATCGTCAAGAAGAAGAATGGGCTTTTTCTTGAACAAATTTTCCATAATCTCCATAAGGCTCCACTTAAAAGCAAGTGCCAGTGCCCTTTTCTGCCCCTGTGAAAGACTAACTCTTGCATTTTTGTTAAAATATAAAACCTCGTAACAATCCCTGTGAGGTCCAATAAGGGTAAATTTCTTTTCTTTTTCAAGACCCGCGCTTCTCTCAAGCGCACCCCTAAAAGAATCTTCTATTGAATGCTCTATTTTAAAGGTATTCAAATATCTCAAAACAATCTCTTCCTCATAAAAATCAGAATATATCTTTTGAATTATCTTTCCAATATTCTGCACAAAATTAAGCCTTTTTTCTATTATCCTGGAACCAGTCTCAATAAATTCTTTATTCCATATAAAAACCTCCGATTGTGATTGCTTAAGCTGGGCGTTCCTTTGCCTTAAAACCCTGTGGTATCTTTTAAGATTTTCCTCATATTCCATATCGATAAGGCATAATGCCTGATCAATAAAATTTCTACGTTCATCCGGTGTTCCGGTAACTATTTGAATATCCTCAGGAAGAAATACAATAGCGGGGGTATCAACAAAAAAGTTCCCAAAATCTATTGCCTTGTTATCTATCTTCAGTATTTTTTTATCAAAACTATATCCTATTTCTTTTTTGCTTTCAAAGACTATTCCACCGATATAAAAAGAATCTTTTCCCCATTTAACAAGGTCTTTCCATTGTACATTACGAAAAGAAGTGCCCGAGCACAGCAAAAACAAAGATTCCAGAAAATTTGTTTTTCCACTACCATTAGGTCCCAAAAGAATATTAAGGCGTTCAAAATTTCCAAGCTCAAGCTGTTCGATATTTCTAAAATTTAAAACTTTAATAAAGGAAAGACTCACATCATCTCCAGAATTAAAAAAAGAGGCATTTCTTAAACGAAATGCCTCTCAAAGCTTTCAAAACTACCTCATTATAGAAGGTGGTATCTTCAATTCCTGGCCCGGATAAATCAAGTCTGGATCCTGAATCTGATATTTATTCGCTCTCCAAATAACCGGCCAGAGCCAGTACTGTTTATCATATACATAACCAGAAATCTTCCATAAACAATCACGATTATCTGGCCTTAATTTTACAGTATAGGTTTGATATTCCTCCCGTGCAAGTAAAATATCCGCCATTCTAATTGCCTCTTTTGCATAATCAATGGAATCAAGGTATTCTTCTCTATCATAGGAATCCTCAGCCTTTTTAATATAATCCTCAACCATATTAATATTAACATCCTCATCCTTTAAAGGCTTCTCACTATCAGAACCTGCAGGTCTAGCATCCACTTCTCCTGCTCCAATAAAAATGGGGGTCACATTTATATACACAAAATGATGCACTCTCGTGTTTAAAAAACTGCCCTTCTGTTTTTGTTTCAAAAGCTCAAGCTTTTGCTTTGCCTGTTCTATAAAGTCACTCGCCTTTTGCTTTTGATTTTCAAGCTCTTTTTGCTTATCAAGGTCTATTGTTCTTTGATCCTTTGTTTTATCCTTAGCCAACTTCTGGTATGCATCCTGAGCCTTTTGTTCTGCAGCATTTATAATTGCTTCCGCCTCCTTTGCCTTTGCCTCAGCTTCTTTAAGATTTCCTTCACTTAAAGCCTTTTTTGCTTCTTCAAGAAGAGGCTCTGCTTTCTTTAAATCATCAAGGGCATACTGCTTAACAATTTCTTTGTTTAATGCGGAATCATATCTATTCTGCGCCTGAGCCACAGCGCTCTTTGCATTATCAACTGCAGCCTTACAGGTATCTGCCATTTCCTTAAGCTTTGGCATAAGCACAATTCCATTAGAATATGTACCATCCAGATCCTTTTTCTCATAAATAGCCTTAAGCTCATCAAAACCTTTCTGCCCTTCTTCAAGTTTTTCTGGCATTATCTTTTCAGCATAGTTTTCCTTTGCTATGCCAAGATAATTTTCACATTTTTCATAAATATCCCTCGCTCTCTTTTCCCTTGCAGTTTCATAAGACTTATCAGCCTTAGTTTTCGAACTAAGCGCCTTATCCTTTGCTTCCTGATTTTTCTTTTGCTCTACAAATTGATTTGCCTGGTTATAATCTGTCTCAGCGTCCATAAAATCCTGCGAAGCATAAACAGGGGCATCCACCATTTTCGCTCTTTCCAGAGCACTTTTTGCATCCTCTATTTCTTTTGTTGGAACACCAGGTCCACAGGAATAAAGCCCAAGTAACACAAAAAAGAAAGTTGCAAAACTAGATATTTTTTTCATATTCAACCTCCTCAAAGATGGAAAGTTTTATTGTATATTGAGTGTTTTATTTTCCTTCGCCTCTTCTATTGCACTTATTATCTCCCCAAGAGTATATTTTCTAAACTGTAAAGGTATAGAGCCTATTGCACTCAAAATTATACCTGGGTTTACCATACCCTTCAGAAAACCAGGAATACTTTTGAACGCACTATTTAAAAAATATACAAAAGCTTCTTTATCTTCCTGTGATAAAGCCATATCCTGCTACCTTCTACATAATTCTTCATAAAGCTCACTGTACCTTTTTGCAGCTCTACCCCAGGACCAGTCTTCTTTCATTGCATTCTCTACCATTTTCATCCATTTGTCCGGTGCAGTTTTATATAAACTCACTGCCTGTTTAAGACAGGCCAGGAAATCCTCCGGATTATAGGAGTGGAAAACAAAACCTGTTTTTCCATCCTTAACAGTATCCGCAAGTCCTCCTGTATAGCGAACCACAGGTACTGTCCCGTACTTTAAACTGTAAAGCTGATTAAGCCCGCAGGGTTCAAACCGCGACGGCATTAAAAACATATCCGATGCTGCTTCAATATAGTGAGAAGTTGGAATATCAAAGGCTATAAAAATAATAGCCCTGTCGGGATATTTTTCCTGAATTGCTTTTAATCTATTCTCATACTCTGTCTTACCGCTACCAAGAACAGTAAAATATACCCCAAGGCTAAAAATCTCGTCAATCACTTCAAAAATAAGATCAAAACCCTTCTGATCTACAAGTCTAGACACAATACCGAGGAGCGGAAGCGAAGAATCAGGATCTTTAATTCCATTCTCTTTTAAAAACTCAATCTTAATTTTCTTTTTATTTTCTATGGTTGAAAAATCATAATTAAGCTTATACTTATTTTTAATATATATATCTATCGTTGGATTCCATTCATTATAATCTGCCCCATTTACTATTCCAAAAAGCCTTTTTTGAGCTGCTTTACTTTGTAAAATCCCTTCAAGACCATTCCCAAATTCAGAGGTTTGAATTTCTTTTGCATAGGTTTCGCTTACAGTAATTATTATATCCGAAAATACAATTCCACCCTTTAAAAGATTTATATGCCCATAATACTCAAGCTCATTTACAGTAAAATATTTCCAATCCAATCCTGTAATCGGGAATTGCTCTACAGGAAATATCCCCTGGTAAGAAAGATTGTGTATTGAATAAACACTTTTTGTAGATTTAAAAAAAGAATCCATTCTGTAAAGTGTTTTTAAATATACAGGCACAAGCCCTGTTTGCCAATCATTACACTGAATTATATCAGGTTTAAAATCAAGGACTTTTGTACTCTCTAAAACAGCCTTACAAAAAAAAACAAAACGCTCAAGGCTATCTGCATAATCTGTTCTCGTTTTACTATCCAGATAAATACCATCTCTTTTAAAGTAATGAGGGTTATCTATAAAACAATAATGCACATCGTTATAAACAACCTCTTCCACCTTGCCCCTAATTTCCCTATCCTCAATCGTAACAGATATATCCTGAATTCCATTAATTTTTACTTTGTTTTCCTCAATATACTTATATACAACCTCGTACTTTGGTATAACTACTTTAACCTCGATATTATTTTTCTGTATTTCACTGCTAAGAGCACCTACAACATCTGCAAGCCCCCCAACCTTCGCAAAAGGCACAGCCTCGCTAGCTACTATAAGAAGTTTTAATTTTTCCCTGGTCGCCATTTTAAAAACTCTCTACGAATATTTTAACTTTTATAGCTTAAGGCAAATATTTTAAATGTCAAGTAACATTAACCATTAATTGCGGATTTTACCCCTTTTTTATTTGACTATTCACCAATCAGGTTTTAACATTTTAGAATAGAATTTCAGGCTAATGATATTTAAGACCCTGGAGGATTTATATGTTTAAAGGTTCCCTTGTTCCAATAATAACACCTTTTAAAAATGGGAAAGTAGATTATGAATCTTTTGAAAATCTTATTGAATTTCATATCAAGAATGGAACTGACGGACTTGTTCCATGTGGCACAACAGGAGAATCTGCGACCTTATCACACAAAGAGCACATAGAAGTAATAGAATTCGTTGTAAAAAAGGTTAAGGGCCGCATTCCTGTAATAGCCGGCACTGGCTCTAATTCTACTAACGAAGCTATTGAGCTTGCAAAGGGTGCAAAAAATGCAGGGGCTGATGCACATCTTTCAATCACCCCCTATTACAACAAGCCAACCCAGGAAGGTCTTTTTCAGCACTTTAAATCCATAGCAGAGTCTGTTCCTCTTCCTATGATTCTGTATAATGTACCTGGAAGAACCGGGGTTAATCTTCTTCCAGAAACTGTTGGAAGATTATCTCAAATTAGTAACATAATTGGTATAAAAGAGGCAACCGGAAGTCTTCAGCAATGCACAGAAGTTATGGAAAGAGTAAAATCAGGCTTCCTTTTAATTTCAGGAGATGATTTCTCAAATCTACCAATACTCTCAATAGGTGGAGTTGGAACAATCTCGGTTACTGCCAATATTGTTCCATCCGAACTATCAAAAATGTGCAAAGAATTTGAGAAGGGCAATCTACAGGAAGCAAGAAGAATACATATAAACCTGATGCCTTTGCACCGCGCAATGTTTATCGAAACAAATCCAATTCCAGTAAAAACAGCCTCTTATATAATGGGATTAATTCCACAACTTGAATTCCGCCTTCCTCTGTGCCCGATGAAAAAGGAGAATGAAGAAAAACTAAAAGATGCATTAAAAGCAAAATCCCTCATATCCTGAAAAGTGATTAAAGAAAAAATATGGCGGAGCGGATTGTTTCCTATAGAGACACCTTTATAAATTCTTCCGGAACTTTTCTTTCCCGACTTACAGGAATTCTAAAGCAGAATGTTGTTAATTATCTTTTTGGTGCTTCGCAGGACCCTTTTATATTAGCCTTTAGACTTGTTAATTCTTTCCGTCGTTATATTGGCGAAGGGGCACTTACATCAGCCTTTATCCCGGTTTATCAGAAGGAAATGTCCGAAAAGAAACATAAAAATAAGGCGGATTTATTTGCAAGTAATGTTATAAACATCTTCCTTATTATTACCGGTTTTCTTACAATAACAGGAATTATTCTCGCTCCATATTATACTCCATACCTTGTACCTGGATACAAAAAAGGAAGCTTTGAATTACATTCTAACATTTTGTTAACTATGATAATGATGCCCTATATTATTTTTATTTTTCTATACGCAATATCAATGGGAATATTAAACTGTCACAAAAAGTTTTTTACATCTGCCTTTTCACCATTATTCTTCAACATAGCCTTCATAGTAATACCCATCCTATTTTATAAGCAACTTGGCATTTATTCCCTCGGTATAGCAGTGCTCATAGGGGTAATAGCAATGTTCCTGTTCCAGCTTTTTGAGCTTATACCATTAAAGTTTAAATATAGTTTCTATTTAAACCCTAAAGACCAATCATTAAAATCATTCTTCTCACTATTCAATCCCACTGCCATCAATATGATTGTGCTTACAGTAAAGAATCTTGTTACAACTCTATTCCTCTCCCTATATATTGGAAGTGCAATGCTCTACATGAATGCAATGATGATTATTGAAGCTCCTCTTGGTATAGTGGGAATAGCCATAGGCACCGTTATTATGCCACTTTTATCCCGATTTAATGCGAACAGGGATGAAAAAAATTTTCAAAAAACACTTGTTGAAGGGTTTTATCTATTCTTCTATTTAATGATTCCTATAAGCGTTTTCTTTATTCTATTTCCGGATACCATAATTAATTCTGTATTTCGCGATATAATGAAAATATTCACCGGAAACACAGGGAAGTTTACACCTCTTCTTATGAAGCAAAACTACATAGCTTTATCTATTTACTCCCTCGCCCTTATTCCCATGGGCTGTACGGTTCTGTTTGAAAAATTATTCTATTCAAGACACGATGCAAAAACGCCTCTATTTGCAAACATAGTGGTATTTATTATAAGCTTCAGTCTGTATTTCAGCGCCCTCATACCAAGTATAAGTTTTTACGGAGTATTCATCGCTGATACAATTGCCGCCTGGATGACCCTTATTTATTATTTATATTTCCTTAATAAGGCAAGCATTAAAATAAACTATTTCAAATCTAAATTTTTAAAAAAAATTGTTGCACTTATACTTCTTTCTTTCGTTTCTGCTGCCTTAATCCTGCCATTTCATATATATGTATATCTTAAAAACTGGCATCCATTTATTTCTTTTTCTCTCGCAGGAATTGAACTGGCTTTATTTGGCGGAATTTATTATATTTTAAGTAGAATTTTCGGCCTGGAATTAAAAAGATGAAAGAGAAAATATATAGAGGTCTAAATGAAATTCCCCATTTTTCAGAAGGCTACATAACTATAGGAAACTTTGACGGGCTTCATTTAGGACATCAGGAAATAATAAATAAACTAATCTCTGATTCCAAAGGAAAGAACACCATTGCCATTACCTTCGAAAAAGCTACTTCCCAGATACTTCACCCGGAAAGTTTTAGGGGCTATATTTTTCCACAGGACTTTAAAAATAAAGCCCTATCAAAAATGGGAATAAAATATATTGTACTATTAAATTTCAACGAAATTGCATCCCTGTCATCACAGGATTTTCTAAATTTTATAAAGAGCCGCATCAAAAGCATTCATCTTTATGTAGGCAACGACTTTAAATTCGGAAAGAATAACCATGGAAACATTTATACACTAATGAAGGAAGAAAAAAAGGGGAATTTCTCTGTTACTGTCTTAAATAAAAGATGCTATAAGGGGATACCTATAAGCTCAAGCATTATACGCCAGGAAATATCCCGGGGTGATCTTAAAATGGCAAATACCATGCTTGGAAGACCCTATTTTATTACTTCTGAAAAGATAAAAGGGAATGGAATAGGAAGTAAAATAGGCTTTCCAACTATTAACTTAAAATTAAACGAACAGGTAATTCCAGAAAGCGGGGTTTATTTTAGCTTATTTTACTTTAAAAAAAGGTTTTTCCCTTCCATGACCTATATCGGGAAAAGGCCTACCCTGAATGGAAATACCATACACAATGAAACAAATATACTGGAGTTTGATGGAGACTTTAAAACCTTTCGTAATGGCGAAAAATATACTGTCCTTTTTTTAAGCAAAACAAGAGATGAAAAAAAGTTAAATAATCTTGAAGAATTACAAAAAATTATTTATAATGATAGAAAGAAGGTTTTAGAGCTCTACACTAGATACAGAAAATCTATGGATGAAGGTTCTCTAAGAACTGCTTTGTTTGATGATTAAATTAAGCAAATAAAATGGAGGTTTCATAATGCCCAGAGCAAGCACTCAAAAAAAGACGGTTATGCAAAAATTTGCACGGCACGAAAAGGATACAGGTTCTCCGGAAGTCCAGATAGCTATTATGACTCAAAGAATTAATAATCTTACGGAGCACTTTAAGCAATATAGTAAAGATAATAATTCCAAAAGGGGATTGCTTCGATTGATTGGAAGAAGAAAAAGGCTTTTGCAATACCTTCAGGTGAAAAATCCTGTAAGTTACAAAGAGGTAATAGAAAAATTAAAAATAAAATAAATCACCTTCATTGGATTAGATGCAATACTATCTATTCCATGATTTTTATTGATAATAGTCAATGAGAGGGAAAGGAGAAAAGGGTTAAATTATGGGTTTTGAAAGCGTTAGCAGAAAAATAGGTGAGAAAGATATTATAATTGAGACTGGAAAGGTTGCAAAGTTAGCGGATGGCGCCGTTGTAGTAAAGTACGGAGGCAGTGCTGTTCTTGTAAGCGCCTGTATGTCAAAAGAGCCTCTGGAGCAAGCAGATTTTTTCCCGCTTACAGTACATTATATTGAAAAGTTCTACGCCGCCGGAAAGATACCAGGTGGATATATAAAAAGGGAAGGAAAACCCAGTGAAAAAGAAATCCTTGTATCCCGGCTTATAGATCGTCCCATACGTCCACTCTTTCCGGAAAATTTCTTTAATGAGGTACAGATAATAGCCACAACTTTATCCGCCGACCAGATATACTCCACTGATATTCTTGGAATCATTGGAGCTTCCGCAGCTCTATCTATTTCCCCTATCCCCTTTCTGGAACCTGTGGGGGGTGTAAGGGTTATATACAAAGACGGAGAGTTTCTTGTAAATCCAGCAATGGTTGATGTGGACAATTCTCAACTTGATATCGTCGCTGCTGGTACCAAAGAAGGGCTTACAATGGTGGAAGGTGGATCAAAGGAGGTAGATAAAAGCATTCTGCTCCAGGCACTTGACATTGCACAGGATTATATAAGACAAGAAATAGAAATGATTGAGGAGCTTGTTGCGAAGGTTAAGCCCCAGAAGGTTCAGATAGAAACGAAGGCTACAGTATTAACAGAAGAGCAAAAAGAAGAAATAAAAAAATTCGGTTACCCTCTTATAAAGGAAGCAGCAATAAATCCAGATAAAAAAAGCAGATCTGAAAATATGGAAAAGATCTATAAATCAATCCTTGATAAATTTAAAATCAGCAAAGAAAGCGATTCATACCAGGAAGCACTTAATTACATAGAAGAAATGGAAATAGAAATAATTCGCAGTAACATACTCAATGACAGCATTAGGCCTGATGGAAGAAAGCCGGATGAGATACGTCCCATTTCCATAGAACTTGATATACTGGAAAATGTACATGGTTCTGCTCTATTCACAAGGGGACAAACTCAGAGTCTGGGTGTTGTTACCCTGGGATCCACAAGCGATGTTCAATATGTAGATACACTGGAAGAAGAAGAAGCAAAGCGATTTATGCTTCACTATAATTTTCCACCCTTCAGCACAGGAGAGGTTAAAAAGTCCCTTATGACATCAAGAAGGGAAATTGGGCATGGGCATCTTGCAAAAAGGGCTATTGAGGCTGTCCTTCCAGATGAAGAAAGTTTTCCATATACGATACGCATGGTATCCGAAATACTGGAATCTAACGGTTCTTCTTCTATGGCAACAGTATGCAGTTCAAGCCTCGCTCTGATGGCAACAGGTGTTCCGATAAAAAAAGCTGTTGCTGGTATTGCAATGGGTCTTGTCTGGGACAAAGAAACTGGCAAATACCAGATTCTTTCCGATATTCAGGGAATCGAAGATCATTATGGAGATATGGATTTTAAAATTGCCGGAACCAGGGATGGCATAACAGCCTTTCAAATGGATGTAAAGACAACTGGATTACCAAAAGAAATAATGGAAAAAGCCCTTGAGCAGGCATGGGCAGGAAAGGAATACATACTATCAAAGATGAATGAAGCCATAAGTGCTCCAAGGGATTCTCTATCAGAAAATGCTCCAAAGATCAAGACGATTGTAATTCCGGAAAGCGAAATCGGCTCGGTTATCGGCAGTGGCGGTAGAACCATTAAGAAAATAATGGCAGAAACCCTTGTAAATATTTCCATAGAAGACAATGGAAAGGTCATGCTTTCTTCCAAGGATGAAAGCAAAATAGAAAAGGCTTCTCAGATTATCAAGCATATTACACAGGGGTTTGCCAGAGGGGAAATTGTCGAAGGAAAGGTTACAAGAATAGAAGACTATGGAGTATTTATAGAATTAGTGCCAGGCCAGACGGGGCTTTTACATCGTTCTAATTTTCTTACAAAGAAAAGCCCCCATGAAGCTTTTAAAATTGGAGATTCCGTAAAAGTTAAAGTCATAGGCATAGACGAAAAGAAAAGGATTTCTATAGCCGAAGCTAAATAATATAAGCTAATACAGGAAAAGGCTATGAAAAACAAAAGGGGATTTATCTTTATCATCCCATTAATTCTTATAGGCTTAATCTCCTGCGGTGTCGAAAAATTCGAGCCTCCAATAAAGTTGGTAACGCCCGCTATGGAAAATGCAATTATTACAAATTCTACCATGATTTATCTTACATTCTGGGGCTATAATAAGGAAAGCTACTTTTCAGGCTATGTAATATATGTATCCACAAACACAAATGATTGGTATAAGGTTTTAAATTACGACCTTGACACAAATAAAATTACAATGCCATTAACACCAAATACTGGTGGTGCTACTCTCTATAAATACTGGATAAGTAACAATAATTATATATCCCCTTTAACTCTTGTTTCCGGTGTTAGATATTACTTTTATGTAAGGGCTTACAGCTCCCAGTACGATGTTTACAGTTATCCGAGCAATATTACAAATGTTGTTTATCCTTAAAAAGGTGATGTTTTTATGAATATGAAGAGATTTCCACTTATTCTGTTATTTACTTTGCTATGTTCCTGTGGAATTGAAACCTTTCAGCCTGTAATAAGCCTTGCTCCACCGCTTGGTTTAAAAGCAACAAGTACCAACAAGCAAATCTTACTGGAATTCTGGGGTTTGAATAGTGAAGAATACTTTTCAGGTTATTATATATACATTTATGTAAACCAAGAAGAGTTACTAACAAAAGGCTTTGTTGTACCTGATAATGAAGGTTATACAAATAGACCCACTATCAGAGCAAATCCAACAACTGAGATGACAAAGTTTTCAAAATGGGTCTCATACTACACAAATAGTATATCAGCAGGACCTCTTCAGGAAGGTCAAACATATTTCTTTGTTGTAAAAGCCTATAGTGACCAGTATAATGCCTATGGCGATCCGAGCAATATTGCAGATGTAGTGTATCATACTAATGATTAGAAAACAGGAAATATAAAAATGATAAAGGTTGAGAATTTATCAAAAAAATATGGAAGTTTTCTCGCACTTGACAGAATAAATTTTGAAGTAAATGAAGGCGAAATAGTTGCCTTTCTTGGTCCAAATGGAGCAGGAAAAACAACAACAATGAGAATTTTAACAGGATTTATGCCACCTACAGAGGGAAAGGCTTTTATATCAGGAATGGATGTTTATGAGGAAACCACAAAAGTAAAGGCACTAATAGGTTACCTTCCTGAGAACCCTCCTCTCTACCCCGAGCTTACCGTAAGTGAATATTTGACTTATGTTGCAGAACTTAAAAAAGTACCCAAAGATCTTATAAAAAAGAATGTAGATAAGGTAATAGAATTAACTGACCTTGGAGAAAGAAAAAATACACTGATACAGCTTCTTTCAAAAGGACTAAAGCAACGGGTTAGCATTGCACAGAGTATAGTCAACTCACCTGCTGTAATAATTCTTGATGAACCCACGGTAGGACTTGACCCAGTTCAGGTTGTAGAAATTCGTAATCTTATAAAAAGTCTTGCAGGGATTGAAAAGAGCACAATACTTATTTCAACCCATTTGCTTTCCGAAGCTCAGGAAATCTGCAGTAAGGCAATAATCATAAACAATGGAAAAATCATAGCAGAGGATTCTATAGAAGCACTAAAACAAAAACAGAAGCCTGGTTTTAAAATAATTGTAAAAGCACTTAGAAATCATAAAAAAATTCTTGAAAGCCTAAAAAAAATGCCTGAAATTATTGAAGTAGAATATAAAAATAATGAAGACATATTAATCACTACAAAAGAAGATATAAGGGAAGAAATTGCTAGAATAATCGTTGGTATGGATGGAGGGCTTATAGAAATGACTCAAAAGGAAAGTTCGCTTGAGGATATATTTTTACAGCTTATCCAATGAGGAGAAGACTTATGTTTTCAGTTTACAAAAAGGAGATAAAAATCTATTTCACATCCATCATGGGCTATTGCATAATGGGTATTTATCTGGCTATATCTGCTCTTCTTTTCTGGGGATACTTTGCTCAGGTAAATAATTCAAGCGATTTTTCTTCTTTTTTCTCCGATATGAATACTGTTAATCTTTTCATTGTCCCAATACTCACAATCCGCCTTCTTGCAGAAGAAAAAAAACTTGGAACATACGAACTTCTGATGACCTCTCCAATAAGTTCCTGGGAAATAATTATAGGGAAAGCCCTTAGTGTATTTACTTTTACAGCCATAGGAAATACCCTTCTTCTCCTCTACCCTCTTATACTCTCCCCATATACCTCCATAGAATGGGGAATCATAATTGCGGGCTACTCGGGAATACTTTTTTCTTCAATGCTCTTTATATCTTTTGGAATGGTAGCATCTTCTCTTACAGACAACTATGTTATAGCCGCTCTATTTTCCCTTCTTTTCATACTTATTTTTATGATAATTTCCTTCTTTGCCAATTCAGGCAGTGGAATAATAAACAGAATTCTAAAGGAAATATCCTATTCCAACCACTATTTTCAGTTCGTTACAGGAATGATTAAAGCAGAAAACCTTCTTTATTTTATAATAGGCTCCTTCCTGGGTTTATATTCATCCAAATTAATGATAGAATCCAGAACTTGGGCATAAGGAGAAAAAAGAATGAAAAAATGGCACCGTATAGCTCTGGGAATAATAGCAATATTTTTAATCCTTTCAATAATCTTCTACATTATATATGGATTTTTTGGTATAACAACTAAAATCTTTTTTACACTAACTTTAATTCTTATTGTTAGTTATGGAAGCTTAAACTATAAAACTGTGATAGCATTTCTTCAAAACAAAGGACATACCACATTTTTATACCAGATAAGCCGTTTTCTATTAATAGTTGGAATTCTTATCTTTACCTATCTTTTTTCAAAAGGAATACCATGGAAGCTTGATCTAACTATATCAAGACTTTACAGTCTTAGCGAAGAAACTCTAAATGTAATAAAAGGATTTACAAACGAATTGAATGTTTACTATTTCAAACCCTCTGATAAGAGTGACCCAATCCTTGATTATCAGGAAAATCTTCTTAAAACCTACGCAGAAAAAAGCCCTTATATCAAAATAAATACAGCAGACCCAAGTAGAGATAAAGCCCTTGCCGAAGAATTTAAAATAAATGAAAAAGGCATGGTAGTATTTGAATATGGCGGGAACAGGGTTTATGTGGGAATTAGAAAAATCGTCGATATGGACCCTCAAAGCAGTAAAATAACCTATAAGGGAGAAGAAGCTTTCACATCCGCCCTGAAGAGCCTTTTAATAAGCAAACCTCAAATTGTCTATGTGCTCCAGGGACATGGTGAAATTAATCTGTATGATAAAAGCGGGTTTGGTTATCAAAATATTCTGGATAGAATGAAAGAAGATGGTATAAAAGTGGCTTCTCTAAATCTTATGCAAATACCCTCTGTCCCTATTGATTGCGGTATGCTCATAATAGGTAATCCAACCTACCCCATATTGGTAGATGAAATGGATAAAATTAACAACTACATCCACCGTGGAGGAAGTGTACTTGTTCTGCTTGAATATCAATCTCATATTACTATTAATGATATTCTTAGACAGATGGGAGTTTTTTACATCCAGAACATGGTAATAGAAGATGAAGACTATATGCCAGAATTTGGTAAGACCAAATTTCTACCCCAGATAGTTCCACATGAAATAACAATGCCCATAATAAGGAAAAACATTCCGGTTTTCTTTCAGACAGCTGTTGGTATTCTAGAACTTCCGGAAAAAGAAAGAACTTCAAAAGACACATACTTAATATCACCAATATTGAAAAGCTCAAAGAATTCCTATGGAGAGATAAACCAGAAAGAAATAGTTGCCAATAAGGTTTCACAGGATGACAACGACCTTAAGGGACCCCTTGTAGTAGCCTGTGCAATAAAGAAAATACAAACAAATATTTCAATAACACTAAGCAACGAAGTAACAAATATTACTGAATCCAGAATGGTTGTTTTTGGAGACAGCGACTTTATAAATAATGACAACATCAACACAGGAGCAAATTTAGATATATTCTTGAATGCTGTAAAATACCTACTTAAAAGAGAAGTAGACATAGCTATCCGTCCAAAAGTAACAGCCATAACGGCATTTCAGCTTACAAGTTCAGAAAGGAGATTTATTACATTCCTTGCTATTGCAGTTGTATTGCTTTATATAGTTCCAGGAATTGTAATCGTCTACAGAAGAAAACAGAAGGTAAAGGGATAATAAAAAAAACATTTCAAAAAAAATTTTTTAAACTATAATATATAACAAAGGGGAAAAGATGTCTGTACCAAAAAAGGAAAAATACTTAAAACTTTTAATCAATCATTCTGTGTGGTTACTCTGGAGCATTCTCTATGCCTTCAGCTTTCCCACCTACAATATATCTGTTGCTATATGGTTTGCGTTCGTTCCTGTAATTATATTCGCTTATGAAAAAGCCTACAATGAAACCTTAAAATATGCTTTCTTTTACAGCTTTATATTTTTCTTTCTCGCTTTCTTCTGGCTATATGGATTCTGGGCTCCTTCTCTATTCCTTATAATTCCTGTTTACTCAATTTATTATGCCTTCTTTTTTTTCTGTATAGCATTCATAGGAAAAAACTTAAAGTCCTATCGATGGATATTAACACCTCTTATATGGATTTCAAACGAGCTTTTGCGATCCACCGGTTTTCATGGTTTCCCATGGAATTTACTTGGAGATTCACAATGGAATATACCCTTCCTCGTACAAAGTGCTGACATTTTCGGCGTATGGGGCATAAGCTTTCTTATTATCCTTGTCAATTCTGTGATAGCAGAATTTTTTGATACATTGATAAAAAGCAAAAGTATTAAAAATGCTATAGAAAAAAACTATTTCAAATCTATATTTACCATCTCTTTATTCTTAATTAATCTATTATACGGGGTTTTTCAGTACTATAACTACAAAGCTATATCAAAGAAATCCCCAAAAGAAAAGCTTGCCCTTCTCCAGCCAAACATTGGTTCGCATGAACCCTGGTGGTCAAGAAGATGGGAAAACTATGGAATACTCTGGAAACTTAATGCAGAAGCCGCAATACAAAAACCCGATATCATCATATGGTCAGAAACAATGGTTAAGAACTATATATGGTTCTACCTGTCAAACTGGCGTCCCGATGAGGAGGTAAATCTTTTTAACATTCGCTTTGTAAAAATGCCATACGAATTCAATACTCCTATTCTACTTACAAGCCCTTCTTTTGTAGATAACAGAAACTACAACTCCGCCGATTATATAGACCCCGCAGTTAAAGAAATTCAAAGCAACTCAAAAATACATCTGGTTCCATTTGGAGAATGGATGCCAGGGTATGATTCACTTCCCATAGTAAAAGACATTATGAATATAGAAGGCGCCGGGGCATACTGGCCATCCACAAATTTTAATGTTATTCAAGGCAGAAAATCGAGATTTAGAGTTCTGGTATGTTATGAAGATATATTTGCAATACTAGCCAGAAAATTCATAAAGAAAAGGGTTAACTATTTCGTAAATGTTACCAATGATGGCTGGGCATATAGACTTGGATTTCGCCATCCAATGTGGCAACATCTTGCCGGAGCAACTTTAACAGCCATTTCTGTAAGACGTCCTATTGCAAGGGCTGCAAATACAGGCGTTAGCGGAATTATTGAGCCGAATGGAAAGTTTTCTGGAAACATAGGAGACTATCGCCGTGGATTTTATATTGGTGAAGTACCAATAGTTAATGATGAAATAGAAACTATTTATGTGAGATTTGGGTATGTTTTTCCATATCTCGTACTACTTGTTACCTTTACAATATTTATTTTTACTTTCATAAAAACAAGAAAGATAAACAGCGCTCTTGCAAAATAAAACAATGGGAGGGGATATATGATTTACACAATTCTTGGATTACAGTGGGGAGATGAGGGTAAAGCAAAGGTAATTGATTACCTTGCAAAGGACTTCGACTATGTTGTACGCTTTCAGGGTGGAGCAAATGCTGGACACACTGTCTGGGTTGGTAATAAAAAATTTGTTTTCCATCTTATTCCATCTGGCATACTTAATAAACTTGTCAAAGTAGTAATTGCCAACGGTGTTGTTGTTGACCTGGATGAGTTTATAAAGGAAGTAGAACTAATCTCCAGCGAAACTAATATAAAAGATAGAATTTTCCTGAGTAATAAAGCCCACATAGTAATGCCATACCATAAGCTTATGGATAAAGCAAGGGAAAATAAATCATCAAAAGCCATAGGCACAACCCTTCGCGGAATCGGTCCTGCTTACGCAGATAAAGCAGATAGGCTTGGAATAAGAATAGCCGACCTTTTTATTTCCCCTGAAGAATTAAAAGAAAAAATAGCCCGGGCTTTTGAAGTAAAAGAATTTCTGTTCAGAAATTACTATAATATATACGATTATCCTTCAGTTAACCAGATGTTTGATGAACTATTAAAAATCAAGGATAAAATAGAACCTTTTGTATCTGACACCGAAAGGTTGTTACAAAAGGCTCATAAAGACAGGAAAAACATTCTTTTCGAGGGAGCTCAGGGTTCTCTCCTTGATGTCGATTTTGGAACATACCCATTTGTAACATCCTCCAATACCATTGCCGCAAGCGCCTTTACAGGAAGTGGAATCGGAGCATCTTCCTTTGCAAATATAATAGGAATAGCCAAGGCATATATAACCCGTGTCGGCGAAGGTCCTTTTCCTACCGAGCTAAAAGACGAAACAGGAGAACTCTTAAGAAAGGCCGGCAATGAATTCGGCGCTACCACAGGAAGGCCAAGAAGATGTGGATGGTTTGATGCTGTAGCCACAAGATATTCGGCAAATATAAATGGAGTTATGGAAATATTCCTTACCAAGCTTGATGTTCTTGATAGTCTTGAGTCTATCTCTGTCTGTACCGGTTACAAACTGGATGGTGGTAAGACAATTGATTATTTCCCATCTACAGTAGAAACAATTGCAAAAGTAAAACCTGTTTATACAAAAGTGGAAGGATGGAAAGAAAAGACTTTTGGTATCCGTGAGTACAATAAACTTCCTGTGAATGCAAAAAAATACATCGAGCTACTTGAAATACTGATAGGTAAAAAAATCTCCTACATTTCCACTGGATACGAAAGAGATGATGTAATAGTAAGATAATACAACTAAACTAATACGCTATCTGCACTTTTCCTGCGTGAAGGCAATCCATACAAACCTTAATTCTTTTTTTGCTACCATTAACAACTGCTTTTACAGACTTAAGATTTGGCTCCCAGCGTGTACGGGTTTTTCTATTCGAATGGGAAATATTATTACCAAACATTGGCCCCTTTCCACAAATATCGCACTTCCTGGACATAAAACCTCCAATGGATATACTGTAGTAACAGAAGAAGTATTATAAAATATGGGAACAAAATAATCAAGAAAACGAATTGACTCTGTTTCAAGCAAATTAAAATATCCCCTTTTAATTTGCTTGAAACAGAATAACATTATTAATATTGACAAAATTTAAAAAAGGGGATAAATTAATAATTGGTTCATTATTAGCTCTTTTTGTTGCTTACATCGTCTTTTAAATTTTTTAAGGAGGAGGACAAAGTATGTTTTGGAAAGGATTAAAAGTCATTCTGATGACTCTTATACTCTCTTCGTTTTTCCAGTGTGCCGCAAAGAAAGGCGGAGAAGTTGAAGTTCTTCATTGGTGGACTTCGGGTGGAGAAGCTGCTTCTGTTAAAGTGCTAAAGGATCTTCTGGAAAAAGAAGGTTTTGGTTGGAAGGACTTTGCTGTTGCCGGTGGTGGTGGAGACAATGCTATGACAGTGCTCAAATCAAGAGCAGTAGCAGGCAATCCCCCAACGGCAGCTCAGGTAAAGGGCCCACAAATTCAGTTATGGGCAAAAGAAGGTTTTCTTGAGAATCTTGACGAGGTAGCAGCTACAGAAAAATGGGATGAAAAAATCCCAAAGGTTATAGCTGATATAATGAAATACGAAGGCCATTATGTCGCAGTTCCGGTAAATGTACACAGGATTAACTGGATGTGGGTAAACCCGGAAGTTTTCAAGAAGGCTGGCGCAAAGATTCCTACAACATGGGCTGAGTTCGAAGAATCCGCAAAGAAGATACAGAAGGCTGGATTAATCCCTGTCGCATGGGGTGGTCAGCCATGGCAGGAAGCAACAGTATTTGAAACAATAGTTGCTGGAGTCGGCGGAACAGACTTCTATAAGAAAACTATGGTTGAGGCAGACCCGGCTGCTATAAATAGTCCAACTATGATAAAATGTCTTGAAACCTTAAAAATGATAAAGAAGTATACAGACAAGGGTGCTCCAGGAAGAGACTGGAACCTTGCAACCGCTATGGTTATTAAAGGCGAAGCTGGAATGCAGTTTATGGGCGACTGGGCAAAAGGTGAGTTTACAGCTGCCGGAAAGAAGCCTGGTACTGACTATATTGCAGTTCCTGCACCTCAAACAGATAAACAGTTCCTTTTCAATGTAGATAGTTTTATAATGTTTAAGGTTAAGAATCCTAAGGATAAAGAGGCTGAAAAGGCAATGGCTCGCTTAATCCTTCAGCCTACTTTCCAGGAAGTATTCAATGTAAATAAAGGTTCAATACCTGTTGTTACTGGAATGCCAGAGGACCCATTTGATGATGTTGCACGCCGTTCTATGAAAGACTTTGTAGAAAGTGCAAAGTCCGGCGGGCTTGTTCCAAGTATGGCACACGAAATGGCCGTAATGCCAGCCATCAGGGGTGCTATTCTTGATGTTGTAACAAGCTTCTATAACTCTGATATGTCTGCCAAGGATGCCGCAGCAAAGATGGCAGATGCAGTAAAAGCAGCTAAATAGTTATTTTTTAGATGGATACCGGATTTTTCCGGTATCCATCTTTTTTAACCAGGCGGTTTTATGAAAAAATCAGATGTCATAATGAATTCCAGTAGTAAAGAGAAACAGAAAGGTTTTTTAAACTACATAGAAGATACACTACCGAAAATAGTAGTATCACCAACTTTTGTTGTAATGATTGTCTTTATTTACGGTTTTATACTCTGGACAGCCTGGATCTCTCTCACAGATTCCGGAATAATGCCCAAATACGACCTTGTAGGGTTTGTACAATATATCACTCTATTCACAAAAGAACCAAGATGGTGGGTGGCTATTCAAAACTTGTTTATTTTTGGAAGTCTTTTTGTTGCATTATGCATAATCCTTGGACTTATACTTGCAATATTGCTTGATCAGAGGATAAGAGCAGAGGGCTTTTTAAGAACCATCTATCTTTATCCTATGGCACTCTCTTTTATAGTAACAGGTGCAGTATGGAGATGGATTCTAAATCCAGATCTAGGACTTGAACGCCTCGTGCAGCAAATGGGATTTACGAATTTTACCTTTCGATGGCTTGTAGATCCAAACATGGCTATTTATACAATCGTTATTGCTGCCGTGTGGCAGTCCACAGGTTTTGTTCTGGCTCTTTTCCTTGCGGGTTTACGTGGCATTGATGATTCCATAATTAAAGCCGCCCAGGTTGATGGAGCAAGTCTTCCAAGAATATACTGGAAGATAATAATTCCAAGTCTTCGTCCTGTATTTTTAAGCTCTGTTATTATCCTTTCTCACATAGCCATAAAAAGTTTTGACCTTGTGATGGTTTTAACCCGTGGAGGTCCTGGTTATGCAACCGATGTCCCCGCAACATTTATGTACTCTTTTGCATTTAATCGTGGGCGATTGGCCTTTGGTGCAGCAAGCGCGATGGTAATGTTTATGGCTGTGATGGCTATTATTATACCATACCTTTATTCTGAATTACGGAGCACAAGAAATGAAAGATAGCAAATACTTAAGTGCTAAAACGAGAGTTTCCCGGGTATCTCTCGGAAGAATACTTATATATTCTGCACTGATTATGGCTGCTATATACTTCCTGATACCATTTTTTATCATGGTAATTACATCAATAAAAACAATGAATGACATTCGTACAGGCCATTTAATTGCCTGGCCTAGGGAAGTAACCCTTGAAGCATGGATTAAAGCCTGGAGTACTGCTGCAATAGGAGCAACCGGAAAGGGTATGAGAACTTACTTCTGGAACTCTGTTCAAATGGTAATACCCTCTGTAGTTATATCCACCATAATAGGCGCAATAAATGGTTATGTATTCTCAAAATGGAGATTTAAAGGAAGCGAAACATTTTTCTCCTTTCTTTTACTCGGATGTTTTATTCCATTTCAGGTTATTATACTTCCAATGTCCCAGACACTTGGCTTACTCGGTATGGCGCAGAGTATCCAGGGACTAATTCTGGTTCATATAATCTATGGAATACCATTCACAACCCTATTTTTTAGAAATTTTTATGTTACAATTCCGGATGAATTAATAAAAGCGGCAAAGATAGATGGTGCCGGGTTTTTTAGAATACTATGGAAAATAATTCTCCCTCTCTCAATACCAACATTTGTTGTGGCTATTATCTGGCAAACAACACAGATATGGAATGACTTTTTGTTTGGTGTTTGCTTCTCCGGGGGAGAAAGTCAACCGGTAACAGTAGCGCTTAATAATCTTGTAAACACAAGCACAGGAGTAAAAGAATACAATGTAGATATGGCAGCAGCAATTATAGCGGGATTACCAACGCTGCTTGTATATATTGTTTCTGGAAAGTATTTCCTTAAAGGACTTACTGCAGGAGCCCTTAAAGGATAATTTATAGATCCTCTTTTCAAAGTTAGAGGATAAAATTTTGTGAAGTAGGTTAAATATATGGCATCTTTAACAATTACAAATGTAAGAAAGTTTTTTGGAAGCCAGGAAGTACTGAAGGGTGTAAGCTTATCAGTTAAATCTGGAGAGTTTGTAGTACTGGTAGGACCTTCGGGATGTGGAAAATCAACGCTTTTAAATATCATTGCAGGTCTTGAAACACTTGATGAAGGTGAAATTAGAATTGGCAACAGGGTCGTTAATGATGTAAAACCGAAGGATAGAGACATTGCCATGGTTTTCCAATCTTATGCCCTTTACCCAAATATGAATGTAAGAAAAAATCTCGCCTTTGGTCTTGAAAACAGAGGTGTTCCCAAGGATAAGATTGAAGAAACAATTCTAAGAGTCGCAAAAATGCTACAGATAGATGAGCTTCTGGATAGAAAGCCCTCCCAGCTCTCCGGTGGACAGCGCCAGCGAGTTGCTATGGGAAGAGCTCTTGCCAGAGACCCCGAAATATTTCTATTTGATGAGCCCTTAAGTAACCTTGATGCAAAGTTTAGGGTTGAAATGAGAACAGAAATTAAGATGCTTCATCAGAGAATAAAAACTACTGTTGTATATGTTACCCATGACCAGATTGAAGCTATGACAATGGCTGATAGAATAGCTGTTATGAAGGATGGAGTAATTCAGCAGTTCGATACACCCCAACAATTATATGATAATCCAGCAAATCTTTTTGTCGCTGGCTTTATCGGTTCACCAGCTATGAATTTTATCCCCTGCAGGATGGTAAAAGATGGGAAAAAGATAGGTGTAATCTTTAAGACAGAACGCAAAAAATCCTTCTTCCTTCCTGTCAGAGGAAATGCTACAGCTTACGAAAAATGGCACGATAAAGAAGTCATCCTCGGGATTCGTCCTGAACAGATTGCTGCTGGATTTCACAACCAGGAGAAAAACCCAAATATGCACCAAATAGAAACAATGGTAAGTGTCATTGAACCAACTGGACCGGACACCCTCGTTTTCGTAAATATAAACGATACAAAGATTACATGCCGTGTTAACCCCGATGCAGCCAGAAAACCCGGGGAACCCATGAAGCTTATGATTGATATGTCAAAGGCATTATTTTTTGATCCAGAGACGGAAAGAAGAATTGATTATTGATTAATTCCAATCTTTAATTACATTTTCAAGTTCCAGGAGTGTCTTTATTTTTGAAAGCTTTTCTCGTATTCTGCTTGAGTTTTTAAAATTCTTAACATACTGAATTAATGTAGAGCGAATTGGAATAAGGTCTGTTCTGTTTTCTACCTTCATATAAAGATTAGCAAACTCAAGCATCATTTTTTTTATTTCATCTAGCTCATAACCCCTGTACTCTCCATTATAAAAAAAATCAAGCACCTGCTTAAAAATATAAGGCGAACCTACAGCATAACGTCCTATCATAACACCATCAACATCAGTGTATTCAATCCTTTCTCTTACATCCATAGGTGTACAAATATCTCCACTGCCTATTAAAATTTTATCTGTCATGCTTCTTGCTATCTTTATCAAACTCCAATCAGCCCTTCCAGTATAAAACTGAGTAGCAAGCCTTGGATGGAGAATAATAATATCTGCCCCAGCTTTATCAATGACTGGAATAGTTTCTTCTATATTAACCCTATCAAAACCACAGCGAATCTTTGCCGATACAATAACCCCGCTATCCTTAAGTGCCTTAACTATTTCTCCCATAGAGAGTGGATTTTTTAAAAGGAAAGAGCCTGCTTCGCTTCTTACCACCTTACGAACAGGACAACCAAAGTTTACATCTATTATTTTTACATTCAACCTGGACTGAAGAATTTTAGAGGCTTTATAAAACTTCTCCGGTTCAGCTTTTCCAAAAAGCTGGATAGCTGTAGTTTCTTCTTCATCAATATCAACATACTTCCAGGTTTTCTTATCATTACGTATCAAACCTTCAAGACTTACCATTTCTGTTATAGCAAATCCCGCCCCAAATTTTCTGGCAAAAAGACGAAAGGCTTTACAGGAATATCCTGCCATAGGAGCAAGCCAGATGTTATTTGGGATGATATAATCCCAAACTTTTATCGGATGTATAAATTCCATTATTTTAAAACCCAGAATATTTGCTATATAATATTATGAAAACTTAAAAAATTTTTATCATCAAGAATTCCTTCACTCTTCCCCTTTCGGACAATGTTATGGTTCTCAGAAAACACCGCAGCTTTTGAAAATATGCCATCCACATATGTAAAGTCATGCGTGGCACAGATAAGAGTCTTCCCTGTTTTATGAAGCTCTATAAGTAATTCCCTGATAAACCTTTTGGACTTCGGATCAAGTCCATTCATAGGCTCATCAAGAGTAAGGATTTCTGGATTCATAGCAAGCACACTTGCCAGAGCTACTCTCTTTTTTTCACCATCGCTAAGGTGATATGGCTCTCTGTGTTTTATCTTTGTAATTTCGAGCATATTCATACAGTCATAAACCCTTTTTTCCACTTCTTCTTCAGGAAGACCAAGCTGTCGTGGACCAAAAGCAACCTCCTCATATACATTTGAACAGAAAAGCTGATTTTCAGAATTTTGAAAAAGAAATCCAATTCGCTTATGAAGCATTCCTGCAAATTTTCTATCTTTCATGGTATTTTTCGTAACCAGATTACCATCAAAAAAATAACTTCCTTCATCTGGAAAAATTATTCCATTAATTAACTTCAGCAAAGTAGATTTTCCGCTTCCATTAGCTCCTATGAGCATAAAGGAATCCCCTTTATTAAAGGAGATACTAACATGCGAAAGCGCAATTGTGCCAAAGTAGGCAAAAGAAACATTTTTAATATCCAGCAAAATCTTTGAAGCCATTATTCAAACTCCCGCTCATATGAAAAATAAGGTTTATAGTATCATGCCATAATAAAAAAAGCAAGGGTTAAAATTACCAGAAAAGCAACAGGTATATCCCCTACTTTAAACCAGATTGGCTTGACAGTATATAAACCATTAAATCCCCTGCATATCATAGAAGAAAAAACTTCCTCCGACATAAATTTTGATTTTAAGAAAAGAGTACCTATAATTCTTATGAAAGGGTCATGCATCTTTACCTTTCTATAATATCGGATTTTCAAAGCTATAAGCATATGAACAGCCACTTCTCCCAGAAGAAAAATAAATCTTTGGGTAACATCCAGCATAAGAATAAAAACATCAGAAATCCTAAGCCACTTAAGCGCACGCACTATCTCTCTCCATCTTGTGGTTCTCGAAAAAATATTTAATAAAATAACTGTATCAGCTATCTTAGTGATAAGAAATGCAAAGTTATGATAGTTACCCCATAGGAGCGAAGGAAACAGTGCCAGAGAGGAAAATAAAGAAGCAAGAGAGGCTACCCCAAGAATAGCGAGAATATCCCTTGCTTCCATAAGAGAAAGAAGGAAAAGTATGCCAGAAGTCATTCCAATTATAAAAAAAAGACTTCTTGATAAAGAAAGGAGAAGGACAGTTTCAAACACAAAAACCAACTTTAGTAAAGGATTAATTCTCCTAAAATAATGATTGGAAAAAGCTGCTACACTTTGAATATGATGAAGTACTGATATTATTTCCAGAATGTTTAAGTTCAAACCCTTTCCTTCAGATTTTAAATTAAATAATTTTTCTTCTTTTTTTAACCATTCTGGAATACCAATCAATATCTTTTTCATTTTCAAACTTTATTATTTGCTCACTCCACCTTTTTTCCAAAAAAAGCCGGCTATTTTAAAAATAATCAAAATAGCAGCCACACCTATAATAGCAGAAATTACATAACCCGCCACTTCAGGAACACCAAAAAGGGTATAATCTCGAAAAGGCGCAAAAAATTCAAAACCCTTTTCAATACCTTCTGGAATCTTCCCGAACATATTCAAAAGCTCCTCTTTACCCCATTCTCCCCAGGCAGTACCTTCTGCAAGAAGCCCAACAGGAGAAAGCAAAACTAGTCCCATAAGTAAGGCATAAATTGGGCTCAACTTTAGCTCCGGGAACTCTTCCACCGTATTCGAGATTGTTCTACGAAGAAAAACTAAAACCCCTGCCGTTACCAATCCTTCTGCAATACCCGCCACAAGAAGATGCGGTAGCATCATTGCGGGTATTGAAATTTGCAAGGGATACGGACAGTAAAGCGGCATTCCAGCTGCATCTTTAAAAAGAAGAGGCTGAATTCCAAACTCTATGGAAGCCATAAGGGCTGCAAGATTTAAGGAAATATATCCGGCAAGAAAAGTCGAAACAAATTCCTTACCCTTTAAAGAAGAAAATAGCCTTTTAAACAACCAGTACAGATAATAACCAGCAAACGGAATAACAAACGCCATGTTAAAACAGTTTGCACCAAAAGCAAGAATCCCTCCATCGCCAAACAAAAGAGCCTGTATTAGTAAAGACACCGAGACTGCTAAAGATGCCGCATAAGGTCCAATAAGAATCCCCGCCAGTGCTGCACCTGTGGCATGCCCTGTGGTTCCACCGGGAAGAGGTATATTAAACATCATAATAATAAAAGTAAAGGCTGCAGAAATTCCTATTAGCGGTATCTTACTTGAGGTTATCTTCTTCTTCTTAACCCTGGCAACAGAAACAGCCCAAACTGGAGCCATAAAAGCAGTCATTACCGCACAGGTTTGTGGACTTAAATAATGATCTGGAATATGCATATTAACCTCCATTACTCTCCAGTTAATTTGTTTAGTAAATATTTTACATTAACTCTGAAGTTTATGTAAATTTTTAGAACAAATGGAAACTCTATCTTACTTTCTTTCTCAGCGATGAGAAAGAAAGTAAGCAAAGCATGTCCCGAGCGAAGTCGAGGGAAAAGAATCGCCGACACCGCTTTATCGGCAGATTATTAAACCACAACATTTATGGTTAGAATGTTACTTTTTCTTTGTCTCCAGCAACAAAGAAAAAGTAACCAAAAAAGCCTGCCCCGAGCAGGGTCAAGGGGAAACCAATTGTTACCTTTCTTTTGTCCGGGCAAAAGAAAGGTAACCGAAAGAAAAGCCGTCGGCGTTGCTTTATCGGCAGATTATTACACCACAACATTTGTGGTTAGAATGTTACTTTTTCTTTGTCTCCAGCAACAAAGAAAAAGTAACCAAAAAGAAAATGCCGCCCTCTGCGGTTTTCTTTTATACTCATTCCTTCTTCACTCCAAGTTGGTATTCTTTAGATTTTATACTAAAACCCTCCTGCTTACACTTATGCCTTTCTCATGTCGCTGTCCATAGCTTTATTCGAAAGGCAACCGCAATCCATTGCGGTGTGTTGTTTGTTCACTTTATCCCCTTCGCAGAATACCCCTTCTTGTTACTTCGTTTCCTCTGCATTAATTCTAAAGGCTCTTAAGGGGAAAACCGCAGAGGGAGGAAAACGATTGTATCTATAATATCGCCGTGTCGGATTTTTTTTCTTTTTTATTTTTTTATTTCCTTTACCTACATAACCCACGCTGTGGTCTATGCCTATGCGTATGAACAACTTTTTTCTTTCAGTTTTCACCTCCTCGCCTTTACCAAGACCGCAGGATGCGGTCGTTGAGGGCGGAGTGTTGCTCTTACCATTGAGCACGGTGTTATTTTTTCGGCCCGTCCCCGACTCGTTCGGGGACGGGCCGAAAAAATAACACCGTGCGATTACTTTCTACCGAACACACGGATGTGGAGTTCCGCCCGATTCTGCAGGGAAACTGAAAGAAAAAAGTTGTTCATACCCTCTACCCTCCACAGCGGCATTTTTGCATTGTAGCACTGGCTGGCAAGCCAGTGCTACTTTTACATTCTGCCTCGCAACGACACTGGAGTTATCTAATTCCCAAAAATGGGAAATTACTGCTTATATAATTTTAAAATTTTAAGAAACTGAGTTATAATATTTAAAGATTATTTATTAGCTTGTTTTTACTTTTAAAAAAGAGGAGGAAATTATGAGAAGAGTTTTGTATGCAGGGCTTTTACTTGCCATTACATTTTGTGCTTTATTTGCTGAAGAAAAGATTTTAAATACCATCAAGGGAAAAGTAGAGGTCAATCGAAAAGAAAGAATTGCCTACTTTATAGTAAACTGGGAATCTAAATCAAGAGTAACATTTACTGTTATTGGGAATCTCACAAGGGAAGTAATGAGATATGATGGGCGTGTAATAGAGGTAATAGGAGATATTAAACCTCACGGTAAATGGGATGGAACAATAAATATTATTAAGATAATTACTCCCCTGGAAGAAGCAATTCCTCAACCACAACCTATGGTAAAAGTTATATATATAACTAACATAGTAACACTTACCAACATCTATGTCCATACGAATATTGCATTCTACACTAATTTTGTTTGGATTACAAATACTGTAACAGTAGAACAACCACATAGGCCAAAACCTCAAACAGAGATAATAATAATCACCGGTAATATCGATGATTTCGTTCCTGCCAGGGTAGAAGTTGGCGACGATGGAGAGGTTTATCTTGTTTTTAATCCCGATTCCCGTTCAAGGGCATCCTTTAAAGTGGTAGGACGATATAAGAGAAACTTATTTCGAAAAAATGGAAGCTGGATTAAATTTAAAGGAAAGATTGAAAGAACATCAGACTGGAGTGGTACTGTTGATGTAAGAGAGGTTATAGATTACTGAAGATTATTTTTGTGCAGACTCAATAGCTCCAAGCATAACCTGCAGATCCATATAGGCCTCTGAAAAAGGGCTTTCAGTAGCTTTACCTTCTCTTATTGCTTTATAGAAGTCCTCAAACTCTGCTGTATAACCACCATCGCTTTCTATTCTTTCTATACTGTCAGGTTCATCCTTCTTTTTTATTATTATAGTATTATTTTCAACAACAATGCTTCCTTCCGTACCAAGGAGTAGTAGCTTTTCCTCACTATACCCATTAACACTATAATAAATATTAAAGACCCCCTTTACATGCTGGCTTGTGGCAAAAAGAAAACTCATGGAATCCATTCTTCCAATTGTGGGATTAATACATTCTATTGCCGCAATTCCAGACGAAATCTCTCCACCAATCATACGAATAGCCGCAATGTTATGTATCCCGGCATCTGTTACAAAGCCACCTTCATACTGATGATTAATCCGCCATTCCATCTGCGCATATTTGCTTGTCCTATCAATATAGCGAAAACAGTTCCAGAACAAACCATATAGCTCCCCTATTCTCCCCTCATCAATTATGCCTTTAGTTCTTCTGTAAAGCGGATGGTATCTATAATTCTCTGCAACCATCATAACCTGCTTAAATCTTTTTTCAAATGAAAGCATTTTTTTAGCGTCGGAAAGATTGGATGCAATAGGCTTTTCAACAATTACATGCTTTTTCTTTTTAAGAGAATCAAGGATTACCTGGTAATTCATATGAATAGGGAGGATTATATCCACAGCCTCTACCTCTTTTGAGTTTAGCATCTCTTTATAATCGATAGTATAAGGTACTCCACCAACCATTTCCGAAAAACTCTTTGCACTCTCTTCCGTACGACTGCAGACCATTTTGATTTCAAACTTATCTTTAAGGTTCCTAAGGGCAGGCCAATGCAATTCCCTTGCCGCAATACCACAACCAATAATACCAAGACTAACGGGCTTCAAGATAACCTCCCTATACTAAAAATGTACATTTATTTTAATGGGAAGAAGTCTTTTTGAAAAGTTTTATAATATTTGTAGCAGAAAACAAAAAGTCAGCCGTTTCCAGAATGTGTGAAAAGTTGCCAAAACATTGCCCTGAGCTTGCCGAAGGGTGCCATTTCGATTCTAACTTCCAGTTACACCCATGAGAAACCTTTTCTCCTGCCGCTTTTTGAGTAAAAAGCGGGGGGAAAACCTTCTTACTTTCTTTCTCAGCGATGAGAAAGAAAGTAAGCAAAGAAAGAATCGCCGACACCGCTTTATCGGCAGATTACTAAACCACAACATTTGTGGTTAGATTGTTACTTTTTCTTT
>Ga0315298_1002200_pt1 | contig 33808 bp, 26 predicted proteins | sample WHS_1_MG_FD_203077 | JGI IMG/M metagenome (GOLD analysis project Ga0315298, IMG submission 203077) | Extremophilic microbial mat communities from Washburn Hot Springs, YNP, Wyoming, USA - WHS_1_MG | ecosystem: Environmental > Aquatic > Thermal springs > Hot (42-90C) | place: USA: Wyoming...
GATCCCGGTCAACGTGAACAAGAAACCCTTCAGCGACATGCGGGTTCGTCAGGCTATATCGATGGGCATCGACCGTCAGGCGTTTATCGATACCCTAGCCTTTGGCAAGGGTAAGCCTACCGGCAACGTTCCCCCGTCGTTGACCGGCTGGGGACTGCAACCCGACCAACTGGGACAGTACTATCAGCGGAACGTGACGAAGGCGAAGCAGTTGCTGGCCGACGCCGGATATCCAAATGGCTTTGACTTGGAGCTGTTGATCACGCCACAATACGGTGCCGGTATCGTCAATGCCTCGGTGATGCTGAAGGATCAACTCAAGGACATTGGCCTCAACTGTGAGATCCGTCAGGCCGAATACGCTGCTTACCTGAAGGAATTCCAGGGCGGCACTTTCAAAGACATCATTATCGCTCCCCAGAGCGCGCCCATCGAGGTCGACGAGTGCATCTACAGCATCTTCCACAGTCAGTCGGCGAAGAACTACGTTCACATTAAGGACGCCAATCTGGACGCGATGTTGACGAAGCAGCGTCAGACTATCGACGACGCCGAACGAAAGAAGGAAGTCGCGGCGATCCAGAACTATCTGAACGAGCAGTTGTACGTCATTGGCGTCTTCGTCTCATCCTCCGGGGTCGTCTGGCAGCCATACTTGAAGGGCTTCCGCCCGCACGCCTTCGGCTCGTACGCCATGCATATGTGGCAGGATGTGTGGCTGCAGAAATAGCGGGTGCTGAAGTTGCTGCTCGCGGCGCCGTGCACATGTTGACACGGCCATACTGGTCGGTTAAAATGACCTTGCAGCAGGGGCGGTTCGCGAACCGCCCCTGCATTAGACCGATAAAGACCACGAACAAGAGGAGTAGGTAGGGGAGCACCGCTAGAGACGGTGGGTCGGAGGCTGGAAGCCCACCACGGCAGCCCGTGCCGAAGGTCGCTTGGGAGTCGAAGGACCGAACGTGCGCCGGCACTAGTAAGTCTTTACGGGGCGCCCGTTATCGCGCTGATGAGGGTCATCCGGGGTTTGGCTGTGGGGGATCTACCCTCACCCTAACCCTCTCCCAGAGGGAGAGGGGATCTCCTCCCTCTCCCTCAGAGGGAGAGGGCCGGGGTGAGGGTCGAAGCGTGGTCACCCCCTAGTTCCAGGAGGACCGAAGCAAGGTGGTACCACGAAGTTCCTCTCGTCCTTGGGCGAGAGGCTTTTTGTTGTGTCCACGCCCCATTTGGAGAGGTGAGGATGGAAAAGAAAACCGAAGCGCGGCCGCCTATGGCGAAGGCCTACGAGCCGCAAGGCGTAGAGCCAGCGCTCTACGCGTACTGGATGCAGCACGGCTACTTCACGCCGCGCATCGATCCGGCGAAAAAGCCCTTTGTAATCATTATGCCGCCACCGAACGTCACGGGCGAGCTACATCTCGGCCACGCGCTGACGGCAGCGATAGAAGATATCATGATCCGCTGGCATCGCATGAAGGGTGACCCGTCGCTCTGGCTGCCCGGGTCCGATCACGCGGGCATCGCCACCCAGAACGTGGTCGAGAAGGACCTGGCCAAGGAAGGCCTGAGCCGGCACGACCTCGGACGCGAGGCTTTCATCAAGCGGGTCTGGCAGTGGAAAGAGAAGTACGGTAACATCATTACCGAGCAGCATAAGCGCCTGGGCGCGTCCTGCGACTGGACTCGCGAGTGCTTCACCATGGACCCGGGCCCGGCGAAGGCTGTACGCACGACTTTCGCTAATCTATTCCGCCGGGGTCTGATCTACCGTGGCGAGCGGATCATCAACTGGTGCCCGCGCTGCGCCACGGCGCTTTCCGACCTCGAAGTAGAGCACGAGGACTTGCAAAGCCATCTCTACTTCGTGCGTTATCGCGTTCTTCCGTTGGATCGTTCCAACGTTCCAACGGAAGACGAATACATCACAGTGGCGACGACGCGTCCGGAGACGATCCTCGGGGACACGGCCGTGGCGATCAACCCGCAGGATGCCCGCTACACGGCGCTGATCGGCCGTGAGGCAATGTTGCCCGAGATTGGCCGGATCATTCCGATTGTCGCCGACGAAGCGGTAGACCCGACCTTCGGCACGGGCGCCGTCAAGGTCACCCCGGCCCACGACCCGGTCGACTTTGAGATCGGCCAGCGGCACGGCCTGCCTTCCGTGACGGTGATCAATTTGGACGGGACGATGAACGAAAACGCCGGCCGGTATGCCGGCCTCGACCGCTTTGCCTGCCGCCAGGCGCTGCTGGACGACCTCCGGCGGGATGGCTTGCTGGTGAAGATCGAGCCCCACTTGCACGCCGTCGGCCATTGCAGCCGGTGTCGGACGATAGTCGAACCGCTGCTTAGTGCGCAGTGGTTCGTGAAGATTCAACCGCTGGCCGCCCCGGCGATTGAGGCCGTGGTGAGCGGCAAGATCAAGATCATTCCAGAACGCTTCACCAAGGTCTATCTCAATTGGATGGAGAACATCCGCGACTGGTGCATCAGCCGGCAGCTCTGGTGGGGGCATCGCATCCCGGTCTGGTACTGCCAGAACTGTGGCGAGGTCATCTCGGCAGTCGAGGATCCTACGGTCTGCCCTCGCTGTACCTCCGACCGGCTGGAGCAGGACCCCGACGTGCTCGATACCTGGTTTAGCTCGGGCCTCTGGCCCCATTCGACGCTAGGCTGGCCCGACGATACGGTGGACCTGCGCTACTTCTATCCTTCCAGCGTGATGGAGACAGGCTACGACATCCTGTTCTTCTGGGTCGCCCGCATGATCATGATGGGGCTGGCGAACACTGGCGAGGTTCCCTTCCACACGGTGTACCTCCACGGTCTGGTGCGCGACGAGAAGGGCGAGAAGATGAGCAAGTCCAAGGGCAACGTTCTCAATCCCTTGGATTTGGTGGAACAGTACGGTGCCGATGCCCTGCGCTTCGCGCTTTCCACCGGAAGCACGCCGGGCAACGACATGAAGCTCAGCCTGCAAAAGGTCGAGGCCGGCCGCAACTTCGCCAACAAGCTCTGGAATGTCGCTCGCTTCGTGATCACCACCCTAGCCGCCGAGCGCGAGGCCAGTCGCGCCGCCACAGCGTCCCCTTCGTTCGTAGTAAGCGCTTCATCGCTCGCCGGAAGCACTGAAGTACCCACTACGAACATTCTGGCATCCGACCTGACTCTTGCCGACCGCTGGATCGTCAGTCGGGCGCATGCCGTCTCCCATGCCGTTAACCAGCTCATCGCCGACTTCCAGTTTGGCGAGGCCGGTCGCCAGATTCACGACTTCATCTGGAGTGAGTTTGCTGACTGGTACATCGAGATCGCCAAGATCCAGCTCCGTGGGTCGGCGGAGATAGGCAGGCGGCGTGCCTGCCTCGCGACGCTAGTGGAGGTGCTGCACATCAGCTTGCGGCTGCTTCACCCCTTCATGCCCTTCGTCACCGAAGAGATCTGGCGCAACCTTTTCGGCGAGCTGAAAGGTCGGGAGCCCTCACCTGAGGAAGCGCTAATCGTCGCCCCCTACCCGGAGGCCGACCCAGCGCGGATCGACCCGGTTGCCGAACAGCAGATGGGCCTGATTATCGACATCGTGCGCGCCATCCGCAATGCGCGCGCCGAGCAGGGTGTGGAACCCGGTCGCTGGATCGAAGCGACGATCGTCGCCGGTGAGGCCGAATCGCTCCTGCGGTCGCAGGAGCACATTGTCGCTGCTCCCTCGATGGCACGGATCAACCCGCTGCAGATCGTGGGTACGGGCGGTTCGCGAACCGCCCCCACAGCCGAGAAGCCGCAGCAGGCTCTGGCGCTGGTCGTTCAGGGACTAGAGATCTACCTGCCGCTAGCGGGAATGATCGACTTGACGGCTGAGAAGCACCGGCTGGAGCGAGAGATTGCCAGCGCCCTGAGCGAGATCGGCCGGCTAGAAGGCAAGCTGGCCAAGCCCGACTTCGTCGCCAAAGCCCCGGAGGCCGTTGTCGTCAAGGAGCGCAGCCGTCTGGCCGAGCAGCGCGAGAAGCTGGAGAAGCTGGAGCAGAGGCTGAAGACGCTGCTCTAGCGTCGGCGCGGCAATGGTGCCTGCACATGGAAGTCGAGGGCGGACAGGCGGGCGTAGGGGATCTCTTTCATCCAGTGCCTCACGATCTCGTCGGCGATCTTTAAATGGTTCTGCCGTTCTCGCCAAAGCCGGCGGAAGATCACCATACCGGCGATCACCTGGTAGCCGAGCGTTTCCGCACGGTCCCCCACGGCCTGACGCAGGGCAAACTGGAGGCCACGCAATTGCTCGTTGACGCCGATCAGCGCATCGGTGAGAACGAGCGCCTCGCTATAGGCATCACGCAGCTCCGGCAGGCGGGGCAGGTCGTCGTTCTCCGGCCTGGCGGCAAGGCGGCGCAGCGAGAGATACACGTCCCCCAGCCACCTGCGGTGGACTGCCAATTCCTCGGCTACGGTCTCGCATTGCTGATAGCGAAGGGGACTGGGCCGGCCCATCAGCCAGTGAAAAAGCAGCCTGAGGTTGAGCAGCGCGAACCGCCACTTGTTATCGAGCATTCGCAAGGTCATCTCTGGGCCACCTCCGCACTTTCCAACATAACCATCCTAGCATCGGGGCGCAGGCCTGTCAATCTCGGTCAATGTCTATTAGGTAAGAACTTGGTTAGAAGACAGAGCAATGGATCGCCTCCGGGCGGGAGTGGTTCGGGTCCATGTGGCCATCGGCTGCGCGATGACTTCGGTTACATGGCCGCTTGTGATGACTATCGGCCAGTTCTGGAAAGCGCCTCTCAAGATCAGGGCTGAATCCTCCATTCCACCGCGAAGCTGCGGTTCATTCAGCTTCCCATGTATGGGTCAGTAGCCTATGACGGATGGCAGTTCCCATTCTCCGTTAGGCAGATTGATCAGCACCCCGGTTTGCAGTATTCTTAGGGTGAAGGCGGCAGCAACCGGTAGAATGGCGAGAGAGTGGATTGGCGGGTCAGTGGTCCGCACGGCGGAGGCCGTATGAGACCGCGGAATTACACCCTGTCAGAGCAACTTCGTTCAGGTAGGCGATCAAGAGCATGATCCGGAAAGAGCAACGGCGGCATGTAGCCGCCGACATCGAGCAACTGATGCAGGACCCCGAGGAGGTCAAGCTTGCTCGGGAAATCGCCGAAGCGAGCACCCGCGAACTCGCTGGGCGGCTCGCACAGCTCGAACGGGGTGAAAGCTAGGTGGTCGCTGTCGGTATCATCGCCAATCCCGCCTCGGGCAAGGATATTCGCCGTCTCGTCGCCCATGGCAGCGTGTTCGACAACAACGAAAAGGTAAACATCGTCCGGCGGGTGGTGTTGGGTCTCGACGCCATGGGCGTGGACGAGATCCTCTTCATGCCTGACTACTACGCCATCGGTCCGCGCGCCTTGGACGGGCTGGAGATCGCCGCCGCGACCTGCATCCTCCCCATGCTCGTGCAGGCGGACCAATCGGATTCCACGAAGGCCGCAGGCATGATGGCCGAACGCGGGGTAAGTTGCCTAGTTACTTTGGGCGGCGATGGCACGAACCGCGCCGTGGCTAAGGCGAACGGCGCCATACCGGTCATCCCCATTTCCACGGGCACTAACAACGTGTTCCCCGCGATGGTCGAAGGGACGATCGCCGGGATGGCCGCCGGCCTGGTCGCCACGGGAAAGGTCGACGTCGACGACGTGACGATCCAAACCAAGCGGCTCGACGTGTACGTCGACGGCCGCCTTGCCGATCTCGCTCTCGTCGACGCCGTCGTCTCCAGCGATCTGTTCATCGCCTCCAGGGCGTTATGGGATGTGAGCAAGATCCGGGATATCGTCGTCACCCAGGCGGAGGCGGGCAATATCGGCATGTCGTCGATCGCCGGCTCGTTGCGCCCGTTGCCGGCGGGCGACAGGCAGGGGATACACGTGCGACTTGGCAGCAGCGGGACCGAGGTTCTGGCACCGATCGCTCCCGGTCTGATCGTGAAGGTGCGGGTCGAGCAGTCTCGCCTTCTCGCCGTGGGTGACGGCATCGCCGTGGATTGTCCTCCCTGTACGATCGCTCTTGACGGCGAGCGAGAAATCGAGCTGGGACAAAGCCACCGCGCCGAGATTCGTCTCAGCGACAAGGGGCCGAGGGTCGTGAATATCAAGCGATGCATGGAACAAGCGGCGCAGAAGGGCTTATTCGTTGGCCCATTCGTGCTATAATTCTGATCGTCCGGTTTACAATAGGCTGGACTTGCTTGATATCGAAGGGCGTCCCGCGAGAAAGACCGGAAACAACTGGCCGCAGCGAAAGGCAAACTATGATCGACGTTTTCAATCTGACGAAGAAGTTCGGTGACACTGCCGCGGTGGATGGCCTGTCCTTTCATATCGATGAAGGCGAGGTCTTTGGTTTCCTCGGACCCAACGGGGCGGGGAAGACCACCACCACAAGAATGCTCTGCTGTCTCATTTCTAAGACCGGCGGCGAGGCTAGAATCGCCGGCTATGAAATCGGTAACAAGCCCGATAGTCTGAAGATTAGAGGAATCATCGGCCTGGTCCCTGACAATGTCGGGCTCTATGACGAACTGAGCGCCTACGACAATCTGGATTATTATGGACAGCTCTATGACTGCCCCGATCGCCAGAGAGCAGAAAACATCGAGCATTACCTCAGGATGATGGACCTGTGGGAGAGGAGAAATGACCCCGTCGGCGGTTTCTCCAAGGGGATGAAGCAGAAAACCGCCCTCGCTCGGGCGCTAATCCATGATCCGAAGCTGTTATTCCTGGACGAACCGACGGCCAGTCTTGATCCGGAATCGTCCAAGATGGTAACGGACCTAATTCTTGAGCTCAAACGAAGAGGCAAGACAATCTTCCTCAATACGCATAATCTGGACGAAGCCCAGAGGATTTGTGACCGGATCGGCCTTCTCAAAACGAGACTCTTGACGGTGAGTACCCCGGAACAGCTAAGAAGAGCCGTTTGGGGAACTCGAACGGTGTTTGAACTGAAAGAGATCAACGAGTCAGTTTTGTCCGCCGTTCAGCGACTAAAAGGAAAAGACTTCACTGTTGAAGGGAACAAAATAGTTGTCGATGTCGCCGATCCCGCGGAAGAAAACCCCGGCCTGGTGAGAGCAATAGTCTCAGCAGGAGGCGAAATTCAGTTCACTACCCAGCTCAATCCCGATTTGCAGGAGACGTATCTGAGACTCATGGAGGAGACCAAATGAGACCGACCAAAGTATGGTTGATAGCCTCGAAGGACTTTAGGATCTTCCGGAAGAAGACAAGCATCCTCTATTCGATCATTGTATTTGAGGTTGTCGTCTCGATTGGCCTGCCCTTCATACTTCGCCGTGTGGTCGAAACGACCGGGGCCAGGGCGCCAATTCCTGTGTTCATCGATAGCTTTTCCTTCTGGTTTGTTATCGGATCGGCGATGATTCCCATATCAATCGCTTCTTACAGCATCGTCGGGGAAAAGGTTCAGAAAAGCTTGGAACCCTTGCTGGCCACACCGATAACCGACGAAGAACTTCTTGCGGGGAAAGCTACCGCGGCCTTTATACCCGCGATCATTTCGACTTACATAGGTGCGTTCGTGTTTATGACCTTGGTAGACCAATTCACCTCGGCAAGATTAGGGTACCGCTATTTGCCAAATTGGAATATTGGCGTGATCCTGCTGCTGCTCGCACCACTGGCGTGCATTCTTAGCGTCGGAACCAACGTCCTCGTTTCTTCCCGAGTCAACGATGTGCGCACCGCCCAGCAAATGGGGGCCTTCATCCTTATGCCCTTTGCAGCAGTTTACGTTTTGTCCGAAGTCCAGATCCTATCATTAACGATCTCCACCCTTCTCCTGATGTCCTTGGTCTTGTTCATTGTGGATCTGGGCGTGTTCTACCTCGTAAAGGCCACCTTCCAAAGGGAAGAGATTCTTACAAAATGGAGCTGAGACTCCTAATAACCGCTCAAGGGAGAAGGAAGACATGGCAGACTCGAAAGGCATGGTCAACCTCTTTACCGTGCTGGTGACCCTCGCCTACGCAGGTGTCATATTCCGCAACTACTGGTCACGCCGTGCTACCTACAAGCTGATCTGGGGAATCGGCATGCTTCTCTTCGCCCTGGCGTCGGCGATGGAGGGTGCCTACTACGCCTGGGGTTGGAACGATTTCGCAGTCCGGCTATGGTACTTGTGCGGGGCCGTATTGGTCGCGGCGTGGCTGGGTCAAGGTAGCGTTCATCTCCTGCTGGCAAAGCGTTATGCCTTCACGCTCTTAGCCGTTCTTCTCCTCGGATCCGTCTACGCCACGATCAAGGTCTTCGGCACCGGGCTTGACCCGACCGCCGTGACCGACGGACAACTGAGCGGCGCACCTTTTGAAAAGGGTGTGCGCCTTCTCACACCGTTCTTCAACTCCTATGGCACGGTAGCCCTTGCCGGAGGTGCGCTGTATTCGGCTTGGACCTTCTGGCGCAACAAGATCATGTTCAACCGCATGGTCGGGAGCTTCCTTATCGCCGTTGGCGCCATGGTGATCGCCTCCGGCGGAACGCTGAGCCGCTTTGGGCTCACCGAATTCCTCAGCCTCACCGAGCTGCTCGCCGGGTTGCTGATGTTCGTCGGATTCCTGTTCACCATCCGCAGGGAGAAGCATTCCCGTGTTGCATCTTTGGACGGGGCAAACTGACTGATCGGGCGGGGTATAGTGTGACTGGCTGAACAGAAGTGAAGCGCCATTTCTGTGGATAACCCATTGGGCAAGTGTTGACTCGCCTGGTATGATTAGGAACCGGCCTACCAAGGCTCTCATCAGTGCGTCGTTCCTTAGTCACGACCCAGGCGCGACCAAGCGGACGGAACGGCGCAATGAAGCACAGGAGTTGACTCTAAGGTATGCTTTTCCATAGTAGTCGCGTCCGGCTGTTCCTTGTTGCCATTGGATGCCTCTTAATCACCTCCGCTCCCGCAGCAATGACGCCGATAGCCAGCGCCAAGCCCTGGCTCCCACCGGCCGAGGAAGACGTTCAGGTGACGCCCGTTCCCCAACCGAGTCAGGCCGCCATAGTTTCTTCTAAGGACTTTGCGAGCCGCACGATCCGTCTCTGGTCGGACTACCTCGGCTTTGGAGGATTCGATACCCTCGGACCTCCCATTGGCAAGCAGTTCGAGGGCCGGGGAGGCTTCTATTATCAGGCCTACCAGCGGGGCGTGCTTCAGTGGCGGCCGGATCAGCAGCGCGCCATTCCGGCGAATACCTTCGACTGGCTGAACGAGGCTGGGCTGGATGAAGCGCTGGCCGCGAAAGGAATCCCTAATGCGATTACCAGCGACGGGTCGCACGGCGATTGGCTCAAGGCACGGGAAACCCGCCTAGGCTGGCTGACGAATCCTGAGATCAAGGCCCGCTTCCTGGCGAATCCGAACCCTAGCGTGTACAAGACCTGGAACGTAGACAAGTCCATCGAGCTCTACGGGCTGCCCAGCTCGCGACCGGAGCGCTTCGGTCCGTTCATTACGCAGCGGTTCCAGCGCATCGCCCTTCAACTTTGGGTCTCGGATGTGCCCCAGATGCCGGCGAAGGGCTCGGTAGTAGGGATTCTGGGCGGTGAACTGCTTAAGGAGTACGGCATCATTCCAGCCGACGCGCTGGATAACGGTCTCGGCTGGGAGGGCTCTTCGCCGGGAGACGATGGGTTCGATCCATGGGTAGGCTTTCTACTCCCGGTGGCAGGCGTCCAGCCGGCTTACGATATGCCAAGCCGGCTACCAGGGGCACCACGTGACTATCGGGCCGGGATCCATGAGGGTATCGACTTCTATGGTGTCCCGTACGACGCGCCGGTGCGGGCGGTCAAGGAGGGTCGCGTGATCCGAGTGGATCAGAACTACACCGGCATCTCCTCTCAACAGTGGTCAATCATGAGCGAGGTTTGCGTAAAGTTGGGCTATACCCCGCCCGATATGCTAGACATCTTCCGTGGCCGGCAGGTCTGGATAGAGCACTTCCACGGTGTGGTCTCTCGCTATGCCCACCTGAACAGCATTCCCCCAGACCTGCGACTGGGAGACTGGGTTCAGGCTGGCCAGGTGATCGGCGGGGCGGGCAGCACCGGCACGGATGAGACCGTGGCCCATGCGCATGTAGAACTTTGGTATGCAGGCAAGTACATCGGGCAAGGGCAGTCGGGCTCCCAGCTCATTGCCACTATTCGCCGCGCCTTTGGGGGCTAGTTGAGGTTCGCCGGCTGGTCTGAGCACCAAGCTACATAGCAATTGGCTGTTCGTCAATTCCCACATCGCGGTTGCCTTGGCAGGCTGGGTTTCGGCCTTCGCCGGAATGGCGGGTTTCGGATGCTGAGGTCCTGCTGACGCCTGAAGGGTGAAGGATGATGGCTGTCTATGCGCCTAACTGGACTATGCAGCGGACGCCGCCGAAGCGCAGCCGGTCTTGATCCTTGAGGCCGTGGAGCTGGCCAGGGATCAGAGCCTCTCCATTTAGGTACGTCTTGTTGGTGCTCTCCAAATCCTCAACGAAATAGCGGCCATTCTGGCAGATGATCCTGGCGTGTTGCCGGGAGACCGAGCGGCCGTGTTCAACCCGAGACAGATCGATAGTCGGGGCAACCTTGATCGATGGGTCGCTGCGGCCGATCGAAGCGAGCGGTACCGTGATAGCAAACTCCTGACCGTTCGCTTCCAGCACAAGCCTGGCCTTAAGTGACACCCCGGTCGTCGTCGTGTCTCTCCCTTCCGAAGCACCCCTATCCTCCAGATTCCGCAAAGCCCTCTGCAAAGCCAGTTTCAGCTCGGTTGGGGTTTGATACCGCCGGTTCGGGTCTTTGGCCAGCGTTTTGTTGACGATCTCCTCAATTTGGATTGGCACGTCGTCACGGCGAGAGCGCAGCGGCGGAACTGGTTCGTTGAGGTGCTTCAGCACGATGCGCACAGCCGATTCGTCGATGAAGGGCACTTCGCCGACAATCATCTCATAGAGCACGATGCCCAGACTATAGATGTCGGCACGGATATCGGCCGGCATACCGGTACCCTGCTCGGGCGCAACGTAGAACGGCGTGCCGACGAAGGTGCTGGTGCTCGTGAGGCCGACCTGGCGTGCTCCCTTGGCCATGCCGAAGTCCATGATCTTGACGGATCTTCCACGTACGATCGCGATGTTCTGGGGCTTGATATCGCGATGAACAATGCCCACCTTGTGAGCCGACTCCAAACCCTCGGCCACCTGAATGGCAATATCAAGGGCTCGCGATAGCAGTAAATGGCCCTGCTCAGCGATGATGTCGTTGAGCAAACGACCCTCGACGTACTCGAGGACCAAATAGTAGACCCCGTCCTGGTTCCCGATTTCGTACTGTTTGACGATATGGGGGTTGGAGAGGCTGGCGAGAATGGCCGCTTCACGTTGGAAACGCTGGAGAAATTGTTCGTCCCGAGCCACGCTGGGGTGAAGGATCTTGACCGCGACGATCTCGTTTGTCAAGGTGTTGCGCGCGCAGTATACCCTTGCCGTCGCCCCGCTGCCCACTTCGTCCAGAATCTTGTACTTGCCGCCGAAGACCCTGCCGATCATGACTTTTCTGCCTCACGTTCGCTGCTGCCACAAGTTTATGATAACGTACGACAAAAGTCCAGCAGATGATGTTGCGAAAAACCCCCAAATGCCGTAAACTGCATCTCGTTTGACATCACCCAGCCGCTTGCCGAACCAGAGCCTTAGGATCTGTCAGATAACGCCGGCCCGCAGCGCAGGAGTTTGGCGCCTACTTGCAGCCAGATGGGATCCAGCTCCCGCGCCACGCTATTGGATAGGCACTTGCTCGGTATGCGAGGGTGTGCTTGGGGAGCAGAGCCTTGCAGAAGATTATTGTTCAGAAATATGGGGGCAGCTCAGTAGCCAACGCCGCAAGAATCAAGAACGTCGCTAGGCGCGTAGCCGCGCGCTCGGCGAATGGGGATCACGTCGTGGTGGTCGTTTCGGCGATGGGAGACACTACAGACGATCTGATCAACCTTGCCCATCAGATCACCGACGACCCAGATGAACGGGAGCTGGACGTCCTTCTTTCGACCGGAGAAACGGTCTCTAGCACGCTTCTCGCCATGGCGCTGCGCTCCCTGGGACGAGAAGCAATCAGCCTCACCGGAGCACAGGCGGGCATTCACACCGATGCCCTGTTCAGCCGCGCTCGCATCTTGGCGGTGAAACCAAAACGCATTCTGCACGAGCTAGAGGCCGGCAAGATCGTGATCGTCGCCGGCTTTCAGGGCATCACCGCCGACATGGACGTCACTACGCTGGGGCGCGGTGGCTCGGACACCACCGCCGTGGCTATGGCCGCCAGCCTTTCCGCCGAGCTTTGCGAGATCTATACCGACGTAGAGGGGGTCTATACTGCCGATCCACGGATCGTGCCCCACGCTCGGAGACTGCAGGATGTTTCCTACGAAGAAATGCTAGAACTGGCCAGGCAGGGCGCTCGCGTGATGCATCCCCGCGCCGTCGAGCTGGGCGAGGTGTATCGGATCCCCATCTTAGTGGCCTCCAGCTTCAATGATAATCCCGGTACGCTGATCCGAGGAGAGGTAATAATGGAAGATCGCAACAAAGTGAGGGGAATTGCCCACGACACAGATGTGGCTAAGATCACTGTGCTTGGTGTACCGGATCGACCGGGCATTGCCTTCACCCTTTTCGAGCCCTTGGCCGAAGCGGGAGTTAGCGTGGACACCATCGTGCAGAACACCAGCCAGCACGGGATCACTGACCTCACCTTCACCGTCGCGCGGGCCGATTTGAATAAGGCAATGCGGTTAGTGGAGCCGGCCATTGGCGCCGTAGGGGCTAGAGACTGCGTCACCCAGGCAAACCTTGGGAAGGTCAGCATTGTCGGATCCGGCATGCAATCGGCACCCGGTTATGCAGCGAAGATGTTCCGCACTCTGTTCAACGCGGGGATCAACATCGAGCTGATCACGACGTCGGAAATCCGCATCACCTGCATCATCGACGAAACCAGGGTCAAAGACGCCGTACGCGCGCTGCACGAAGCGTTTGAGCTAGAGAAGCCCTAAGTGGCAGCCGGCTGATAAGAGGAAGACGATGCAACGCGTTCTCTGGAAAGTCGGCCTCGGTATCTTTGACTGCATGGCACTGGTCGGTTGTAGCGCAGCAGTTCTGGCACCACCCCAGCCACTTCGCCAACTTCCATCCCTGGCGAACCTGCAGCGGCCAAGCCTGCTGCGGTGACCGGGCAAACCGTGCCGGCCGCTAGGGCGAAGACGGCCATCACCCAGTAGTGCCGACACTCCGCCTTCTTGCTGACCTTGTCAGCTGGCACCCGCATCTTGACAGACCCGTTCGACTGTCTGGAGTTCAAAGCTATTCACCCGTGCCTAAGTAACCCAGCCGAATTGTCTGCGCCCTTGTGTTTGGAACGGACCCAACACATCTGGCGAGCAATGCTCGGGGCGGTCGACCATCGGCAAGAGTCCTCGAAACAAATCGGCAGCGGTCGCGTATAGCTGATAGGTAGCGCGTTTGCAAAGGGGAGAAGGCCGTGAAAACGGACAAAGCGATTCAAGTACTAGGGCTGCACAAGCACTTCGGGGAAACCTATGCCGTACGTGACGTAGCCTTAGACGCCTACGTCGGCGAGATCCTGAGCTTGCTGGGACCCAATGGCGCCGGCAAGAGCACGCTCATCTCCATGCTTTCATGCCTGCTCACGCCGACTCGAGGCGACGCGCTAGTAATGGGCCACTCGATTGTGAGCGAACCGCTAGCCGTGAAAGCAGCCATCGGCGTTGTTCCCCAGGACATCGCCCTCTATGAAGACCTCTCGGCCCGCCAGAATCTCAACTTCTGGGGCAAGATGTACGGTCTGCGTGGCGACACGCTTCGCCGGCGGGTGGACGAAGTGCTGGAGACTATTGGGTTGACCGATCGTCAGAAAGGAGCAGTAGAGAAGTTCTCCGGTGGTATGAAACGGCGCTTGAATATTGGCATCGCGCTGCTGCATAAACCACAAATCGTGATCATGGACGAGCCGACGGTGGGCATCGATCCGCAGAGCCGGCGCAGGATCTTGGACAGTGTCAAAGAGTTGAACCGGCAAGGGACAACCGTCCTTTACACTACCCACTATATGGAAGAGGCCCAAGAGCTAGCGGAACATGTCGCGATCATGGACCAGGGGCAGATAATCGCCTACGGTACGCATGAGGAGCTAGTCAAGATCGTCGGCGAGCTAGACCGCCTCGATCTGACACTCAGCGGCGAATTAGGAAGGCTAATTGACGAATGGCGCGGGATCAACCAGGTGCACAGCGTTTCTGCCGATGGCGGGAAAGTGACTTTGCTCGTAGAAGACAGCAACGTCGTTTTGGCGCGTTTGTTCGAATCGGCTACACGCTTCGGGACTCGCATCACGTCGGTGGAAATCAAGGAACCGAACCTTGAAGCCGTGTTTTTGCATCTCACCGGCCGTGCTCTGCGGGACTAGGAGAAAGACCATGAAGATCCTGGCCATCGCCTTCAAAGACGTTGCACGCTCTTTCCGCAGCCCGTTCACTTTGGCTCTAATGCTGGGCGCTCCATTGCTGATCACCGCACTGCTGTACTTCGCTTTCGGAGGCCCGGCGACAAGCGGCAGCGGCTTTCAACTGCCCAAGACACGGGTTCAGGTGGCGAATTTGGATCAGCCGAACCAGCAAGCTAGCGGCCTTGCCGCCGGGCAGCTGCTGGTCGATTCGCTCCAAGCGAAGGATGTGGCCAACCTCGTCCAAGTAACACGAGCCCCCGATGAAGTGAGCGCCCGAGCAGCGGTGGAAGACCGCAAAGCCGACGTGGCGATCATCATTCCGCCCAATTTTGGTGCCGTGGCGGTTTCTCCGGCGGCACACGCGGCAATTACGCTCTATCAAGACCCCACCCTTACCGTCGGGCCGGGCATCGTCAAAGGCCTGGTAGACCAATTCGTGGATGGGTTTGCTGGTGATAAGATCGCTACCGAAGTCGTCGCCGCTCAACTGAGTAAGCGAGGGGTATCGATGGACATGGCGACCACGCAGCGAGTCGCCATGGATTATGCGGCTTGGCTGCAGGGGGCGAGGCATTATCAATCCGGGACAAGCGCGCTTGTGACCCTTAATCCTCGTGCCCCAGCAGGCGCACCGGACAGGGGCAACGAGGTCAAGACTATGACCGGTTCGGTTATGGCCGGCATGATGATCTTCTTCGCCTTCTTCATGGGGGCCAACAGCGCCGAGTCGATCATTCGTGAAGACGAAGAAGGGACCCTGGCCCGGCTCTTTACTACTCCGACGTCCCGCACCGTGATCTTGGGTGGCAAGCTTGTGTCCGTCTTTCTCACACTCGCCATCCAAATCGCCATGCTCTTGGTTGCCGCTATCGTCCTCTTCGGCACTCATTGGGGCGACAGCCTAGCCGTGACCCTATCTGCGATAGGGTTGGTCGCCGCTGCGGCCGGCTTCGGCGTGCTTATCATGTCCTTTATCAAGAATACGCGCCAAGCGGGTCCGGTGATGGGAGGGCTGCTGGCGATTATGGGCATGCTGGGCGGATTGTTCACCAGCACCATCCCCAATGCGCCAACGGTGCTGGACGCGGTCAGTCTGGCAACCCCTCACGGGTGGGCAATGCGCTGCTGGAAGATAGCGCTGAACGGGGGAACCGCAGGTGACGTCTTCTCGTCATTCGCCGTCCTCGCCAGCATGGGTGCCCTCTTCTTCGCCGTCGGCGTAGTCTTGTTCCGCAAGCGGTTCGCCTAGGAGGATTCTGATGCGTGTGATCGACCTGGCGCTCAAGGATCTATGCCAGATCTTGCGGGACCGGAAGGCGGCGCTATTCTTGGTGATTATGCCACTCACCTTCACCTTCTTTTTCGGGATGGTCTCTGGAGGCTTCGGCAGAGCCGAAGACCCCCGCCTGCCGGTGGGGCTAGTGGAGCACGACCAAGGCAGCATCCTTAGCACCGGTCTGGAGAACCTCTTGAAGGCTTCGGATACGGTCCGCCCGGTTCTATTGGAGAAAGACAAGGCCGACGAGGCAGACGAGTTGGTGCGTACCGAGAAGCTGGCCGGCGCGGTGATCGTGCCGGCCGGTTTCAGCGAGCAGGTCCTGCGTGGGCAAGCGGTAGGTCTTACCTTCATCGCCAATGGGGACACGTCGGCTGGAAAGATGGCCGGCCGTGGGGTGCAAGCGGCCGTGTCGCGCCTGCTGGGTGCCGTGGAGACGGCGAGGCTCAGTGCTGAAACGCTCGAAGGCAAAGCCGCGTTCGAGAGCGATGCGGCTCGCCAGGCCTATGTGGAGGAGGCCTTAGGCCTAGCAAACGAGGCCTGGCTGAAGCCGCCAATTACCACGACAACAGAAAAGGCAAGGGGGACTCTCCGGGGCCGCGAAGATGGAACGAACGATGGGCTGCTACAGGCCTCGCCCGGGATGATCGTCCAGTTCGCTGTCTTTGGTTTGGTCACCTCGGCTATGGTGTTTGTGGTAGAACGCAAGTCCAAGACGCTCCAGCGTCTGCTGACCACACCGATCAGCCGCGCAGGGATAATCGCCGGTCACGTTCTGGCGATGTTTACCGTCGCCTTCCTTCAGATTATGCTATTGGTAATCGTCGGTCAGTTCGTCTTCGGCGTGGACTATCTTCGAGAGCCTCTGGCGATCCTGCTGATGGCGGCTGCGCTGGCGCTTTGGGCGGCGGCTCTTGGATTGCTCATTGGCGCGGTGTCTAAGGCCGAGGATCAGGTCGTCACGTGGTCGCTCATCGCCATGTTCGTCTTTGCCGCTATGGGTGGCGCTTGGTTTCCTCTTGAGGTCACCGGCAGGGCCTTCGCGACCGTCGGCCATTTCATGCCAACCGCTTGGGCGATGGATGGTCTCCAGAACATCGTGTTGCGTGGCCTAGACTTTGGCTCGGTGCTGATGCCCGCGGCGATCCTTACCGGCTACGCCGCTGCCTTCTTTGCTTTGGCTCTGTGGCGGTTCAGGTTCGAGTAAAACAGGAGCCATCAGCTATCTGCTTTCGGTCTTCAGTCTCGTCGACGGGGTCCTGCTGACGGCTCACAGATGATTGCTCCTCAGGATTCGGTCACCGTGTATGACAGCTTGATATCCTTGCTGACGAAGACGGAATAGGAATTGCCGAACCACAGAATGCAGTCCGCATCTTCGTCGGCCGTCAGGGAGAAGCTGCGAGTACCACGCGCTCGGTCCAGCTCAAGCACTAGACGGGGGACCTTCCCGTTCGTCCAAAGGCTGAAATCGACGTCATGGCTCGTGACGGTGAAGAAACCGTCAAGACGCATGCCACGCTTGAGGTAGATCTTCTCTTCGTGGGTCGCTCTCGCCGGCACCTTGAACTGGTAGCTCCGAGAAGTGACTCGTGGCGTCGGAGTTGGCGTGGGAAACGGGGTTGCCGTTGGTGTCGGGGTGATCGTTAGACCCGGAGCGAGAGAGGGTGCCGAGAGAGGGGCTGATGTCACGGTAGGCCCGGATACGGCCAGAGCGGCCAGTAGCGTACCACCGCTGCCGACGCCGATGCCCGACAAGAAAACCACTACAACAGTAGGTACGAGCCAAAGGCCCTGGCCGGTACGCCCTCTCATCTGCTATCACTCCTGACGTCGAACTGTTCCTTAGCTATCGATCGCTCGGACGCGAGGCATTATAGCACAGAAGGAAACCGATTTGGCCCATAAACACACCTCCGCATCGTATTCCGGAGGTCAGATCGATGCACGTAATCTGCTATAATATATTATTGTCTCATATCTACCTGTGCTACCAAACGATGAGAACCGGGGGTTGATTAGGTGATCTGGGTTCCGACAGCGAAAGTCGATCTTGATGCTTACCGGGCCAGCATCGGCGATGAGCTGGCCTTGGAGATAGAATCTCTAGCAGGCCAGGTGAAAGGCCTGCGAGCGATTCATCTGAACGGTACACCCGCTGGCGGTGGTGTTGCCGAGATACTGCGCAGCCTGGTGCCCTTATTGAAGGGCCTGGGTGTGGAAGCCGAATGGCATGTCGTATCGCCCGACGACGGCTTCTTCGAAGTGACCAAGAAGATACATAATCTGCTACAGGGAAAGGCGGGCAGCCTGACGGAGACGGAGCGGTTGGTCTATCTGGAGCATGCTCGACAGACGGCGCAGGAGGCGAAACGCCTGGGAGCGGACGTTTGGGTTATAGACGACCCGCAACCCATGCCGATCGTTGGTTTCGACGAAGGTCTACATCCTGCGGTTTGGCGCTGCCATATCGATACCTCGCAGCCAAACCCGGAGGTCTCAAGTTTCCTGCTACCATACCTGCAGAGGTACGATGAGTTCATCTTCACTTTGCCCGACTACGTGTTCCCGAGTATTGATCAGGCGAAGGTGAACTTCTTCTTCCCTGCCCTGGATCCCCTAACGGCGAAAAACGCGCCACTAGACCGTGGCTTCGCCAAGAGGGTGCTGCAGAAGCTGGGAATTGCCCCGGATAGGCCGTTGGTCACTCAGGTGTCTCGATTTGATCCATGGAAAGACCCGATCGGCGTGGTCGAGGCCTATCGCCTGGTGAAAAAGGAGATGCCAGAGCTACAGCTAGCCCTCGTAGGGACCATGAAGGCTCTTGACGACCCCGAAGCTGTGCGGATTCTTGCCGCAGTGCAAGGGCAGGCCGCCGGCGATCCCGATATTCATCTGTACTCGGATGCCAACCAGGTGGGCGATCTGGAAGTGAACGCCTTTCAGACAGCCTCCGCAGTGATCGTGCAGAAGTCCATTCGGGAGGGCTTTGGCCTGACGGTGACGGAGGCGATGTGGAAGGGCACGCCGGTGGTAGGCGGCAATGTCGCGGGGATTAGGGCCCAGATCTGTGACGGCGAGAACGGCTTCCTCGTCGACAGTGTGGAGGAATGCGCCGACCGGATCCTGACCTTGCTGCAGGATCCTGTGCTCGCGCACCAAATGGGGCAAGCGGGACAGGAGTCCGTGCGCCGTCGGTTTCTCATCCCGGTGCTCCTACGCGATCATTTGAGACTTCTTGTACGCCTCGCCAGTTCAAACCTATCCTCACTTGGCTTGTCACAGGTACGGGAGATCGAAGATCTAGGGAAGGCGGCGTGAATGCTCGGTCGCACGGTGAAGATTGACGTGCCTGCCGCAGCCGTTTATACTGGCCCTTGGTACTGGATGCGACGAGTGAGTTGAGGAAAGGGGTGTACCATGAGGGCCTATGTCTTGATTGGCACTGAAATAGGCAAGACCGCCGATGTCGTGCGGGGCCTACGGCGTGTTAGTGGCGTGACGACGGCCGATGCTGTAACGGGGCCTTAGACGCCATTGCCATGGTCACCGCCGCCGACGCTAATGAGGTAGCCAGAATCGTAATGAACCAGATCCACGGCCTGCCAGGGGTCAAGACCACGCTCACCTGCCTAGGCGTCGAGACGGGTTAGTCCTTCCCGATCTCCAGCTGGCGCAAACACACCGTGATTCAACACCGAGACACCAAGACTCTCTGGTAGCTGCCAATATTCCATACGCTTGGCACGACCAGTGGGCGCGAAGACGGCCCAATTCCCCGGGCTGGACGCCTCAGCTAGGGATTGGTGATCACTGGAGGGCAGGGTACTCCCTCCTTGGCCAGAGAGGCCAGCTCATAGGACAACGGCTTCCATTGCGCCCTCTCACCTGCTAGGCAAAGAGACCTGGCCCCGGCGGCGTGTGATGAGTTTGGCCGGATGCGCCGCCTACGATATCAACCCCAAGTCTTCGTATACCGCCGTGGCGATCTGTGCGCCGAAGTAGCCGCAGATCAGACTGACCACCACGCCGTGCTCTGGGTCAGCGAATCCGAGGTTCCCGTATGCCCCGCCGTGCCCGAAGGTGCGCGGCGAGGCGTGGAGACCAAAGCGCACGCGGTTGGCAAACTCCGCGAGGTCGAAGCGTTCGTTGAGCGCTGCAGCGGGCTCGCCGCCGTATTTCGCCCACATCTCTGCCGCCTGCCCGGGCAAGGGGAAGTTCAGCATAGTGCCCAATCCCCAGCGCACGCCTTCCGTGGTGTGCCTGGCGGTCATCGCCTCGACGGTCTGGGGCGTAAGGATGCGCCGACCATCAGACTGGCCGCGATTCAGGAGCATCTCGTAGAATCGGCCCAGTTCGCGGGACGGGCCCACGCCGCCGCCGGCCGGCTGGCATTTCGCCGCGGCATCCTCGTCGACCACGGAAGGCGTTTGGAGACGGTCACCGTAGGCGCGAAAGCGTTCGCGGGGGATGCCATTCCATGAGTCCTCCATACCGCACGGTTCGTAAACTTCCTGGCGCACGATCTCACTAAAGGGTCGGCCGTCCAAACGGCGGACGATCTCGGCGAGAATCCAGAGCCCGGCGGGGTTGTAGCCAGGCGTGGTTCCCAATGGCGGGGGCGGCAAGGCGGGAGGTAGCGTCTCGCCGGCCTCTAGCTTGCGCAGGAGGAGAGGCATTTGCGCTAGCCGTGGTGCGGCGGCGATCCGGCCCACTGTATCCTCCCAGGTGCCGACGTACGCCGGGCCCGGGTAGCCGCCGAGATGGGCGGTATGGGTGAGGAGATGCCTGATTGTCACCTTCTCCTTCCCGTTGGCGGCGAACTCCGGAATGAACTTGACGACTGGGTCGTCGAGGTCCAAGAGACCCTGCTCCCAACGGCGCAGGACTGTGACACAAGTAGACGGCTTGACCGCCGAGGCCCAAGGCACGAGGATATCGGGGGTTAGGTCCCGTCCACGCCACGATTTTCCCCAGGCGTAGTCGAGGAGGGGCTGGCCCCACCGAGAAACGTAGAGCTGTCCTCCGCCCCCCTCAGCCGTCTTCTCGGCAATCACGGCCGCGGTACGAGGGAAATTCCTTTGGAGATCATTCAACATCTCTTCCTCCATCTACCCCGCGACGCTGCCCGCCGGGGGTGGTTAGTTTCCCGCGATGGGATGACACGAACTAGGTCTTTTCGGTCCACATGCCACAGGTCAACAGACCAACCCAACCATCATCGCCGGTCCAGTAGGGATGATAGTAGCTCCAGTAGCCGGTAAAAACATAGGGCATTTCCAGCGTGATATAGGGGGTGGCCTTCCTCAACACCATCCGCTGGGCATCCTGGATCATCTGCTTCTGCTTTTCGAAGTCGAATTCCTGAGCCTGGCGGGCGACGAGGTCGTCGACCTCGGGATCGGACCAGTGGCAGAGGTTGCCGCTGCCGCCGCCGGCCGTGGTGTGGTGCCGGAGCCGGAAGTCAGGATCGACGATGTAGGCTACTGTACCCGTATAGATGGTCATCTGGAAATCCCGAGCGCCAATCGTCTGCGTGTACCAAACGGTGTTGGTATCCTGCGGAACTAGCTTGATCTTGATCCCCACCTGGCCAAGTTGCTTTTGGATCAATTCGGCGATGAGCGCCTGCGCGGCTGGCGAAGTAGGGTACTTGAGCTCGACCTCTTTGGAGGTGTCCCAGTTGGCCGCGGCAAGGAGCTGCTTGGCCTTGTTGAGATCGTGGGGGTAGTAGCTCCTCACCTCGGCATCTGGTATTGCCCAGGTCTTGAGCATGGGAGGTACCGGCCCGCTGTATTCACCCTCTCCCAGGTCCACCCGATCGATGAGCTCTTGGATATCGAGCGCCGCATAGATCGCCTGCCGCACCCGCACGTCGCTGAAGAGTCCAGTTGGGCTGTCCGCGCGCACCAGCAGGGCGCTGGGAAAGCTCATGTCTTTGCGAATGCGCATGTCCGGCCCGTAAGTCTTGAACTCATCGGCTTCCAGCTTGTCCCGGGCGGCCAAACGGTCGATCTGCTTCGCTTTCAGAGCGGCAGCGCGCACGGCCGGGTCGGTCATGACGGGAAAGACCAGCTTGTCGGGCCAGGGCCGGCCGTCGGTATAGTACCAGGGGTCGGGCCGGCGCTTGAAGGAGATGATCCTCGCGGGGTCATACTCGTCCAGTACGTAGCCGCCCGGTCCGACGCAAATCGTCTCAGACAGGTTCTTGCCGCCCTCCCACAGCTCGCGAGGGCCAATGACTCCTGGGAACGGAGCGGCGAAGCCGTGTGGTCCCATGAGCCAGGTGTTGGGCTTCTTTAGCTTGACGACGAAAGTGGAGGCGTTTGGCAGCTCGTAATGGTCTACATAGTCGGTAAAGATCCCTTTGTTCACCGTGCGGGGGTTGGCAACAAAGGCCTCCCAGGAAACCTTGCAGTCGGTGCTGTCCACATTTCGCCCGTTGACTGGGGGAAGGTTGTGATGTTTGGCGTTCGGGCGGATCTTGAAGATGTAGGTCAGGGGGTCGGGGTTCTCTATCGATTCGGCGAGGGCCAGCACTGCCTTGCCATTGATATAGTCGTAGTTGAAGAGGTGGTCGTAGCAGAAGTTCCTGGTGAGCGTGTTGAGGGCCTGGGGATCGAGGTTGACCATCGCCGCCAATTGCGGCTCGGTGACGATGCCTCCCCGTCTGGGCGTAGGGGTAGTTGCGGCGCTGCCGGCGACGGCTGTGCCTCCGCCAGTAGCTGGCGTCGTGCTTCCGGCCGCTCCGCGCACGGTAGGCGTGGTGGTCGTCTTGTTCTCCCCGCAGCCGACAGTCGGTGCCAGCGTCAAACCCGCCGCGGCCAAACCAAGGCGCTGGATGAACTTCCGCCGGCTTAGGTGGTGCTCGAATGTCCGATTCCAAGCACCCTTCGATTTCATTTTCATTTCCATCCTCCTCATGTATCTAGCGGTTGGATACGATCATCTGTCTCTCTGGGTTGTGTTGCGAACTATTAGATGGTGGATGACCGTGCAGCAGGGCGCTACCAGGATAGCGCCAATGGAGCAAGGCTGCCATAATGACGCAGGTTAGAGTCTCTTATCGGACGAGATCCCCGGCAGCGTACCGAAACTCCGTATTCTCTCCACCAGGTCAGTCAGAGGCGTGAAATTGTACGCGCCGACCTTGGGCGCAATGACCACTGGCGCCGAAGTGGCTTGGCCGCTGCTCGTGCCCCAGCGGTTAACGGCGATAGCGACACTGCCGCTGCCGCCGCGGAACCCGTACTGGTAACCTTCCATTGTCTGACCGGGGTCGAGGCCCGGTGGTTGGATCCACTTCAGCCCGTCCTAGGTGAAGGCTGAAGGGGGAGAAGCCGCGAGCAACGTTCCGCCAGCAGGCAACGGTGCCATGATCTCGAACCCAGCCATGCGGGCCTTCTGGTTGTTGGTGACCGAGATGTTGATGGTATTGCTGCCGTCGTCCTGCGTGAGGACGCCAGATGCCATCACTGGCGCCTGAGAGTCGGCGGCGACCATGCCGCTTAAGACCTGGGTGATCATCAGGGCTACGACCGTGGCGACCAGTAGGAGGTTCCGGGACCGCGACGCTGCTTGCGCCATCTTTGGACCCCTCCTCAGATTCCCCTTTCTTGTTGGCCTATTTGCTCTTCCAGGTCTCGCCCAGCAACAACTGGCCGCTTCGGGTTGTGGCAAAATCTTGAATCTTGGCAGACATGGCTACTGGCGTTTGGACCCCGTTGATCGGGATCATGAAGCACTCGTCCAGCAGCAACTCGTTCATTTTCTTGTAGACCTGCTTCTTGGCCGCCGCATCGGTGGTGTTCAGCATCTGGTCGATGAGCTGGCGGTACTCGGGAGTGTCGTAGCCCGAGCTGTTCGGCACCCGATAGGGGAAGGACATCACAAACAGCGTGCTCGGTTCGAGATGCATGAAGCCAACTCCCGAGCTCCAGATCCCGCCGAACTTGGCGCCATTCAGCTTGGTCAGAAAGTCGGGGTGCTGCAGCCTCTCGATGCTCGCCTTCAAGCCCAGCTTGGCCATCTCGCCCTGCACCAGCTCGGCAATGCCGTGCGTGGGCACGTAGGCCGCCGAAACGGTGTAGGGGAAGCTCACTTCCCCGGTAACCCCGGCCTGCTGAAGCAGTTCCTTGGCCTTCGCGGGGTTGTAGGCGTATGCGTTTGCCAGTTCTGGAGTGTAGGCCGGCGAGGTTTCGTGCCAGGGAAGAACCGTCGGCACGCCGTAGAAGAGCAGGGTGTCTACGATCCGCTTGCGGTCGATGAGGTAGGCGATCGCCTGGCGCACCCGCTTGTCGGTGAAGGGGGGAGCCTTCACGTCGCAGCCGACATACCAAAGGGTGGTGAAGACCGGAGCAACAACGACTCTGTACTTGGCGTCCTTCTCCATGTCCTTGGCGTCTCTAGGATCGACGTTCATCGCGACATCTGTCGCACCGGTCTGGAGGTTGATCAACTGGGTCTGTTGCTCCGGCAGTACCCTGACCGTGATCTCGTCGAGATAGGGCCGGCCTTTCTGCCAATAGTCCGGGTTTCGCACCAAGGTGAAGTGATCGCCGGGCACCCATTCTTTGAACTTGAACGGTCCGGTGCCGACGAAGGTCTTGCCGTTCAGGGTATCCTCGTAGGTCTCTTTGTCGGCGGTGAGCATGTACTCCAGAGTGTCGAGGAAAGAGGGTCGCGCCTGGTCGAAGTAGAGGACGAGCGTGAGCGGGTCCGGCGTCTCGATCTTCTGCACCCATTTGGCGAAGTTAAGAAGCTGGGAACCGTTCGCCGGATCCGCGAGCATCTGGAGGTTCCACTTGACATCGTCGGCGGTCAGGGCGCGACCGGTGTGGAACTTCACCCCGCTGCGGAGCCTGATCGTGAGCGATTTGTAATCCGGCGCGAACGTGAGCGACTCCGCCAGTTCCAACTCGGGCTCGAACTTGTCTGACTTGTAGTGCATGAGCTTTTCGTACACTGTGGCCGTGACAAAGGCATTTGTAGGGCTGATCGTGAAGACCGCCGTCTTGGGCGCCAGGTCCGACGCCTGGGCCACATTGAGGGTGCCGCCCTTCACCGGTGTTGGCGTGGGCTGGCCACCCGCACTGGGCGTCAGGGCCCCAACGGACCCTCCCGCCGCCGGGGTGGTGACAGTCGTGCTCTCTTGGCAGCCGATGGTCGGGGCCAGCGCCAGACCGGCGGCCGCTAGACCAAGGCCCTTGATGAAGCGCCGCCGGCCCAGGTGACGCTCCAACGTTCTGTCCCAGGCGTTCCTCGGTTTCATTTGATCCCCCTCCCGATCTGGTGCTTCGGCGCCATTACCCGTTGTACACACGGATGGTTGGCGTTCACCATCGTAGCACTGCAAGTATCGATCTTCAAGTTCATGATTGATATAGATGCTATACTCACGTAATATAGTTCGGCCCGGAGTGAGTCAGCCCAAGCCGTGCGCGGAGGGCGACTGCGCCTTTCCTGAGATGGCCCACAGCAGGTCTCGATTCAACTGAAGAGAACAGGGGGTGGCCGGCTTGAACTTGAATCAGTTGAGGATACTGTGGCGGTGGCCGAATCCGAAAGTTACAGTAAGGCGGCACGACAGCTTTTCATGAACCAGCCCAATGTTTATGTCCAGATGCGGGCGCTGGAGAAAGAGCATCATTGCCGCCTGTTTGATCAGGTGGGGAAACGAGCGGTGCTGACCGAGGCTGGTCGGACCCTCTATACCTATGCTAATCAGATTCTGGCCCTCGAGCACGATGCCGTGTTGGCCATGCGCGATCTAGGTGGGTTGAGTACAGGACGATTGTCTGTTGGTGGGGGTACGATCGTCGGTAATTACCTACTTCCTCGGATCATGGCCGAGTTCGGTGAGCGGTATCCAAACATCGATCTGGGATTGAAGATATGGGGGCCCCCAGATGACGTAGCCAAGGATTTGAACGACTTCAGTGTCGACCTTGGCTTCTGTGTTGACTCTGGGCAGTTTCCAAACACGGTCGTCGTAGAGGCTTTCTACGAAGACCCGATCTTGCTCTGTGTTGGCGCAAACCATCCTCTGGCGGCGCAATCGGCGCCTTCGGCCGCCGACCTGGCCGGGGAGCGGTTTGTCTGGTTCGGTCCCGGAACGCATACCCAGGCTGCAGGTCGGAGCGCTCTGCGGGATCTAGGGCTGGAACCGAGGGACACCATGGTGTTGGGTAGCCCGGAGGCGGTAAAGACCATCGTGAAGGAGGGATATGGCGTTACCCTTCTCCCTCAACTGGCGATCGATGAGGACCTGCGGGCAGGTCGGCTCCGGGTGATCACCCCGCCTGGCTTCCGCGCCAGTCTGTCCATATGCTGCCTTCGCCACGGGGCCAGGCATCTTTCGCCCAGCGCCGGGGTCTTTCTGGAACTCGCCCGGGAATGGGCAGCGCAAATGGCCCGACCCCATGCTAGCCTAGGGGCTACCATTTGACTGAGTACAGTGGAGTTAGCCCAGGCTGCATAAGGGGTAGACTTGTGTTGATGATCGGGAGCAACTGTTCAGGTCCTGTGATGCTTCGCTGTCGCTCAGCATCTCCTGGGCTGCCACGAGTCCTTCTTTAGCCAGTATAGCATGTCGAGGGAGCCTGACAACGGCTCATCACTTGCCGTGGGTTCACGAACTGTCGTTAGGGCTGTCTGGTGCTTCGATGAGCATCTCAAGGTCCTCGGGAAGTGGGGGCAGATCACCTAGGTCATGGAGGCCGAAGTGCTGGAGGAACTCGAAGGTCGTACCGAAGAGCGCGGGCCGGCCGGCGGTCTCTAGGCGACCAACCTCGGCAATAAGTCCCCTAGCCTGGAGAGTGGCCAGCGCACGGTCAGAGTTCACACCCCTGATGGCCTCGATGCGGGCTCTAGTGACGGGCTGTTGGTAGGCGACGATTGCCAGGGTTTCCATGGCAGCTGTGGACAGCTTGGCAACTCCCTCGCTGCCGCGGAGGCGCTCGATATAAGGGGCCGCTTCTGGGGCGCTGACAAGCTGAAGTAGGTCGCCAAGGCGCTGCACGTGAATGCCCCGGCGAGGAGCGTCCGCGGAGAGCAGAGATAGCCCTGCCTCGACCGTCTCTCTTGGCACGTCTAGCACTCTCGCAATCTGCGCTAGGTCTAGCGGTTCAGGCGAGACGAAGAGCAGGCTTTCCACCAGCCGTGCCACTTCGGCCGGGTTCATCACGATGCTCGAAGCACCAAAATGGTTCATTCGGCAGGTGCCTGGTAGGTAGTGCGACGAAATGGCAGCGAATTTGCCGGATGCACCGCTAGGCTCCAACCGGTGAGTAGGCGCTGAGCGGGAATTGCTTGCCCAGGAACCTTTGGATGGTCAACGGCGCGAGGTCAAGGGAGCTTTCGCCGTCGAGGATCAACTCTGCGATCAGCCGTCCAACAGCTGGGGCTAGCATGAAGCCGTGGCCGCTTCCCCCGGCCGCGGTGACGAAGCCCTCGACGCCGGGAATGAAGCCGAGGATAGGCTCGTGATCGGGCGTCATGTCTCTGGGCGCTGCCCACGCCGACGCGATCTGCGCTTTGGCAAGAGGCGGGAAGCGATGGGTAGCATAGGCCGCGACCTTGGGGGCGAAGCTCCAGTCCACGGTGGTATCGAAGCCGCAGGGTTCGGCGGGATTGCCGAGGCACATCAGCACGCCCGCACCCTCCTTGCGGAAGTAGAAGTCGTGATTGGTGTCAAAAAGGACAGGAGCGTCGCTCGCGATCTCGTCTACCGCCAGCGTAAACCAGAGCTGCCGCCGGAAAGGTCGCACGGGCAGATCCAGCCCGACCATCTCACCCACGAGAGCAGCCCAAGGGCCAGCAGCGTTCACCACGACCCTGGTCTGGACATCGCCACGGGTGGTTCTCACCTTTTGCACCCGGCCGTCTACAACGTCGATGCCGACTACCTCGGTATAGGTGAAGACTTGAGCGCCGTACTCTTTGGCCAGAGTCACGAAGGCATTGGTCGAAAGATGTGGGTCGGTGTAGCCGTCTTGCGGGCAGTTCGTCGCGCCAAGGATATCGCCGGTTTCCAGGCCTGGCACGAGCCGCGCTGTTTCCGCCGGCGTCAGGAGCTGCGAGTCAATGCCGAGCCGGCGCTGTAGTTCGACATAGCGAGGTGCAGCGGCCAGCTCCTCCGGGGTGCACAAGAGGTGAAGATAGCCAGTCTCGCGGAAGACCAAACCATGCTCGCCGCTAGAAGCCAGACGCTTGAAGAAAGCCAGGCTTTCCTGCGCCAGCTTGATGTGTAGCTCGGTCTTGAATTGCTGGGTGATCAGCCCTGCGGCCCGTCCGGTGGATCCGGAGGCAATGGCCTCTTTCTCAACGAGGACTACTTTGCCTCCTCTTCGCGCCAGATGGTAAGCGATGGAAGTGCCGACGGCACCTCCGCCCACGATGACAATATCGGCGGTCTTTGGCAGGTCAGGCATGGAAAACACCCCCATCTTCCGGCCAGAGTTGAACGAAATCTTGAGCGTGTCGTAGAAAGACTGCCATCTCTTGTTCCAGCGCGGTCATGATCCTTAGGCGCACGACGCTAGTGCTCCTTCGAGCTCGCCCCAGAGGCCATCCTTCCACTCCGCCACCAGCCGCGCCAGAGAGAGCTGATTGGAAAGAATGATAGGCGCTTCAGCGTAGACACGCAGGTAGTTATCGGTTAGGCCTTCCCAGGTACGCCGGCCCGCGTGCTCAGGCCCGGGGCCATGGGTGCCGGTTTGGCCCTCCCAGAGGATCAGCGCCCGGTGGCCGAGGAAGCGTTGCCGGAAACGCGCGGCGCTGCTGGCCGCGAGGGCGAGCATCTCTTCACTGCGGCGCTTTTTCACCGTCTCTACTACTTGCCGAGGGAGGCGCGCTGCCGGGGTACCCTCTCGCCGAGAGTACTGGAAAACGTGCATTCCAGCGAAGCCGATCTCCGTACAGAAGCGCAGGCTCTCCGCGTGATCTGCCTCGGTCTCCCCCGGGAAGCCAACCATTACGTCGGTAGTGATTGCCACCTCCGGAATGGCGCTCCGAATGTTGCCCACCAGTTCGCGGAACATGCCTGCAGAGTAGCGCCGCCCCATACGCTGCAACGTGGTATCCGAGCCGCTTTGGAGGGGCAAGTGCAGGTGGCGACAGAGGCGTGGGCTCTCCCATAGGGCCAGGAAGTGGGGACGGAAATCCCATGGCTCGATCGAGGATAGACGCAGGCGGCGCACGTTCGTCTCCATCAGGATGCGCTGCACAAGGCCCGCGAGGTCGACACCCGCGGTCGGGCTGCCCGGCTCCTGCCCATAGGCACCAGCGTGCACGCCGGTTAGCACCACTTCGGCGTATCCTTGACCCACCTTCTCCTGCACCGCATCGACGACCTCCTGGACGGGAACGCTGCGCCGCGGTCCACGCGCTTTGGGTACGATGCAGTAGGTGCAGAAGTTATCGCAGCCGTCCTGAATCTTGATCAGGGCCCGCGTACGCCGCGGTGTCGCCGGGTAGTCGGCGCCGCCAAGGCGTGAGTCGCCGAGGATAGTGGCCGCCGGCAAAGCGAAACTGGAAGGGGAGGAAGGCCCAACGCCGAGGCCTCCTGGGGCGCTTCCTTCGGTAACCGGTCTAGCAGCGATCGCCTCCTCGATTATGTCCACCAGACAGGGCTTGTCGCCGTTACCAACCACCAGATCCACACCCAGCATGGCAGCCACTTCGCCGGCTCCCATCTGGGCATAACAGCCGGTGACGGCGATCAGCGCATTAGGGTTAGCACGCTTAGCCTGGCGCAGGACCTGCCGAGACTTGCGGTCGGCTACGTGGGTCACGGTACAGCTATTGAGGATGAAGACATCCGCAGGCTGGTGCGAGCGCACCACTTGGTAACCCCGTGCCTGGAACTGCTCGGCTAGACTATCGCTTTCCGCCTGATTAACCCTACATCCGAGGGTAGCCAACGCGACCCGCTTTATGCTCACCTGCACGCTCCGGCAAGTCTAGTTTCTTGCAGGCCTGTAGTATAGGGCAGGTCCATTCTTTTCGCAAGGAGAGATGGGCAGACAGGTGGAGAATGCAGGGGGAGGATCTCATGAACGCATCAGTACCCGCCCTCAAGCGGGCGAGGGAGGGCTCGTCACTGCCCTCCCTCGCATTTGAGAAAACTTAGGTCCGCGAAGCTCGGCGAATAGCGAGCCCAAGGATCAGGACGAGCGCCGCGAGCCCGAGGAAGCCAATCCACGGCGCACGGTCACCGGTAGAGGGTAGCCGCGAGGGCAGGGTAGAACTGGTCGGCGTGGCCGAAGCTACTGGCGCGACCACCTCGGTTGGTTGGGTCGTGGGCTCTGGGCCGGCGACCCCCGGCGCGCCACCCGGCGCGGGCGTCGGCGTGGCAGACACGACGACGGCAAAGAGCGTCAGGTGATTGAGCCGCCCGCAAACGCCATCGGCTGTGGGCGTGACGGGAATATCTACCCACCGCTGGCCGTCGAAGAAGGAAAGGCCCGTAGCATTCTGGGCGCAGATCTCGAAATCAGTGTTGAACTGGGTCACCAATTCGCCGCCGAGCCCCCGTGCCTCCAGTGTGAAGTAGAGCCGGGAGCCGCCGAGAGGAGGAGTGCCGCCGGGCAGGTTATTCACGACGTTGTAGGTCAGGTTCACCGGGGCGTTGACGGCGCCAGGTGGGAAAGTGATGCGCACATTTTCTTTGTAGGCATCGATCACCGCTCCCTGGCCAGGGGTGATCTGACCCAGCACGACGCCTGGGGGAATGCTTGTCGCCGTAGGCGGTGGGGGCGGCGGAGGCGGCGCGTTAGTGGGCGTTGCCGTTGGCACGACTGTTCTCGTCTGCGTCGGGGTTGGCGAAGCGACTCCCCCGGTAGGAGTAGAGGTGGCAGTGGGCACGGCGACGGGGGCCGTACCGAAGCTCACCCAACTGCTCACGGTAGTGGACTGGTTGGGACCGAGAACGATGTTCGACCACTGCAGTCCGGCCCCATTGTCAAGGAGGCTGGTGTTGATCGTGTTGTCCAAACCTTGGCCTGGTGCGCTGTACCCGATGTGGTCCCAGATCGTGCCATAGTCGTCTTCTTCGTATTTGCTTCCCGGCGTGATGGGCTGCAGGACGATATACCAATCTCGATTCTCGTTGTAGCCTCCCACGCCGCCGGTGGCCTGGTTGTAGTAGCCATAGCCATAATCGCTGCCTTGGAGGTAGAGATCGCCAGCGTGGAAGTAGGTGACCGTCGCAGTCACCGTGGCCGTATTGACGAGCTGCGAGTCGATGCGGAAGTACTGCTGGCCGTTGACGTAGCTGACCCCTTGCACGACCCGCACCCCTGTCGTACCAGCGGCGAAGGTCGTCGTGACTGTCCACGGGCTGCCCGCTGATCCATTACCCGTTGGTCCAGCCTGCGTAACCTCGGTGAAATAGTTGCCGTTGAAGCCATATACCGCGTTGTTCACCCAGAGGAAGGTGCCATGATTCGCTGAATCTGTGTTCGGCGAGAAGAACTGTCCTCCAGTTTGCCCCGCGTAGTACACCTGGATCCGGCCGTCACCCGAGACCACGATCCGCAATGGATTACCGCTGATGGTCGCCAATGACTGGGCAGGGCGGATGTTACCGGGGGTCTTCGGTTCGGCAGTGACCGTCACGACGGAACCGAAAACGAGCGCTAGCAGCACGGTCAGGACTAATGTGAATCGCGCAATGCCGCCGTTAGCAATGCTCCAGATACGCATCGTTACCTCCTTGCTTGATAGCAGCCGGCGATCAGCCTTCAGCGAGGCGGGCAAGAACCGTCGACCCAGACAACGACTGGCCGCTGATGGCGCTCTGCTACGTACTTGGGTCTTTGTCCGCTACCAGATCAAAGTGGGCTAGCATCAGGGGCTTAATTGGCTGTATCCTAGCACACGTCGACCCTTAGGTCAACTACCCTTAGCACGGGCAAGAAGGCAAGCAACTATCAGCCGATGCCGCGGGGTGCTCTGCCGCCAAGTCCGTATGGTACAATGCCAGCGCGTCCATAGCCGCAGGCCCAATGCGAGCCTTGTTGGATAGCCGCTCCGTTATGGCAACGGATAGCTACGGGGACAACATTGGCAAGCAACTCTGCTTGCTCTCGAGCGCAATCGTTGTCGAGATCGGTTAGCAACGGCCGACGTACGCGTTCCGAAACTATTAGGCTAGCAGGGGGCTACGGCGATTTCTGTGGCCGCCGAGCAGCCGGCATCGTCGAGAGCGCCGTCCTTCCCTGAAGGACGGCAAGCGCAACTCATGTTGTACGGGGGCACTCTACGGAAGGTCGAGCCGCCGCTACTCGCCCCTCTGCCAACTGCTCTTCTCTTGATGAAGGCGGTCGATCACGGATGCGCATTGCCGTGCTGTCTTGGACTTCTACCGCGCTCTTCTTTAATGAAGGCGAATGATCAGGCCCGGCTTGAGGAGAGCGGGATCCACGATGTCGTTGATGGCGGTCAAGGCCTCGATCGTCGTGCCAAACCGGACGGCAATGTCGTACAGGGTATCGCCAATCTGGACCTCATAGCTGTTGCCGCTGGAACTCTTTTTGGGCTGACTCTGCCCACCCGGCAACTTTAGGATCTGACCGGGTGATAGCATCGTAGGGTCGGTGATTCCGTTCAGCTCAGCGAGAGCCTCCACGCTGGTACCCAGGCTCATGGCGATATTGAACAGGGCGTCGCCTGGTTGCACGACGTACTCGCTCTCCATGCCCGGGCCCGAGCCGCTTGGTGGATTGTCTCCCGCGGCACCCGATCCGGGAACCTTCAGTTGTTGGCCGGCCACAATCATGGCCGAGTCCCTAATTCCGTTGGCGGCGGCGAGGGTAGCCGAGTCCGTGCCAAAGCGGGAGGCGATGCCAATCAACGTGTCTCCAGGCTGGACTACATACTCGGATTGGTTCAACGAGCCCCCGCGGCTAGAAGGAGTACGGATTGTGTCCACGGTCCCGGACACCTTCAAGCGCTGGCCCACGACGATTAGCGCGGGATCCTTGATATTATTCATCGCCGCGAGGGCGTCTACGTCCATTCCGTAACTCGCTGCGATACCTCCCAGAGTCTCGCCAAGCTGCACCACATGCTCTCCAGTGGACGAGGTTACGGCCTTGGCCTCCGGTGATGGCGCCGGCTCGGCACCCGGCCCAGAGATCACGTCGTAGGTCACCCAGACGCGGCTCCTGCCGGCTTCGGCGATCTCGAGGAAAGCTGCGTAAGACATGTCTAGGCCACTGCCAAAGCCTCCCCGGTCTCGGACCTGCACATCCACGGAACGCCCGTTCGCGGGGTTCGTGACCCTCAGCCAGGTGCCAAGAGGGAATTCATTGCAAGCGGTAGTGGTGGGGTCGTACATGTCGAATACTTGCCCATTCGCCATGTGATTGCCTTGGAAGCCCGGGCCGTACCAGGACGCCCAACCCTCATTTGCCGAACTCTCGGTGGGAAACGCCAAAGGCAGCACGAGCAAGGCCAGCACAACCGTGATACGCCAGTATCTTGCGGTCATTTTCCTCCCTTCCCCGGCACTCCCAAAGCCCACAAAGAAACCACATCCCTCCTCCCGTCTATGTTATTGGGGGCTATTGAGGAGCGGCGGATCTCCAACTCGTCACGATTTCCTCACTGAAACCGGCCGAACTTGGAGACGACTGCAAAGATAATGGGTGAGAGTAACCACCGCAGCGGGGAACAAGCAGGTTTCTCTCTGTCCCCGAAGTGGTCCTCTATTACGGGCCTCGTCTGAGGCCACCGCGTGGTAGACCTGCATGTTTAGACAGTATACCGCTTTCTGGCTGCTTGTCAAGTGTTCTGGGGAGAGTGTTGAACAAGAGGTAGGAGGCACACTATCATACTTACGCATGGACGGTGCGAGCGGACAAAGACGTGGGAGGCAGAGATGACGGCGCGTTTTAGGGAGACCGGCAAGGGTTCTTTCTGGGGTGACTACGTCTATGAGCAGGTGGTGCCCAAGAACCACTTCCTG
>Ga0315298_1002202_pt1 | contig 33782 bp, 32 predicted proteins | sample WHS_1_MG_FD_203077 | JGI IMG/M metagenome (GOLD analysis project Ga0315298, IMG submission 203077) | Extremophilic microbial mat communities from Washburn Hot Springs, YNP, Wyoming, USA - WHS_1_MG | ecosystem: Environmental > Aquatic > Thermal springs > Hot (42-90C) | place: USA: Wyoming...
GCCAGGCCAGGCCACAACGCGGACCGTCCGGACAGAGGGCCAGGAGCAGAGGCTCCTGGCCGGCATCCAATAAGGCACCGTCAATGATGGTACCGGGGGTGATGACCCGCACGATGGCGCGTTCCACGGGACCTTTGGCGGTGGCCGGATCGCCAATCTGCTCACCGATGGCCACCCGTTCGCCCAGACGCACCAGTTTCGCGAGATAGCCATCTACGCTCTGGACGGGTACCCCCGCCATGGGAATAGCCTGTCCTGCGCTTTGTCCACGGCTGGTGAGGGTGATGCCGAGGAGGCGGGCGGCTTTTTCAGCATCGTCAAAGAATAGCTCATAGAAATCCCCCATGCGATAGAAAAGCAGCGCATCCGGGCATTGTTCCTTCAGCCCGAAATACTGACGCATCATGGGGGTGTGGTTTTGCAGAGGAGTAGGATCAGTCATGGTTTATCAAACGGGAAAAGGCGATGTCTGACATCTCCGATGGCGATATGGCAAACACTTGCGTGCCATGCGTTCAGAAAAATCGTCCCTCCCAGCGATGCAGGAAGGACGCGGTGATTAATTGCGGTTGCCCCCGAAGATTTCGAGCAATGCCATGAAGAGATTGATGATATCCAGGTAGAGGCCGACAACAAGCAGGACAGGCTCTTGAATGCCGCCGCGAATCATACGCTGGGTGTCAAAAAGGATCAGGCCGCTGAAGACCAGTACCAGTACGCCGGCAATGGCCAGTTGCAATGCGGGGATATGGAGCAGGAAGATGTTCAGCAGAGAGACCACGATGGCCAGCACCAGGCCGGTGATCAGGAAGCCGCCGATGTTGCTGAAATCCCGTCGAGTGGTCAGGGCATACGCGGACAGTCCAACAAACATGGCCGCGGTAGTACCCAAGGCCTCGGCAATGATCGAGGCGCCACCCGGCATTCGCAGATACGTCTCAATGGCCGGGCCCATCATCATGCCCATGCCGCCGGCGAACAGGAAAACCAGGGGAACCGCAAGGGGACTGTGGTGCGCACCGGTGTACTGCACCGCAAAGAGCAGGGCAAAGGAACCGATCATCAGGATGAAGGGATGCTGGTAGGCGAATGCCGAGTGCATGCCATACACCGAGGCAACGGCAGACACCACGAGGGTGGCGGCGAGCAGTGCATAGGTTTTGCCCATGAGTGCGCCAATGGATGTGCCACTGCCAACTCCTGCCGGATTCATGCTGTCTGGAAACTGGTACGGGTTCTGGTCCTGGTTCATGTTTTGACTCCTGTGAACTAACACGTCGACATGATAACGTAAATTACGTATTTTTACTCTCCCTTGTATGAATGGGGTTGCCAGATGAAAAAAGCAACGTCTGGATAAAGCGGTAGTGTAAACAATGAGCTGTTGTGTTTTTCGCAGGGTTCCATCGAGCATGGGCGCTTGCCCATTGCGAAGCAGGCATTTACCCTGCATTTTTTCGCCGGATCCGGGATGAGGTTTTGTATGCGCGCATTGATTTTTGATACCGAAACGACGGGCCGGGTGGAGCCTGATCTGATTGAGGCGGCCTGGCTGGCGGTGAGCGATCTGAAGACGCTGGCGGTGGAGGAACAGTTTGTACAGCGTTACCGACCGGCCAAGCCCATTGAGATGGGAGCGATGGCGGTACACCATATTCTCGAGGAAGATCTGTTGGAAAGCCCACCCGCGAGCAGCTTTCAGTTGCCTGAAGACACAGGGTATCTGGTTGGTCATAGCATAGATTACGACTGGGGGGTGATCGGTAAGCCCGACGTCAAGCGCATCTGCACTTATGCCATGACCCGCAAGCTCTGGCCAGAGGTGGATAGCCATTCCCAGTCGGCATTGATGTATCACTTCAGCAAGGATAAGCACAAGACCCGGGATAACCTCAAAAACGCCCACTCCGCACTGGCGGACGTGAAGTTTTGCCGGATTCTGTTGAACAAGGTCATTCTCTCGGTGCGACCCCATTCCTGGGAAGATTTATGGGAGTTCAGCGAGCGCGCACGGATTCCCGAGACGATGCCTTTCGGCAAGCACAAGGGTGTGAAAATTGCCGATCTGCCCGATGATTACCGACGCTGGGCCCTCAATAATCTCACCGATATGGACTTCTACCTGCGCAAGGCGCTGGAGGCCTGAGCTTCGGCAACGGCGTTTAACAGCACGGCGCCGATCTCTCCGGCGTCATGGCCCGCGGCGATGAGCCCGTCTTCGTGGCCGGCCATCCGGATGAGCAGGGGTAACCGACCCTGTCCGGCGAGGTGAGATACGGCCAGGGCCATGGCGGGGGTGCCGTATTCTGCAGCCGGAGGGGTGGCTGGCAACCCCAGAACCGCGGCTTGTTGCCAGAGCAGCGGATCATGAATGTGGAAGACCCAGAGAATTTCCGGATGGGCGTCATAGCAGGCCGCATGGCTGAGGGCTTCTGAGGAGGGTGGCTGTGGTCCCTCGGCCCCGAGTTGGTTGTGGACAATATCCCAGCGGGTGACCTGACAGAAATGGTCGGGTGTTAAAGTGGCGAGGTGACCTGTTTGGGTGGCAGTGATCAGAAAACCGCCGTCGCAACGACAACTCACGTTACCAAAACCGATGCCGCCGTAACGGGCGGGATCAGCACCAATCAGGCCGTGGGCATGTAGTACATCGCGCCAATGGCTGAGCAGGCACCGGTCTGGACAGTCAATGACAGGACCCGCCTGCCAGTCCAGGTGAAATTTGCTGACGCCCTCCTGAGCCATGTTTATCCTTAGCGTTTAACGAAAATACGTTGCAGCAGACGATACCAGCCGGGTGCCGATTCCAGCATCTGTGCCTTTGAAGCCGGTGCACTGCGGGGTGGTAAGGGAACGCCCGGCGGATAAATATCGACCAGGGTTGCACCCCAACCGCTGCGGTCATTGGCCAGACGAAAATTCCGAACCATGGGTTCGCGGCGGAGCAGCGTGTGGACGGTTTCGCGGAGTATGCCCTTGCCTTTACCGTGGATGATACGAATTTCCGTGACGTGAGCAGCGCGACAGCTGCGGAGGTATTCGCGGATCAGGTCGGGCACTTCTTTGGGGCGGAACGCGTGCAGGTCGAGAATACCATCGATCGCGGTCAGTACGGGTGCTGCCTTAATGTTGGGCGAAGGGTTCGGGGCCATCAGAGTAAAACCCGCTCAATACCCCCCTGGTGGGTGGCATCAATGAAACTCTGCTGCCATTGCGCTCCAAGTATCGTACGCGCCAGTTCGACGACGATGTAGTCGGTGTCGAGACCCGTGTCTTCGCGATAACGTTCCAGGCCCTGCTGGCAGGCCGGGCAACTCGTGAGTAGTTTGACGTTGCCGTTCTCCGCGCGCTCTTTACCGGTGAGTTGGAGGATGCCCTCCTTGAGTACCTCCTCCTTGCGGAAGCGCAACTGGGTCGCGACGTCCGGGCGGCTGCTGGCCAAGGTGCCGGCTTCGCCGCAGCAGCGGGCGGAGTCCAGCACCTGTTGCCCGAGCAACTGTGACGCCACGGCCTGGGGTTTGTACGTCTTCATGGGGCTGTGGCAGGGATCATGATAGAGATACTGCACGCCCTTTACACCGTCCAGCGCGACACCCCGTTCCATCAGATATTCATGGATATCCAGCAGGCGGCAGCCGGGAAAAATCTGCTGGAACTGGTATTGCAGCAGTTGGTCCATGCAGGTGCCGCAGGACAGGATGACCGTTTTGATATCCAGATAATTCAGGGTATTGGCGACTCGGTGAAAGAGCACCTGGTTGCGTATCGAAATTTCCTGACCTTTGTCTTCCTGCCCGCCCGCCGTCTGCGGATAGCCGCAGCAGAGATAGCCGGGCGGCAGCACGGTCTGCGCGCCAACATGATGCAACATGGCCAGCGTCGCCAAGCCGATCTCGCTGAAGAGCCGCTCACTGCCGCAACCTGGGAAATAGAACACCGCATCGCTGCCGTCCGTGACCTTGGCGCTGTCGCGGATGATAGGGACCGTCTTGTCGTCGACAATGGCGAGGAGTTGACGCATGGTCTGCGCACCCATCTTGGTGGGCAGAGGTTTGCGCAGGAAGTGGATGACTTCGGCGCGTATCGGCGCTTTACCGGTGGTGGCCGGTGGTGGCCCCTTGGGCAACAGCGGTCTGGCGATTTTGTGGGCCAGGGCTTGTGCCTTGTACGCGGTTTGCAGGACGACCCGCCGCAGAAAGTGGACTTTGCCGGGTTCGGCGGCATTGAGATAGCTCATGGCCAGCCGGGTGCCGAGGTTGAAGGACTTTTCACCGCGTGCCCGGAGAATGTTACGCATGTGAATGGAGACCTTGCCGAAGTCAATATCCACCGGGCAGGGTGTCTCGCACTTGTGGCAGGTGGTGCAATGGTCGGCCACATCGTTGAGGGCGGCAAAATGTTGCTGAGAAACGCCGCGCCGGGTCTGCTCCTCATAGAGAAAGGCCTCGATGAGCAGGCCGGTGGCAAGGATCTTGTCGCGCGGTGAGTAGAGCAGATTGGCGCGGGGGATATGGGTCATGCAGACCGGCTTGCATTTGCCGCAGCGCAGACAGTCCTTGATCTCACGATTGAGGGCACCCAGCTCGCTGGCTTCCAGCAACAGCGCTTCCTGTTCCACCAGTTGTAAAGAGGGCGTATAGGCAGTTTCCAGCCCGGAGCCCGCCAGCAGCTTGCCCGGATTGAAGAGGCCGTCCGGATCCACTTTGGCCTTATAAGCCGCGAAAGCGGCAATCTTTTCCGGTTCCAGCCAGCGCATCTTGGTGATGCCGATGCCGTGTTCGCCTGAGATGACGCCGCCCAGTTTCTGGGCGATGGCCATAATCCGGTCCACCACCCGGTCGGCCTCGTGGAGCATGGCGTAGTCGCTGGAGAACACCGGGATGTTGGTGTGAATGTTGCCATCGCCGGCGTGCATGTGCAGGGCAACAAAAAGACGGGCACGGCGTACTTCTGCGTGGATTTCGCGGATACGCGACCGCACGGCAGCAAATGCATCGCCGGCGAACAGCGCCTCCAGCGGCTTGCCGACGTGCTCCCGGTAACTGACGCGCAGGGCACCGCGCAGCAGGAGACCGGCCAGGGTATCATCGGGATGCACGGCGGACAGCATGTGCGCATCCAGTAGTTCCGGATGCTCCATGGCCAGCATGTCCAGCTTCTCCAGCAGCGATCGCCAGCGCTGACGCGTATCGCTGATCAGTGCCTTGGCGGCGGACTTTTTGGCGTCGACGATGGCCTGATCTTCACTGCTTTCTTCATAATCCTTGGCTTTGCGGATTTCTGCGAGATCACCGGAGACATATTCCTCCAGTGCGCTGAGGCTGGCCAGTTTACTGCTGATGGACTGCTCGATATTGATACGCTCGACCGCGCGGCTATACTCCGCCAGCCTCTCCAGAGGAATGACCACATCTTCATTGATTTTGAACGCATTGGTATGGGCGGAAATGGCGGCGGTGCGGCTGCGGTCGGCCCAGAATCGGCGTCTTGACTCGGGCGTAGTGGCGACAAAGCCCTCACCGCCTCGGGCGTTGGCAATACGTACCACCGCCGCCGCTGCCGCACCCGCTGCATCAGGGTCATCGCTGGCGATATCCGTGAGCAACAGCATCTTCGGGCGTTCGTGGCGGGGGGCCTTGTTGCTGTACTTGATGGCTTTGAGATAGCGCTCGTCCAGATGCTCCAGCCCGGTGAGCAGGACATGCTCCAATCCCTCCACATAGGATTTCACTTCGATGATGGCTGGTACCGCGGCATCCAGATCGGTGCCATAAAACTCCAGGCAGACCGTGCGCACATGGGCTGGCATCTGATGGAGCAGGAAGCGTCCGGAGGTGATAATGCCGTCGCAGCCTTCTTTCTGGATGCCTGGCAGACCGCCGAGAAACTTGTCGGTGACATCCTTGCCCAACCCGGCCTTGCGGAAGCTGGCACCGGGCAGGGTGAGTACTTCCGGCTCTCCGAGCGTTGTATGTCCATCGGCGGCAAAGCGATTCAGGCGAAAACGGACCACCGGCTGATCGTGAATTTTGCCGAGATTATGATCCAGGCGCTCCACTTCCAGCCAATTCCCATCGGGGGTCACCATGCGCCAGGAGAGCAGGTTGTCGAGGGCCGTACCCCAGAGCACAGCCTTCTTGCCCCCCGCATTCATGGCGATATTCCCGCCGATGGTAGAGGCGTCCATGGATGTGGGATCGACGGCAAAAACGAGGCCTGCCGCATCGGCCGCATCGGCCACGATCTTGGTGACCACACCTGCACCCGCAAAGATGCTGGGGACAGGGCTGCTCAGGCCCTGCGGCGTGACCATCTCGATCACCGACATTTGTTCCAGCTTTTCGGTATTGATGACAGCGCAGTGGCGGCGCAGTGGAATGGCACCGCCGGTATAGCCGGTGCCACCACCGCGCGGGATGATGGATAGCCCAATTTCGCGGCAAACGGCGACCATGCGCTGCACCTCGGACTCGTCGGCGGGATAAAGGACGACGAAGGGTAGTTCCACACGCCAGTCGGAGGCGTCAGTGACGTGGGCGACGCGGGCATAGGCGCTGAAGTTGACATTATCTTTGCTGGTGATTTTGAGCAGACGGCGCTCCGCCTTCTTGCGCAGCGCCAGATCTTCATCAAATTGCTGGGTAAAGTTGCGCACCGCGAGGCGAGCGCTCTCCAGCAAACGGATCACCAGCGGATTGCCTTCAGCGCGATCGGCGATATCGTTCAAGCGATGTGCCAGAGCATCCCAGAGGGCTTGGCGGCGATGCCGATCCTGTGCCAAATCATCCTGGATGTAAGGATTGCGTTGCACCACCCAGAGATCGCCCAGCACTTCAAAGAGCATCCGTGCCGAACGTCCGGTGATCCGTTGTTCGCGCAGATCTTCCAGCAGCCGCCAAGCATCCATCCCGATCAGGCGGCGGACGATCTCGACGTCTGAAAATGAGGTGTAGTTGTAAGGAATTTCGCGCAGGCGAGTGCTCATCCGGAAATTATAACATTGTCGATGAGCCGGGTCTGCCCCAGCCGTGCAGCCGCGAACCAGCGTGCATCAGGTTGCGGAGTGGTAAGTGCCCGCAAAGACTGGCCATCGCGCAACTCCAGATAGTCCGGCAAAAAACCGGCCTGCTCCAACCTTTCCCAGCCTGCCGCCGCAAGACCAGGCACATCTGCGCCGCTGATGCTGCGGCGGGCAAGGTCGAAGAGTGTCGCCGCGAGCAGCGGCGCAACCTGCCGCTCTGCCAGACTCAGAAAGGTGTTGCGCGAACTGTAGGCGAGCCCGTCGGGTTCTCTCTGTAGGGGCCCCGGCAAGACCTGCACATTGAGGTTCAAGTCAGACAGCATCTGCTGAACGATACGCAGTTGTTGATAGTCTTTCTCGCCAAGAACGAGTATTTCTGGTGAGGCCATATGCAGCAGCTTGTTGAGTACGGTGCAGACCCCGACGAAGTGACCGGGACGGCTGGCCCCGCAAAGCACCGTGCTCAAGCTGCGCGGCGGCATAACGACGCTGATATCCTGACGCCCCCGCGGATACATCAATCCGTCATCAGGGGTAAATACGGTCTGGCAACCCGCTTCTTGCAGGCGCTGCAAATCCTGATCCAGGGTGCGCGGATAATTCGCAAAGTCCTCCTGGGGTCCGAACTGCAACGGATTGACGTAGATACTGACCAGCACCTGTTCGGCCCGGGTGGCGGCGAGTTTCACCAGCGCGAGATGTCCATCGTGCAGATTGCCCATGGTGGGCACCAGGGCCAGGGTGCCACGCAGATTTTGGCGCCATTGGCGCAGGCCGGCAATATCCTTGAATATCGCCATGTCAGCACTTACGACGCGGCGGGAACCCGTTGTTGCCCACGTCCCGCACATACTCGGCGAGGGCATCACGCATGATCTGGCTGCCTTCAATATAACGCCGTGCAAAGGGTGGGCTTTTCGCGCTGATCCCCAGCAGATCGTGCATCACCAGCACCTGGGCATCGGTATCCGGCCCGGCCCCGATGCCGATTGTGGGTATGGCGATATCGCGGGTGATATCCGCCGCCAGCGCATCGGGGACCGCTTCCAAAACGACGAAGCGGGCGCCCGCCTCCGCCAGTGCCCCGGCATCAGCCTGTAAGCGGCGCGCACTATCCGCGTCGGTACCCTGCTGTTGAAAACTGCCCCACTGCCGCACCCGCTGGGGAGTCAGGCCGATATGGGCGCAGATATTGACGCCCCGCTCCGCGCAGAAGGCCACCGTAGGCGCCATCTCCGCACCACCTTCCAGTTTGATGACGTCGGCACCGGCGCGCAGCAGGGTTGCCGCCGCATCCCAGGCCTGTTCCGGACCCTTTTCGTAAGTCCCGAAGGGCAGGTCGGCAAATACCAGGCAGTCCCCAGCTCCCCGCACCACCATCCGGGTGTGATAGGCCATCTGCTCCAACGTAACGCCGAGGGTGTCGTCGGCACCGGTGACCACCATGCCGAGAGAATCACCTACCAGTACGCCATGCACCCCCGCTGCCGCCGCGCAACAGGCGAGAGGATAGTCATAGGCCGTAACCACGGCGCGTTTGATGCCGTTTTGCTTGTCCTGCACCCAGCGGGCAATTTTCTTATGCATCTCGCTCCTCAGCCTCTTTCAAGCGATACCTGACTGTGTCGATCAACTGCTCAGTGTGCCGCGGATTGTGGACAAAATCCACCTGCGCCGAGTCGATATTCAGGCAGGGCCAGGAATAGTCCGCCTGCCACGCATGGTAAGCCGTCTGCACTCGCGCCAGATAATCCGCCGTTAGTGCCTGTTCGTAGGCGTCTCCACGGGCCCGGATGCGCTCCAGCAGGATCGGTAGTGGTGCCTCCAGGAAGATCATCAGGTCTGCCGGTGCGGGATGGTAGTCCAGAGCCACGCGCAAGGCGTGGAAAAGACGAAGTTCTTCTGTATCCAGGGTAAAGGGGGTAAAAATTTCGTCTTTGCGCGCACTGTGATCGCTGATGACCCAATGCTGATTGCCGAGATGCTGCCACTGTGTCCGGCGTTGCATTAAAAACTGCAACTCTGTTGCCAGTGCTGCGCCCGGGCCCTGGTAGAAACGGCAGAGAAAGGGGTTCTGGGCGGGTGTTTCGAGAATGAGTCGTCCACCCAAGGCATGGCCCAGTTGCCGTGCCAGACTGGTCTTGCCAGCGCCCATCGGACCTTCAATACTGATGATACGGGGATTGGTCATGCTTGGGCAGAACGAGCGTTGCACGCGGACGTTTCCCAAACGCTGTCAGGAATACAGGTAATGGATTGCCCGGCTACGGCAGGCAGATGATCGGCGATGCATCCGCAGCCGGAAATGATCAATTCCGGATCAAACTCGGCAAGGGGGATAAGCACGAAGGCCCGCTCGTGCAGACGGGGATGGGGCAGGGTGAGCTCCGGATCCGTAGAATGGGTGGTCCCGTAACTCAGCAGGTCGAGGTCCAGCACTCGTGGACCCCAGTAAATTTCATCGGCGCGACGGCGTCCAGCGGTTGCCTCCAGAGTTTGCAGATGGCTGAGGAGGGCGCGGGGTTGCAAAGCAGTTTGCAGGCGGGCGACCGCATTGACGAACGCAGGCTGGGTGATGCCGCCCACAGGTGCTGTCTGGTAGAGACGGGACTGCCACAGGAGGGTACTTTCCGGTACGGCGGCCAGGGCCTCCAGCGCATGTCGCACCTGTGCCACGGGCAGGTCCAGGTTGCTGCCAATACTGATCCAGGCAATTACGGTTGGATGGACGGCAGGATGCCTTGTCTGATAAGCCATTGTCGGGCGGTTTCCTTGTCTTTAATCGCGCCATCCAGGCGGGCATCATGCAGGTGGCGCAGTACCTTACCAAGCTGTGGGCCGGGCGCCAAGCCCATGGCTTGCAGATCCTTGCCATTGAGCGGTGATGTCAGGCCACGTTGTTTCAGCAAGTAGTAGCGACCACTTTTGGTGATGGTATCGGTTTCCGGATACTCTGCAAGTAGCGCCAGTATGCCTGGCAGCGACAGCGATTCCCATAACTGCGCCACTGCACTGGGGTGACTTGCCTTCGCCAGGGCTGCCGGTATTTCTGACAGTCGGTGCAGATCGTTCAGAATATAACGCCCATCGGTCACCGGCCAATAGTGTAAGCGTTTCTCCGCCGCCCAGGGGATATCCCGCCAGAGTATAGTCAGCAAAACGGCCGCGTCGCAAAGTTTCTCGTCAGGGAAGTGGCGGTGAAACCAGTGGATTTCCTGTTGACCACGACGTATTTTGGCAAGGAGAGGCTCTACTTCCAGTGGAGTCGGGCGCAACAGTGGCCATAACTGCCAGGCACCCAGCTCTTCCAAGGCCGCAGGGAGGTCGGTGAGTTCGAGCAGATACTTCAACTCACGCCATAACCGCGCGCCGCTGAGTCGAGCGAAAATATTCTGGGTTAATGCCTCCTCCAGCAGGTCACGCGTGCTGGCTTCCAGTTGGAGTTGGAAACGCACGGCGAAACGGAGTCCTCGCAGGATACGAGTGGGGTCGTCCAGAAAAGAATGGGGATGGAGCACACGCAGCAGACGCCGCTGGAGATCTGTACGGCCTCCGTAGGGATCCAGAAATTCGCCAAATTTTTCCGGATCCAGGGAGATGGCCATGGCGTTGATGGTGAAATCACGGCGGATCAAGTCTGCCTGGATGGCAGCAGGTTGCACCTCAGGCAGCGCGGCTGGCGCTGGATAATGTTCTATCCGGCAACGCGCCAGATCCAGCTGGAAGCCATCTGGGTACCGGAGAATAGCGGTGCCAAAATGCGGATGATAGGTGCATTGCGCGCCGGATAGCTCCGCGGAACAAGCCTCGGCGACGGCGCGGACATCCCCCTCAATGGCCAGATCGATATCTGGCATGGGGTGGTTTTGCAGAAAATCGCGGACGCAGCCGCCGACAAGATAGGCCGGTGTGCCGAGGTTCGCGGCAATCCTGCCGATGCCGTGCAGGCGCCGGAGCAGCGCGTCTCCCCATTGCTGTCGCAGCATCTGGTGAATTTGTGTGGCGGGTAATGGGCCTGCACTTGGAGTGGTACTCTGTGCATCCAGAGAGCCTTCTCCCATGGAAATGCGGGGATCCGGATTAATCGCTGTCGGTCTGTCCGTCGTCATGGCTGTCATCCGCGCCGCCCTGACCAGGACGATTACCGCGCCGTCGCCGTCGCCGGGGACGGCGACGTGATGTTGCTGGGAGTGGCCCCAGTGCCGCTTCCTGTCCGGTTTCTTCGAGGCGAGCCCGTTCGATGAGGATACGTCGACCATCATGATCTGCGGTCTGGAATTGTTCCCACCATTCCACCAAGGTAGCCGATATTTCGCCGCTCTGACTGCGCAGACTCAGGAAATCAAAGGCTGCACGAAAGCGCGGATGGGCGAGCAGCGCGTGAGGGCGACGTCCACCGCGCCGCATGAAACGCGCCTGCAAATCCCATATTTCGCGCATAGGCAGAGCGAAGCGACGAGGGACAGAAACACGCCCAACGCATTCCTGCAGCACGTCGCTGGCGGCTTGCTGCAGGGCGACCGTTGCAGGTTTGCCCTGTTGTTCGAGCAACCGGCATTGCTCTTGCAAGGCGGGCCAGAGCAATGCGGCAAAGAGAAATGCGGGAGTTACCGACTTGCCGTCACGTACCCGCGTATCGGTACCCCCCAGCGCGCCTTGCAACAACGTACGTGCCGCGCTGTATTCCGCATGGTCGAGGAGCACGTCCACCTGCGGAAACAAGGCGGCAAATAGCCCCTGCTGGCGCAGGTGTTCGAAACTGGTCTGCGCGTTACCATTCAAAAAAAGTTTTAGTGTTTCTTCAAACAGCCGCGCCGAGGGCACCTCCTGCAGGCGCTCGCGGCAGGCCGCTATGGGCGCCTGGGCGGCTGTATCCATGATGAATCCCAGCTTGGCAGCAAAGCGAACGGCCCGCAGCATCCGCACCGGATCTTCCCGGTAACGCTGCTCTGGATCACCAATGACGCGCAGCCGACCGGCTTGCAAATCTTCCATGCCTGTGGAGAAATCCAGAATGCTGCGGTCAGCGATGTTGTAATAGAGTGCGTTGGCGGTGAAATCCCGGCGCCGGGCGTCTTCCTCAAGTGAACCATAGACATTATCTGCCAATATGCGCCCTGTTTCGCTGCGCTCACTGGCCTCGTTTGCCTTGCCGTTCGCGCCGCCGCGAAAAGTGGCTACCTCGATGATCTCGTGACCAAACTGTACGTGCACCAAGATGAAGCGTCGACCAATGAGGCGGGCGTTGCGCCGAAACAGTTTGCGGACCTGCTCCGGGTGCGCGTCCGTTGCGACGTCGAAATCCTTAGGTTCCCGTCCCAGCAGCAGATCACGGACACTGCCGCCGACCAGATAGGCCTGAAAGCCGGCGCGATGCAGGCCATTGAGGACCTGCAAGGCGCCTTCGCTGATCTGCCGCCGCGAAACGTTGTGCTCGTTACGTGGCGTTACCCGTGCACCGGGGATGCCGGGTGATAGCGGCGGGGGAGCCGCCACCGTTTCGACGGCAGAATCTGGCAGGTTTAACTGCTTGGTAATAAAGTCTTTTATGGATACCAAGGGTTGTCTCTGGGTTGGTGGAACGTAATCTGGGCGACAGTGTACCTGAAAAGTTGTGGAAAAGCAGCGTTTGCCGGGAGGCGCATGTAGCTGGTAATGTCCCATATCCAGGGACAAAAACTACCGAGCCGACCATAAGATTTGATTATGGAAAGTGACGCGATTTATTGCGCTGTAATTTAGTTGCGGTGTAATTTTGGAAAATGGATGTAATATTGCGTCACGCAAAGTCTATTTATGGTCATCTGCTTGAATCGTGTTGGGTGTATTGACTATTCCCCAAGCCTGTTTGACCAGATACACCGGTCTTTGCTTGCTTTCCTCATAGATCCGGCCGAGGTATTCACCGATCACACCTAGGGCCATGAGCTGTACGCCACTCAAGAATAATAAGGTAACCATTATGGATGGATACCCTTTTACCGGATTTCCATATGCAATAGTGCTGATTATCAGCCAGATGGCATAAAGAAAGGCCAGTAACGAAACCAGAAAGCCCAGATAGGCAGCGAGTTGCAGGGGCACCTGGCTAAAAGAGGTGATGCCTTCTACGGCAAAATTCCATAGTTGCCAATAATTCCAAGTGGTCCTTCCCGAATGGCGCGGCTCGCGATGGTAATAAATGTTCGTGCTGCGAAAGCCAACCCAGGCAAACAAACCCTTCATGAAGCGCCGACGCTCGGGGAGCGCTTGCAGGGCGTCCAGAACCGAGCGGGAGAGCAGTCGGAAATCACCGGTATCGGGTGGTATCTCCACCTCGCTCATGCGATTGATAACCCGATAAAAAACATGGGCCGAGGCACGTTTTAACCACGATTCTCCTTTGCGGGAAAGGCGCACGGCGTTAACCACATCAAACCCCTTCCGCCATTGAGCGAGTAGTTCGGGGATCAGTTCGGGGGGGTCTTGCAGGTCAGCATCCAGCGGGATGGCGGCATCGCTCAGAGTGGCGTCGAGCCCCGCGGTAAGCGCCGCCTCTTTTCCGAAATTCCTTGATAAGTCAATAATTTTTATCCGTTGATCCCGGCTGTGCAGGGCGATTAATTGTAGTAGTGTGTCATCGCTGCTGCCGTCATTGACACAAATTATCTCCCAGGGCTCGCTAGTTTGTTCCATGACCGCGCGGATGCGTGTATAGAGCGTTCCTAGATTTCCGGATTCGTTGTGACAGGGGATGATGATGGAAACCGTCATATCAGTTTTAGATTCGAGTTATCGCGGAGTTGACCAGACCGGAAAGCTACAAGACTGGGTCTGCCGCGTCAAACGAGGCTGGAAAAAAGGTGTTTGCTTGGGTATAGTGCGGGATGCCTTTAGCCATGGAGCTGGTAGATCCCAGCCGGCCCCCTCCTTGTTTAGGTGAATCACGATGCAATTGATTGGTGAAGCCCTCACTTTTGACGATATTCTTCTCGTCCCCGCCCATTCGGAAGTGCTCCCCCGCAATGTGCAAATTGCGACCCAGCTCAGTCGCCGCATCAGCCTGAATATTCCACTGCTCTCGGCGGCGATGGATACGGTGACCGAGGCCGCCATGGCCATTGGGATGGCGCAAGAGGGAGGTATCGGCATCATTCACAAAAACATGTCGCCGGACCAGCAGGCAGCGCTCGTGCGGCGGGTCAAAAAGTTCGAGTCAGGGATCATCAAAGATCCCATTACCACCCGCGCCGATGTGAGTATCCGCGAGGTATTGCGGATAATGTCCGAGCATGGGATTTCCGGCGTTCCGGTGGTGGATGGCGAGCGCCTGGAGGGTATTGTGACCCACCGTGATCTGCGCTTTGAAACACGCATGGATGCTCCGGTAAGCAGTGTCATGACCCCGCGCGAGCGTCTGGTTACAGTACCGGAAGGCACCAGTCTGGATGCGACGAAGGCCTTGCTGCATCAGTATCGTATCGAAAAAATGCTGGTGGTTAATGAACGCTTTGAGTTGCGCGGGCTAATCACGGTCAAAGACATCCGCAAGGCCATAGAACACCCCCTGGCCTGCCGTGATGGACAAGGTCGTCTACTGGTGGGCGCAGCGGTGGGCGTTGGTGAAGGTACTGACGCGCGGGTACAGGCACTGGCTGAAGCAGGGGTGGATGTCATCATCGTCGATACCGCCCATGGTCACAGTCAGGGAGTGCTGGACCGGGTACGCTGGGTGAAAGATCATTTTCCGGAAGTGGATGTGATCGGCGGCAATATTGCTACCGCGGAAGCGGCATTGGCATTGGTGAAAGCGGGCGCTGACGCCGTCAAGGTAGGTATCGGGCCCGGTTCCATCTGTACCACCCGCATTGTTGCCGGTGTCGGTGTGCCGCAGGTCACGGCTATCAGTAATGTGGCGGACGCGCTGGAGGGTACCGGCGTATCGCTCATTGCCGATGGTGGTATCCGCTTTTCCGGGGACTTCGCCAAGGCTTTGGCAGCGGGGGCGCATACGGTTATGGTGGGCGGTTTGCTGGCGGGCACCGATGAGGCACCGGGGGAAATCGAACTCTACCAGGGCCGCTCCTACAAGGCTTATCGTGGTATGGGGTCTTTGGGCGCGATGCAACAGGGTTCTGCCGACCGCTATTTTCAGGATGCCAGCCCGGAAGCGCCGAAGCTGGTGCCGGAAGGGGTGGAGGGCCGGGTTCCCTACAAGGGGCCGGCCGGACAAGTCATTCATCAACTCCTCGGTGGCTTGCGCTCCAGCATGGGTTACTTGGGCGCGGAGGATCTGTCGGCCCTGCGCAGCCGTGCCCGCTTCATCAAAATTACCCAGGCGGGTGTGCGCGAGAGCCATGTTCATGATGTGAATATCACCAAAGAAGCGCCTAATTACCGGGTGGATTGAAGCATGCAAGAACGCATTCTGATTCTCGATTTTGGTTCACAGTTTACCCAGCTTATCGCGCGGCGGGTGCGCGAGGCCCACGTCTATTGTGAAATTCATCCCTATAACATGCCACTGGCAGACATCCAGACCTGGGCGCCTCAGGGGATTATTCTGTCCGGCGGACCGTCCTCGGTGCATGATGCTGATGCGCCGACGGTTGAACTGGGCCTATTTGCCTTGGGTCTGCCGATCCTGGGTATTTGTTACGGTCTGCAATTGATGGCGCAGTTGCTGGGTGGACGGGTGGGTAAGGCGGAGCATCGGGAATATGGTCGGGCGCATATCCAGATCAAAGAGGCGGTTGGCCCTTTGCTACCCTTTGGTGCTGCCGGTGACGCCGAAGAGGTTTGGATGAGTCATGGTGACCGGATTGAATCCATGCCCGATGGTTTCCGGGTGCTGGCCAGCAGTGCCAATTCGCCGCTGGCGGCGATCGGTGATCCAGTCCGTCACTTCTACGGCGTGCAGTTCCACCTGGAGGTGGCCCATACGCCTCGCGGTGCGGAGATGCTCACCGCCTTTGTGCGTGGCGTTTGCGGATGCGCCGGTGAGTGGACCATGCACTCCTACGTGGATACGGCAGTGGCGACGATCCGCGCCCAGGTGGGTAAGCGTCGGGTTATTGCCGCGCTTTCCGGCGGAGTGGATTCGGCTGTGGCTGCGGTGCTCATTCATCGCGCTATCGGCGAGCAGATCACCTGTATTTTTGTGGATAACGGTTTGCTGCGCTTTGGCGAAGCGGAGAAGGTGGCTACTGTATTCCGCAATTATTTCCAGATTCCCCTGCAGGTGGTCGACGCTCGTCAACGTTTTCTGGAAGTGCTTGCGGATGTTACCGATCCCGAAAAGAAGCGCAAAGCCATCGGTAATTTGTTCATCGAGATTTTTGAGGAAGAGGCGAAGCAGTTGGAAGGTGTCGACTTTTTGGCACAGGGTACCCTGTATCCCGACGTGATCGAGTCCATTTCCTTTAAGGGCCCGAGCGCAACCATTAAGTCCCACCATAACGTGGGTGGCTTGCCGGAGCGTATGCACCTGCAACTGGTCGAGCCTTTACGTGAGCTGTTCAAGGACGAAGTGCGGGAATTGGGCCGTGAGTTGGGCATGCCCGAAGATGTTGTTCGTCGTCAGCCGTTCCCCGGACCGGGCCTCGCGATTCGTTGTTTGGGAGCGATTGACGAGCTGCGCCTGGAAGTCTTGCGTCGTGCTGACCGGATTGTCATGGAAGAAATCCGTGAGGCGGGATTGTACGACCGCCTCTGGCAGGCCTTTGCGGTATTGCTGCCGGTACGTAGCGTGGGCGTGATGGGGGATGCACGGACCTATGATGAAACCATTGCTTTGCGTGCCGTGGAGTCGGCGGATGGGATGACCGCCGACTGGGCGCATCTACCTTATGGAGTGCTGGGTCGCATTTCCAACCGGATCATCAATGAAGTTGCTGGTGTGAATCGCGTGGTCTACGATATTTCATCAAAGCCGCCCGCTACGATCGAGTGGGAGTGAAATAGGGTCTTTCGGGGACTATCGTTACCTATCGAAATTCATACATAACATGTTGATTTTTAAATAAATACGTCGTGATGACTATCGGTAACTATCGCCAGCTAGCGGAGCAAGTTGGCGGTAAGGGTGACGGTAGATCCCAGAGGCCGGATTGGTTTAACCACCACCGACTTCTGGAATCCTTGGGATATATCCCTCCGGCAGAAGCTGAGGCACAATATTACCAGAAACTCGCCCGTCAGGCCGGTAAAGCGGCATGACTTACATTAATCAGCCTCTACAATACCCGGGGCGGCTCAATTCTGGGACGGTGGCAGTCCGAATGACCGTCTGTCCTTAAATGATTTGTGACAGGACTTGATTTTGTGCGGGAATCCCGTATAATACAATCCATGCGCACTGTGATCGAAACCCCGACATTCCAGAAGCAGGCGGAAAAGCTGTGGTCGGAAGACGAGCGGCTGGTCTTCATCGACTGGATTGCGGCGAATCCGCTAGTCGGGGACGTGATCCCCGGTGCGGATGGAGCACGCAAGGTTCGCTGGAGCCGTGCCGGGTCTGGCAAATCTAGCGGTGTGCGGGTGATCTACTTCAACCTGACAGAGCAGGAAGTGGTGCTGCTGGTAGCGGCGTATGCCAAGGCCGAACGCGCCAATATGCTTCCTGCTGAAATCAAGAAGGTGGTGTGACATGGGCATCAGGAAAATCAACGTTGAGAAGGTGGCAACGGCTATCGAGGCCGATGCCGGTGAAGCTCTGCCCGACCTGCGTCAGGCGCTCGCAGAGGCGAAGGCAGGGATTGGGCGTGTCACCACGCCCGAGCAAATCCTTGTGCGTCAAGCGAGGGAGAAGTCTGGCCTGACGCAAGCCGCATTCGCCGAGCGCATCGAAACCCCCGTGGCGACGCTGCGCGACTGGGAGCAGGGGAGATTTGCGCCGCCGGGTGGGGTGCTGTGCCTGCTTCGGCTTATCATCAAGCATCCCGAATTGTCTCAGGAGTTGAGCGTGGCATGAAATTCGCCGGGCATGGTATTTTTCATGGCATCGTCAGTAAATATTATTACAACTCATTGTATTACAAATGATATTTATACTCGATGATAATCGAGTGGGAATAGTCACCACCCCCTCCCTTTGTATGGCACTTCGCATGCCTCGATATTATCGTTAATTCCTTACACTTTTTGTGTTTCTATACTTGGTATATATGCATAAATTGTGGTAACATATCGGAGATATTATGTTTTTTTAAAAAATTGGTCGCGGTTCTGCCCTTTAGGAGTGCTCTCGCTAGTATGAAGGATAGCAAAACCATGAAGATTAAATTACCGGAACTGTCCCGGGAATTGGTGCAGCTCAAGGCCCAACGCTGGGTAATTAAAATCGGCAGCAGTTTGCTGACGGATGATGGCAGAGGCCTCAATGTCGACGCCATCCGCAGTTGGGTGCGGCAAATTCTAGCGCTCCGTCGATCCGGTATCGAGGTGGTGCTGGTCTCCTCCGGCTCCGTCAGCGCGGGTGCTCAGCGTTTGGGTTGGACGGAACGCCCGACGACGCTGCAAGCGCGTCAGGCGGCTGCCAGTGTTGGGCAATCGGCATTGATCCATACCTATGAAGAGATGCTGCGGGAAGGGGATAGACCGGGCGAAGTTCCGCTGCATTGTGGACAGGTCTTGCTGACTCATGATGATTTGCGGAGCCGCCGTCGCTATTTGAATGCGCGATCCGCCTTGCGGACGTTGCTGGATATGAATGTGTTGCCCATCATCAACGAGAACGACACGGTCTCTTATAACGCAATTAATCTGGGAGACAACGATACCCTGGCGGCGGTCGTGAGTAATTTGCTCGATGCGGATCTCTTGGTGATTCTAACGGATCAGGACGGCCTTTTTGACGCCGACCCAAGGTGCTATCCCGATGCCCGGTTGCTGACAGAGGTGAATGCCGGAGCAACCATGCTGGAGCGCATTGCCGGAGGTGGGGGATCAGGTGTCGGTACCGGCGGCATGTTGGCGAAGGTGCGGGCAGCGGCTCGCGCCGCACGTTCCGGTACCTCTACCATTATTGCCAATGGCCGCTGCGAAAATGTGCTGTTGCGCCTGCAACGCGGTGAAGCGATTGGTACGTTTATACATGCACGTCTCCCTACCCTGGCGGCACGCAAGCGTTGGCTGGCCGGGCATTTGCGTGCGCATGGCACATTGCATCTGGATATCGGCGCGGCGCACGCTTTGTTGCGTGACGGAGGTAGCCTGCTACCCGTCGGGGTCACCGCGATCGAGGGCAAATTTCGCCGCGGGGATCTGGTGCTCTGTAAAGATCCTTTCGGCCATGAAATCGCCCGTGGTCTGGTCAACTGGGATGCCCTGGTGGTCGCCCGCAGCCTCGGGAAAAACAGTAGCGAACTCGCTGGTGATCCCGAAGCGGCGGAAGGCGTGCTGATTCATCGCGACAACCTCGTCGTCAACGACCTCCTGTCGGTTGAGCCAACTTCCCTTCCATAGGCAGAATCTGCTTGGGCATAATGTGGACGTCCTGCTGCTGGTGCGCCAGTACCACGTTGTGGCGGAGCAGGCTTTCCACCACGGAAGCCCGCAGGTCTGTTTGTACATTAAAGCTTTTGTTGCAGTCATCCAGATAAACGCGCAAATAGAATTGCAGCGCATTTTCATTGACATCCAGCAAGAGTGCGGTGGGAGGAATGCCACGCGGATCATCCTGTAATACATCGGGATGTTTTTGACCTTCCGCTACCAGGATCTCCTTCACCAGAGAGATATCTGCATCGTGGGCAATATTGAAGGGAATCATGAGGCGCAGCACACTGTTCGTATACATCCAGTTGGTCACCTGACCGGCAATCAATTCAGAATTTGGAACGAAAACCTCGGTGCGATCAAAAGTAAGGATCAGAGTGTAACGGATGCTCATTTTTTGCACATAGCCCTGGGTGGTGCCTACCTGAATCCAGTCACCGACCCGTATGGGACGTTCCAGAAGTAGAATCAGGCCAGAGACAAAGTTATTCACGATATTTTGCAGGCCAAAGCCAATACCCACGGATAATGCGCCAGCGATAATGGCGAAATTGTGCAGTGCCACCCCCGCGGTGGAGAGTGCGATGAGTATGGCGATAATGAATCCGGTATATCTGACGATGGATAATACCGAATGACGGGCCCCACTTTCCATGTGGCCAATAATACGGGAATGATTGGCCAGATATTGCTGAATCACGGTATTGATGTTGAACAGCAGTATGAGCAGCAGGATGGCGATCGCCCAGCGAAAGGGCTGGATATGAAAATTGCCGATAGCGAAGCCGGTGATAAAGTATTTCCAGAGGAGTGTAAAACCGGCATGCGTCAGGCCCCAGGCATACAGGATGAACGCGGCGATCCCCAGCCACACGAAGCTGTGAGTGATGGTGCTCAACCAGGCGATCCATGGCAGTGGCTGGTCATTTTTAAGCTTCAGGCGGCGGCGCAGGAAACGCTGCCAATGACTGGAGGGTTGTGGCGGTCGAGACCAGAAATCGGTCAGTTCCCAGGAAAAAAAGAGGCCAATGCCAAAGGCGAGCAGAGACATCAGCAAACCAAAGAACAGGTAGTTCGATAGATTGCGATAACCCAGGATGGTGAATGCCGCGGTGACCGTTAACGCCAGGAGTGTAAGTGCTCTGAGCAATGGGTAAATATGGAATGGCCCATGCGCACCCGCCCTCCAGATCAGCCAAAATACCGCACCGAGTAGTGTCAGATGATATACGGAGTAAAAGAAGTCCTGGTGCGCCAGAGAGAGTGGATCGTTGGGAGCCATGACGAGCCAAGCAAGGCCAAATGCGGCCAGAGTGGCAATGGATCGTAACCTGCGCAGCGTGGAACGTAGTGTTTGCGGTGGCCAGTCGAAATGTTGACTGAGCACTCCGGTGGGGCTTAATGCCAGCGCAAGAAACATGGCAGTAAAGGCGTAGCCACCCCACGTGACTAATAAGAGCATGATCAAGGGCGATAAGGTGTTGGTAAGAGCGGTAATCGCCGCGCTGGTGCTTATCCCCGCCAGTAAAGGCACGTAGTGATAGAACTTGTTTTTTGCAACGGGCGGAGGGTGCTGGCGGTGTATTTTTCTCGCCAGTGGCGCTCGAAGAAGCAGTGACAACGCAAAGACAACCACGCCAACGCCAAAGGATATCTGCAGGCTTCTCTGCGCAAAAATAGATTGGCCATTCTGCATAAGCCAGAACTCCCGTTCACCCACCCAGGTGCTGACCGGGACGGATTGCAGGGCAAGCGCTTGTTGCCAGAGATTGTGATCACGCTGCAACAGCATTGCGGCATGCAGCGCTTCCTGCTTTTGGTGAATTTTCTGGGCCAGATCCGCACTGGCGATTGCGAGAACCTTGCAGGTGGCGAGTTCTCCGCTGAGATTTTTTTCCTCGCCCTGTAGTTTCAGCCGTAACGTACTGAGATTCTTCGGCTCACCGGCAGTAGCGGATCCCAGTATACCCAGACTTTTATCTATTTGGCTGAGGTTGCCGCTTTTTTCGGTTATGCATTGGTGCGCGTTGTGGCTGAGCGCATCCACGGTTTTCTGCCAGTATATAATCTGTTGTAAATCAACGTTTTTTGATAAATCCTGGTGTATCGATTGCAGCACCGTACTGGTCTGCGACACCGGTGTGCTGGAGGCGTATGCCAACCGTGGAAAAGTCAGTATGACAAGGCATGTACCTAACAAGGATAAATAAGAAAAAATATGCCTTTTATTGAGAATATTCCAGTTATTGATCCATAAAATGTCCGTCCGATGAATCACATGCCGCTCCTTTGCTGAAGCCATAAATGGGCATCGGGTTGCGTGGAAGGTCATCCTATCATAGGTGATGCTTGTGTGCTTCTGCATGCAGCTTGTTGTAGTCACGTGGCCACCCTGCTAGGTGATGATTTGCATGATGAAAACAAGAATGAAGAGGGTGTGCCGTCGGCATATGGCGACAGGTTGAAGGGGGGCGTGATCCTGAGGCCAGACTTTATTTGCGGGGAGTGTCTGATGGAGGATGAATCTGCAAAGCGGCTGCGGCCTTTAATTTAAGTGTTTTGGCTTCCCCGCACGCTGCTGTCGTTGACCTTTCGGTATTTATGGCATGGAAAGTGCTTGAGTGTAAGGTGTGTGATCATCATTGTGAGGGATCTGGTCATGAAGAAGCCCATTTACAGTGCTCTGCTTGTGGCGCTGATTGCCGCACCTTTCATCGCTTTGGGAGGTTTTGTGCGGGAGGTGACACCGCTGGATTCAACAACGGCTGCCCCTGCCCGACCGATGGTAACCAGTGGTCAGCGGATGGTTGGCGAGGCGCGGTTGGTGGTGGGTCATGTTGAGCAGGCGCACTGGCTGCTGCTCACCTCGGAGGCGTCCATTCACCCATCTTCATCTGCCCCTCATCATCAGGTAGTGTCTGTGGCGGTATGGTCCCTGTAGGCAGCGGGTGACTGTCCCCTTTTTGATTGAGAAATAATGTGGAGGAAATTATGTCTACTAACAAATGGCGTTTTCTGCTGTCAGCGACAGCATTGGGTGCGGGTATCCTGTTATTGTCGAACCCGGCGTTTGCGGATGGGGATGGCTGGGATGGCCCGGACATGAATTTATCTATCGGTGTCCCTGGCGTTATTTATTCAGCGCCAACTTATTACAGGGCACCGCCAGCTTATTACTATGCACCACCTCCACCCCCGCGCTGGTACCGGCGTCACGAATATCGCTGGCACCGTGAGCATGAAGACCGGGGCTGGGGTGATGATGATTGAGATGAGGTGAGGCGGCGCGCCCGTTGGTAATGTGGTTAATGGACGATGGCGCGCCGTGCGCTACGCGCTAGTAAAGGAAACGCGGCTTTTTGCAGCATGGGAGGTAAGGCGATCGGTTTAAGCAGCATTTTTATCGCCATATCGAAGGGGTAGTGATGACTTATCCAATTGCCCATGCGGCGTCGAAATGCCGAGAAATCTTCTGGAGAGAATTGTTGCCCAGGATTTTTTACTTCAAAAGCGTTTTTGAGGGCAAGATAACTGTCTTCCTGATCTGCCTCGGCTACACGTTTCCAGAGTTCGCGGCCGATGCGCCAGCGTGAATTTTTTTCACGCGCTTGGTATTGCAAAAAAAAGCGGTAGAAATATTTATAGTGGTGGATTTCGTCGGCGCGAATGCGGGCAGCGAGTTGGCGCAGTACGGCCTCCGGACTGGCCGCCTGAATCATCGTATAGAAGCTGGCCGTACCCGTCTCAACGACGCAGCGTGAAGCCATTTCCAAGGCATGTGTGGGTCCCAGCAACTCAGTGCGACAGTAGGGCACATAAGCATCTACAAAGCCCTGATAAGCGCGTTCCCAATCAAAGTCCGGCCATACAGTGAGCACATATTGGCGCAGTGCGTGCCCATGTTGTACCTCTTCGATCTCCCACTCCTGGCGTAACCACGCGGTGGCGTTTATATTTTCCTGATAGTAGTCCACCAGGTTACGGGTGTAGAGATCAGACAGCGTTTCTACGAAGGAAGCACCGGCTAATAGATAAAACCAGTCCATATTGCCGATGATTTTTTCTTTTTCAATAGCCGCGTAAGGAATATCGGCTAGAGACCAGGTCGGACGGACGTCATCTGCGGGCATTGTATCTGCCGCCTCCTTAAAATTCTGGCAGTGGGACTGACGATTGTAGCGCATATCTTGCTGTGCTGCCTCTACGGCGACAAAGGCTGGCGCCGTCTGGCGGGGTCGAGTGCGGCTGACGTATCATCTCCAAAGGCAAATTTGGGTCGTTAAGGAAGATGACATGGCGTTGTGTATAGAGCTGCATCCCGTGAATCCACAGCCGCGACTGCTGGTGCAAGCGGTTGAGGTGCTGCGTGCGGGGGGCTTACTGGTCTATCCTACAGATACTTGTTATGCCTTGGGTTGCATGATTGCGGCGCGGGAGTCGCAGGAGCGCTTGCGGCGCATCCGGCAACTGGACTTGCAGCATGACCTTTCGCTCCTGTTCTCCAGTATTTCCCAATTGGCGGACTATGCCAAGTTGGACGATCGCGCCTACGCACTGTTGCGCAAGACCTTGCCCGGACCTTATACCTTCATTCTGCCGGCTACCAAAGATGTACCGCGTCGTCTCGCTGACCCGCGCAAACGCAGTATTGGCGTGCGAATACCCAAAAATCCCTTGTGCGAAAATCTCATTACGGATTTGGGGGAGCCATTGATGAGTTCCACCCTGCAACTTCCGGGCGCCAGTGCACCACTGACGGATCCAGACGAAATCTGCGAGGCGTTGGGAAATCAGGTGGACATGGTGCTGCTCTCGGGTGTGGGTGGAGTGCTCTGTTCGACGGTGGTGGATCTTCTGCAATGGCCGCCGCGGGTGCTCCGTGAAGGCTCTGGTGACCCAGGGTTGCTGGGCCTCAGTGTTGCCGTCCAGTGTCCCATGCCGCATTAGGTGGACGGGGCATTACGCTGATATACTGCACCCATGTTTGATGCCGCGCAATTTATCCGAACCCTGGCCATTTGGGCCATCCCCGTGCTCTTCGCCATTACCGTGCATGAGGTAGCCCATGGCTGGGTCGCCTGGAAGCGGGGTGATCCCACCGCTATGCTCATGGGTCGGCTGACCCTGAATCCGATTAAACACATCGATCCTTTTGGAACGATTTTGCTGCCGGGTATATTGCTTCTGTTTCACTCTCCTTTTCTCTTCGGTTACGCCAAACCGGTACCGGTCAATTTTGGCGGACTGAAAGCGCCTAAACGCGATATGGTGTTCGTCGCCATCGCCGGGCCGATCGCTAATTTGTTGATGGCCTTCTTCTGGACGCTGGTGCTGTGGTTGGGTGGACATCTTCCCGGTGTCTTGGCGTATATTGGCGAGCCCATGCAGTTGATGGGCGAGGCGGGCATTATGATCAATGTCATTCTGATCATTTTTAATCTGATCCCCATTCCGCCTCTGGACGGTGGCCGGGTGGCAGTGGGGCTTTTGCCGGCATCGGCCAGTATTGCCCTGAGCCGGGTAGAGCCTTACGGGTTCATTATTTTGATTGTGCTGCTGTTTACCGGTGTACTGTGGTCCGTTCTGGGTCCTCTTTTCCTGTTGATGCGCAACTTTTTTCTGACGATCGGCGGTTTGTGATGAGCGAGATCATCGTTTCCGGCATGCGACCGACGGGGCATCTGCATCTGGGGCATTATCACGGCGTACTCAAAAACTGGCTGCGTTTGCAGGACACAGCGGAATGTTATTTTTTTGTTGCCGACTGGCATGCGCTGACCACCCACTATGAAACGACACAAGGAATCAGCGCGGCAGTCTGGGATCTGCTCATCGAATGGCTGGCGGTGGGAGTGGACCCGGACAAGGCCGTGCTCTTTATTCAATCTCACGTGCCACAGCACGCGGAGTTGGCACTTCTGCTGGGGATGCTGACGCCTCTGCCCTGGCTGGAGCGGGTGCCGACCTTCAAGGATCAACAAGAAAAGTTGCGGGAGCGGGATCTCGCTACCTTTGGGTTTCTGGGTTATCCACTGTTGATGACGGCTGACATACTGCTTTATGACGCCCACAAGGTACCGGTGGGGGCGGATCAGGTGGCGCATCTGGAAATCAGCCGGGAGTTGGCGCGGCGTTTCAACAGTTTCTATGGTCGTGATGCCGGTGCCACGGCGCAGGTGGAAAAGGGCCTGCAGGCCATGGGAAAGCGCGCGGCAAAGACGTTTGGCGCCTTACAGCAGCGTTTTCAGCAAAACGGGGATGCGCTGGCGGTGACCGAGGCGATGGAGTTTCTCGAACAGCAGGCGGGGCTCAGCGCCGGGATGCGCGAACAGCTTCTCGCGCGACTAGAGGGCAAAGGTCGGGAAATTCTTCGTGAGCCGCAAGCGCTGCTGACATCTGCCTCCAAAATGCCCGGGCTCGACGGACAGAAAATGAGCAAGTCTTACGGCAATACCATTCCACTGCGCGCGGCGCCGGAGGAGGTTCAGAAGAAAATCCGTACCATGCCCACCGACCCGGCGCGAGTGTTGCGCACGGATCCGGGTACACCCGAAAAGTGTCCGGTCTGGGCCTTGCACCAAGTCTATTCCGGTCCGGAGACACAGTCCTGGGTACGTGACGGCTGTATCACGGCGGGCATTGGCTGCCTAGATTGTAAACGGCCGCTGATCGAAGCCGTGCTCGCTGAACAGGCCCCGATCCGTGAGCGGGCAGAGTACTGGGCGGCCCGGCCGGAGCAACTGCGGGAGATCGCTCAAGGCGGCGCTCAGCGGGCCCGCCAACGCGCTGAGCAGACGCTGGAGCGGGTGCGTGCGGCCATGGGTTTGGCCCATGAGCGGCGCGGTCTCTGAGCCAAGTCCTTCGGCGCCGCCCATGCAGGTCCATGGGCGGCGCCTGGAAGCTCTGCCGGATGGCCTCTTCATCCCACCGGGTGCCTTGGAATTGTTGCTGGAAAGCTTTGCCGGTCCGCTGGAACTGCTGCTCTGGCTGATCCGCCGTAACCGTATGGATATCCGTGATATCCCGGTGGCCGAAGTGACCCGGCAGTATTTGCTCTACCTGCATGAAGCACGTCGCCGCAATCTGGAACTGGCGGCGGAATATCTGCTGATGGCGGCTTGGCTGGCGGAGATCAAGGTCCGCATGCTGCTGCCCGTGCCACCCGCAGCGGACGATGAAGACTGCGATCCCCGTCTGGAACTGGCACGCCGCCTGGAGGCTTTGGCTACAGTGCAAAGGCAAGCGGCGGCGCTCCATACCTTGCCCCAAGCCGGACGGGATTTCTGGTCGGTTTACCCCGCAACTCATTCTGCTTTGCCCTTGGCACCCCCGCTGGTGACCCTCGCCGATGTTGTGAATGCCTGGCAGGCGTTGCTTCTACGCCCGGCGCGCAAGCCACCTCTCGCCCATACCCTGACGAATCAACATATGGGATTACGGCAACGGATGATGGAATTACTGCTGCATTGCCGTCGAGAGCCACGCCCCTGGAGTTTCATCGAGATCTTGCCGCCCGCCGTGGATCGCCTGACTCTCGCCGTGTCACTGTTAGCCCTCTTGGAATTACTCCGACAACAGGCGCTGGCTTTGATAGACGACGAAGAAGGGGGGTGGCGGATTGCGGCGGTGGCCGTCGCCGAAGAACGCAGGGTAATATTCGATGCGTGAGGCACTCCTGGCGTTGTTTCTGTCCAGCGCTGAACCGCTCTCCCGCGAGCAGCTGGCGTCCATCTGTGACGATAATCCTGACTGCGCCGGATGGGAGGCGGAGCTGGATACCCTGCTGGCCGTTGGTGAAGGGGTTTTGCAACTCGTCTGTGTTGCGGGTGGCTATCGCCTGCAGATTCATCCGCGCCACAACGCCATCCTGGCACGTCTTCACGTCGAAGCGCCACGGCCTTTATCCAAGGCGACACTGGAGACCTTGGCCGTGATCGCCTACCAGCAGCCGGTAACGCGACCGGAAATTGAGCACTGGCGGGGAGTGGCCGTGAGTGCACAGATTATGCAGCAGCTTCAGGATCGGGGCTGGATTATGGTCGCCGGGCACCGTGAAACCCCCGGTCGACCCGCACTCTGGGTAACGACGTCCCAATTTCTTGAACATTTTTCTCTGGCTTCGCTGGCCGGGTTGCCAACGATCATAGGGGCAGCAGAGGCTGAATGTGAAGAAGAAAAAGGAAGACGAGACCCATCGTAAGGCTTCCTGACCGCTTCACGGTTTCTTGAAGACTACCCCGCCTTGGTGGTTGCGGGGTAGTTTTTGTAGGTGCGAGAGCGCGAACGGGATATGATCCAGGAAGTATTTGTCGCAGCTTGTGTGGGTTTTGGAGAAATATGGACGAAAAATTGCAGAAGGTACTTGCTCGTTTTGGCCTGGGATCCCGTCGCCTGATGGAGGAATGGATTGCGGCAGGGCGTGTGGTGGTGAATGGTCAGCCCGCCAAACTGGGTGATCGGGTGACGGCACAGGACAAAATTGCCGTTGATGGGGCGGTATTGCGGATTCCTTCCTGGGTGCGTCCACGTCTGCGCGTGCTGCGCTATCACAAGCCGGCCGGGGAACTCACCACCCGCAGTGACCCCGAGGGCCGCCCCACGGTTTTTGATCGCTTGCCGCGGTTGCGCGGTAGTCGTTGGATCACGATCGGGCGTCTCGACTTCAACACCGAGGGTTTGCTGCTGCTAACCAATGATGGTGATCTGGCTAACGCGTTGATGCATCCGCGCGCGGGCATCGAGCGTGAATATGCCGTCAGGGTGATGGGGGTGGTGAGTCCGGAGCAGCAGGCCAGCCTATTGCAAGGCGTACCGCTGGAAGATGGCGAAGCGCGTTTTGCGACCTTGCAAGAGACCGGTGGTGAGGGCCTCAATCGCTGGTATCACGTTACTCTGACCGAGGGGCGTAATCGCGAAGTGCGACGACTCTTCGAGGCCGTCGGCCTGACCGTGAGTCGTCTGATCCGGGTGCGCTACGGGGTGGTGGAAATGCCGCGTTTGCTCAAGACCGGTTACTTTGACGAGTTGTCCGACGAAGAGCGCGAAGCTTTGCTCGCCAGCGTGCAGTGGGTCAACCCCGCGACGCCACCCTCTGACCAGGCGGAACGAGGGACCGAGGTGTCTGAACCGCGCAAAAATAACAGTCGGCGAGAAGCCCGACAGGGGGTACCGCGGGGCCGAACGGGGCAGGGACGTCGGGTGGTTCGGGGTTAGTTCCTGCCGATGCCGGGGAAAAGGGGTTGGTTAGTCGTATTCGGGGCGCTGGAAGCGGCTTTCGGCCCGCAGGAGTGGTGGCCCGCGCAGTCGCCCTTTGAGGTCATGGTGGGTGCAGTTCTGACCCAGAATACCGCCTGGCGCAATGTCGAAAAGGCGATTGCCAACCTGCGGGCGGCCAATGCCCTGAGTGTGGCGGCCATCCTGACATTGTCCGAAAGTGACCTGGCTGAACTGCTCCGGCCATCCGGATTTTATCGGATAAAGACCAAACGCCTGCTGGCCTTGTGCCGGTTTCTAAAGGCGCGGGGGGTGGACGCGGCGCCGGAACAACTCGCCCGGCAGGTGGCTGGGCCGGAATTGCGTCGAGACTTGCTGGCGGTCCACGGTGTCGGTGAAGAAACGGCAGATTCCATTCTGCTCTATGCCCTCGACCTCCCGGTTATGGTGGTGGATGCTTACACCCGCCGGATTGGGGGTCGCTTGGGTCTGCTGGATGATCATCTTTCTTATACCGAGGTGCAGGCTGCCATCGAGGCTGAGTTGGAGCCCGGTGACGTGGCGATGCGTAATGTGCTGCATGCCTTGCTGGTCTCTTTGGGTAAGGATTACTGCCGGCCTCGCCCGCGCTGCGATACGTGTCCGCTCCATACGCACTGCGCTTATGCGGCAGGACAAGGCCGCCCTCGTCAACCAGAACAGCCATAATATTCATGTGGCTGGGTTTACATCTTTTTGACGAGCTTGATGATGCTCAGGAGGATGACCGCGCCGATGAAAGCCACAGCGATGGCGCCGATAATGCCAGCCCCGAAAAGTCCTGCCAGGCCGAAGAAAATGAGCACGAAGCCGCCGATGAACGCGCCGATGATGCCAACGATGATATCTCCGATAATCCCAAAGCCGCGTCCCTTGACCAGCAGTCCTGCCAGCCAGCCCGCAACGCCGCCAATGACGAGGAAGGTGATGATGCTCAGGAAAGTCATAGTGGAAGGTCCTGTTATGGGTTTGGATATTCACCTTAGCAAAGTATGGCGGGGATCTCTACACATTCGGATAATGTCTGGATTCCGAAGTGAGAGGCTCTCGCCGTCTTACGGGCGGAGAAGCGGCCAGATAATAATATTGTTCATGAAGTTATTCTCTCAGCGATACCAGAGTATCTCGTTACTTTCCATGGGAACCATGCATCCTTCGCGATGCGGAATGATCCTTGGCGTGAAACTTTCGACCGTGCTATGGGCCGGAACTGTACAGGTGTAATTGTAGCTGTTGATGGCCCCGGTTAAGGCATCTCCGCGCGTCATTTCATAAATTTCAGGATTTTGTTTTCCGTCACCGTTGGCAAAGAGTTGTACTGCCACAGCGTCGGCGTCGAGATCGTCGAGATACACATGCACCTGAAAATGGTGCGTGTCCGTGTCACTCTGTACATCCAGCTCGCCGAAATGCAAGCTTTGCCAGTGTTGACGGATATCATGTTGCCATTGGCAGATGCCTTCAACGATGGCGCGTTCACTGCGCGCGCTGAGCAGGCGCGCGGCTGGTTCATAGAGGGTTGATACGTATTCCTGCAACATCCGGTTGCTGCTGAATCGCGGGGTCAGGCGACTCATGCTCTCGCGGATTTTGGCGACCCAACCGCAGGGACAACCGTTGGCATCGCGCTGCTGGTAGAAGAGGGGCACGACTTCTTCTTCCAGCAGGCGGTAGAGTTGTTGCGCTTCCTGCTGATCCCATTTCAGGTCGGCATCGTGCTCCTGACGGTCACCCAAGGCCCAGCCGGTCTCCGGCTCATAGGCTTCGGCCCACCAGCCATCCAGTTCCGAGAGGTTGAGGCCGCCGTTGACCAGTACTTTCATGCCACTGGTGCCGCTGGCTTCCCAGGGGCGGCGGGGGGTATTGATCCACAAATCGACCCCCTGCACCAGATGTTCGGCTACCAGCATGTCATAGTCGGCGATGAAGACCATGCGTCCGGCCAGGTCGGGGTGTTGCTGAAGAAACTGGGTCCACTGCTGGATCATGACCTTGCCGACATCATCCTTGGGATGGGCCTTGCCAGCGATCAGCAATTGTACGGGGTAGTGCGGGTTGTTCAGCAGACGGTAGAGACGATCCGGATCGTTCAACAACATATTGGGGCGCTTATAGGCGGTAAAGCGGCGGGCGAAACCGATGGTCAGGGTATTGGGGTCGAGTGCCGTTTTGGCGTTTTCACAATCCTGATCGGGGGCGTGAGCTGCCGCCAGTTGTTTTTGCAGACGCCGTCGGGCGAAGAGGATCACCTGCTGGCGCGCGGTGCTGCGCAGTTGCCAGAGATCGCCATCGGAGGTCTGGCGAAAATCGGCTTCGATATCCTTTAAATCTCCCAGCCAGCGTGCCTTGCCGCAGTGGTTAGTCCATAAGGCGTCGGCTTCGGCGGAATCCCAGGAGGGCATATGCACGCCATTGGTGACATGAATGACGGGAACCTCGTCCTCGGGCCAGCGGGGAAACAAGGATTGAAACAAATGACGACTGACGGCCCCATGCAGGCGACTGACGCCATTGACGATCAGGCTGCCGTGAATGGCGAGCCACGCCATATTGAAGGGTTCATGCGTGTCTTCGGAATTTTCCCGACCGAGAGCAAGGATCGTCTCCACGTCGACGCCAAAGGCCCCGGGGGCGCCAGCGATGTAACGCGTCAGCAGTTCCGGCGGAAAGCGATCGAAACCAGCGGAAACGGGGGTATGGGTGGTGAAGATGTTGCCGGCGCGGGTGGCGGTGAGTGCACAGGGGAAGCTGGTACCATGATCCTGCATGTGGCTGTAGGCACGAGCGAGAATGGCCAAGGCGGCGTGCCCTTCATTGAGGTGACAGATATCCGGCTGGATACCCAAGCGACGTAGTAGCATCCAGCCGCCGATACCCAGACAGATTTCCTGCTGCAAGCGGTTCTCGGGGCCGCCACCGTAGAGTTCGGCGGTGATACCGCGATCGGCAGGGGCATTGAGGGGGTCGTTGCTGTCGAGCAGATAGAGGGTGACGCGCCCCACTTGTGCCTGCCAGGCGCGAAGGATGACGGTGCGGCCTGGGAATGGTAATTCCAGACGGAGCCACTCGCCTTCGGCATCGCGTACCGGAGTGACCGGCATCTGAGTGGGATCATTGTAGGGATAGAGTTCGATCTGGCGACCGCAATTGTCAAGACTCTGACGAAAATAACCCTGCTGCCAGAGCAGGCCGATACCGAGCAGGGGGATGCCGAGATCACTGGCGGTTTTCAGGCAGTCACCGGCAAGGATACCAAGGCCACCCGAGTAGATGGGCAGGGACTCGGAGAGGCCAAACTCCATGCTGAAATAGGCCACCTGGCTGAAGGGTGGGTGGGGATAGGTTTCGCTGAACCAACCTTTCTGGGTGAGGTGTTCATGATGTTTGCCGACGAAGGTGTCTAGCTTCGCGATAAAATCTTTATCTTGGGCCAGGTGCTGGAGCGTGTCGCCGCTAATATTTTGCAGAATTAGCCAGGGATTGCGAGTTTGCTCCCAGAGTTCTGGCGCGATCTGCTGCCAGAGTGTGTCGGTGGCGTGGCTCCAGGACCAGCGCAGGTCGATGGCGAGTTCGCCGAGGCCGCTCAGTGATTCCGGGAGTTGGGGGAGCAGGTGATAAGGGGCGATGATCACAAAGGTCTCCGATTCATTGGGCTGTGCGGTTGGCAGAGACGAGGTTTGGGCTATCCCTGCCGGTGCTGTAGTCGTCGAGGTTTTGAATCGTGGTGTTCGCGATGGTCTTCATGGCCTCACGGGTGAAAAAGGCCTGATGGCCCGTGATGACGACATTGGGAAAAGTGAGCAGCCGCTCGAAGCTGTCGTCGCAGATGATGTCGTCGCAGTGATTCTTAAAGTACAGGTCAGCCTCCTCTTCATAGACATCCAGACCGATTGCGCCCAGGTGGCGGCTTTTGAGTGCAGCTATGAGTGCCGTTGTATCGATGAGCGCGCCACGGCTGGTATTGATGAGCATGGCCCCTTCTGGCATCAGGGCGAAGCGTTCCGCATTCATGAGGTGCCGGGTTTCCGGAAAAAGCGGAACGTGGAGACTGACGATATGGCTTTTGGCGAGCAACGTTTCCAGCGGTACATAAGCAACTCCCAGTTCCTGACAGGCGGGGTTGAGGACGGTGTCGTAGCCTAACAAGTGACAGCCCATGCCATGTAGAATCCGTGCGAGTGCCGTGCCAATTTTGCCGGTACCGACAATGCCCACCGTCTTGCCGTGCATGTCAAAGCCCAGCAAGCCATCGAGGAGGAGGTTGCCGTCGCGTACCCGGTTATAGGCCTTATGCAGATGCCGGTTCAGGGTCAGCATGAGACCGACCGCGTATTCGGCGACTGCGTAGGGAGAATAATCCCGCACCCGCATGACGGTAATGCCATGCTTTCCCGCGACAGAGATATCGACATGGTTGAATCCGGTGCTGCGCAATACCAGCAGCTTTGTCCCGAGACGCGCTATGGTTTCCAGGGTTTTTGCATCCAACGTGTCATCGACAAACAGGCAGAGGGCGGGATAGCCCTGGGCAATGAAGGCGGTCTCGGCATTTAATGCCGTCTCGACGAAGACCAACTCGTGGCGCCCGTCGTTGGCAGCGCCGAGGAACTGTTGATCATAGGGGCGAGCACTGGTGACTAAGCAACGCATGATTTCTCTCCTTTGGATGCAGTTGGAGCGGTGCCCAGTTCTTCAGTACGCAGCAACTGGTCGTGTACTGGCCACCCGTTTGTTTTCGGTGCATCGGACGCCTGGCCGATGGTGCAGACAATTTTGCTGCGCTGCGTCGACGGTTTCATCATGCGTTGGGATTCAGCAGCTTGACCGCTTCATCGACGCCCTGATTGTGGACGACAATGGCGTGGATGGCTTTGCAGAAGTTGACGGCATCGGGCTGGCTGCGCTGATGGACATTCCGGCCGGTGGCGCAGCCTTGCGTGCCACCCACATGAATCTGTTCGTAGAGGCGTTGCAGAAACTCCGGCGCATCGGTTTCCGAACCCCCCGCGCAGACGACCTGCGTGCGTCCGGC
>Ga0315298_1002203_pt1 | contig 33780 bp, 36 predicted proteins | sample WHS_1_MG_FD_203077 | JGI IMG/M metagenome (GOLD analysis project Ga0315298, IMG submission 203077) | Extremophilic microbial mat communities from Washburn Hot Springs, YNP, Wyoming, USA - WHS_1_MG | ecosystem: Environmental > Aquatic > Thermal springs > Hot (42-90C) | place: USA: Wyoming...
TCCAGCGCCAGATGGTAGTGCGCGCCGATGGCCGGTATCCACGGCACGTTGACGACGTGCCAGAACCCGCTGCCGGTCCGCGCAATCAAGTCGCGAAAACTGTCATTGTAATGGAAGTAGCCGGTCAACCCGACCGTCAGCCCGGCCAGGCCGGTCGCCAGCGCCACCCAGCGGATCAGGTTCTTCGCGTCGCGCGGCAACAGCAGGATCAGCCCCGCGCCGAGGAACGTCAGATAAATTGTCCAGTCGGGTCGCATGTCAGAAGAGTTTCACCAGTTCCATGACCGCCACGTTGGCGGCGTCAATCAGCGGCGCGGGATACACACCGATACCGAACATGAAAAACATCAGCACCGCCCCGATCACCAGTTCCCGGCCTGTCAGGTCCGGCAGCCCTTTCCATTTCTCGTTGAGCGGGCCGAAACAGACTTTCTCAATCATGTTCAACAAAAACAGCGCCGTCACGACGAGGCCAACGGTGGCGGCGACCGCCCAGCCGGTCACGAGGGAAAACGCGCCCTTGAAAATCATGAATTCGCCAACAAATCCGTTCAACCCCGGCAACCCCAGCGACGAGAACATCGAGATGCCGAGCACGCCCGCATAGACCGGCATGATCTTGCGCAACCCGCCGTAGTCCGCCAGTTGCCGGGTGTGTGTCCGCTCGTAAATGACGCCCACCAGGAAGAACAACGCCGCCGAACTGATCCCGTGGTTGAACATCTGCAACATCGCGCCATTCAGTGCCGCCGCCCGGTCGTTAAAGTCACCGGCAGCGGTTGCGGCGAAGATGCCCAGCATCGCGTAGCCCATGTGGTTGACCGACGAGTATGCGACGAGCCGTTTGAAATCCGTCTGCGCCAGCGCCGCAAACGCGCCGAGGATGATGCTGGCCAGCGTCAAATACAGCAGCACCGGCAGATGCGCCGCCACTTGCTCCGGGAAGATCGGCAACACGACCCGGAGGAAACCATACACGCCCATCTTCAACAGAATCGCCGCCAGCACCATCGAACCGCCCGTCGGCGCCTGCGTGTGCGCGTCCGGCAACCACGTGTGGAACGGCCAGATCGGCACCTTGATTGCGAACCCGAGGAACACGCCCCAGAACAACCATTTCGCGAGTGCACCTTCGACCAGCGGTTTCACCGCAGCCAGTTGCCGGAGTTCGAGGAAATCGAGCGTACCGGTCTTGAGGTAGAGGACGGCGAACGCGAGCAGCATGGCGACGCTGCCGGCCAGCGTGTACAGAAAGAACTTGAACGAGGCGTACGTGCGTTCCTCGGCACCCCAGAAGCGAATGAGGAAAAACATCGGGATCAGGCCGAGTTCCCAATAGATGAACCAGTGGAAGAAGTTGAGCGCGGTGAACACGCCAAACATCCCGGTCTGGAGCAGCAGGAACAGAAAGAAGAACAGCTTCACGTCCCGGTCGAGTTTCCAGTGCGCCAGCAACGCCAGCGGCGTGATCACCGCCGTCAGCAGCACCATCGCCACGCTCAGGCCATCCACGCCGAGGTGGTAGTCCACCTTCAGCGCCGCAATCCACGGGTACCGCTCGACAAACATCATCCCCGCCGACGCCTGATACCGGCTCCACACGCACAACGTCAGCAACAATGACCCAATGCTCGCCGCCAACGCCGTCACTTTGATTGCCCGGTCCTGCCGCAGCAGCAGCACGACCAGCGCCCCCGCCAACGGCAGGAACGTGATTAGGCTGAGATAGGGGAGGCCGGGCGAGTTCATATCAGGAAATACATCACCAATAAAACCGCTGTGCCAAGACACATCACACGGAAATAGTTTTGCACCCGGCCACTCTGCAACTTGGCGAAGCTACGACCGGAATCGCGCACCGTCTGGCAACCGGCATCGAACCCGCCGTTGATGAGAAACTCATCCCCCACCCACCGGCAGACCTGTGAAATTCCCCACGAAATCCACGCAATCGCGTGCAGGGCGCCGTCCACGATGAACCGGTCGAACTCGCGCCAGAGTTTGCCGAGCCACGTCGTGAACGCGATCACCGTCGCATCGTAAAACTCGTCCACATACCATTTCCGGTTCAGCCACGTGAACAAGATGCCAATCCGGGCCGCCAACGGGTCCGCCTCGTCCGCATGCGCCATCGTCCGCCGCCCGTACACCAGCCAGCCCAACAGGATACCGGCCGCGCCCACCGCCACCGACAACCCCATCACCAACGTCTTGCCGCGATGTGCCTCCTCATGGGCACCGAGATAATGTCCGTACTGCGCGCCCCAGAATCCCAACCCGACCGCAAACACGCTGAGGACCATCAACGGCAGCCACATGTTCCACGAGACTTCATGCGGCTGATGATGCCCGCGCCACTTGCCGGCAAACACCATGAACATCTGCCGGGTCATGTAAAACGCCGTCAGAAACGCCGCAAACGTCGCCGCGCCCCACGCGAGCTTGCTGCGTTGGAATGTCACCAGCAGCACCTCGTCCTTCGACCAGAACCCGGCAAACGGCGGCACACCGGCCAGCGCGAGCATCCCGATGAGATAACACCAGAACGTGATCGGCATGTATTTCTTCAGGCCGCCCATCTTCCGCATGTCCTGTTCGTGATGGGTGCCGATGATCACGCAGCCCGAACCAAGAAACAGCAACGCCTTGAAAAAGGCGTGCGTCAACAGATGAAACTGCCCCGGCGCCAGCCCACCGGCACCGAGCGCCATCATCATGAAACCGAGTTGCGAACACGTCGAGTACGCCAGCACGCGTTTGATGTCGAACTGCGCCACTGCAATCGTCGCCGAAAACAGCGCCGTGAAACAGCCCACCCACAGCACGATGTCGAGAGCCGGTCCCGCCGCATCGGCGGCAAACAGCGCGAACATCCGGCCGACCATGAACACGCCGGCGGCCACCATTGTCGCGGCATGGATCAGCGCCGACACCGGCGTCGGGCCTTCCATCGCGTCCGGCAACCAGACGTGCAGCGGGAACTGCGCGCTCTTGCCCATCGCGCCGATGAACAGCAGCACCGCAATCGTTGTCGCCATGCTCCAGCCAAACCAGCCGGGAAGACCGGCGAGCTTACCGGCCTGTTCCAGCGCGCCGTGGCCGTCGTCGTACAGATTCAACGTGCCGGCCTGCCAGTAGAGCAACAGGATGCCGAGGAAGAACCCGATGTCGCCGATCCGCGTCGTGATGAACGCCTTCTTCATCGCCGCTGCCGCGCTCGGCTTGAAATACCAGAACCCGATCAGCAGATAGCTGCACAACCCGACCAGTTCCCAGCAAATAAACATGAACAACAAGTTGTTCGCCACGACCAGCCCCAGCATTGCCGCCGCAAATAGCGATGAAAAACAGAAAAAACGGGTGAAGTTTTCGTCTTCGTGCATGTAGCCGGTGGCGTTGACGAAAATCCAGAACCCGACAAACGCCACCATGGCCGCCATCGCCGCCGTCAGCGGGTCGAGAATGAACCCGATTTGCAGCGTGGTCGTGCCGTAATCGAACCACGTGAAATTCCAGACCGCCCGTTCCGCCTCGTGGTGGCCGAGGGTGCCGATGAGCGCCCGCAATGCCAACACGCACGACGCCCCCATCGCCGTCAGGCAGATCCCGGCCGACAGTTTCCGCGCGCCGCGCGGCAGCAATGACTGGACCGCCGCCGCCACAAGCGGCAGAAACGGAATCAGCCATTGTTGTTTGACGGGGTCGTTCATGAAAACGCCGTGCATCCTACCGACCGTGCGAATGTTGTCTAGTAGTTTTTCTGGCCAGTTGCGCGGAATGCCCACAGGCGACTGGACACAGCCACTCCAGACAGGTTACTGGTGACCAAAACGTGGGGCAGCCGCGTTTCTAACTCGTTTCGGTAGTGAACCCGTGGCGGATGACGCCGCTGAACGGTAACGAGGTTGACGAGGACAGCACTGTATGTGGGTGGCCCGTGTGTTGAAGCGTTCGGATGATAAGCGAAAGCTGATCCCGCCATTGCGGGACCGTGAATAACGAGAAGCTGCTCTGCCGTCATTCACCAAGCAGGCATCCGCCGTGCTTAGGATTGCCGTCTAATTCGTTGCTTCTCCTCGCTGCGAATCACCGACCAAAGGGGCGCGAACTCAACGCACCCCGATTGAGGCACCGCGAAGCGCCTTGGAAAGGAATACGCCAAGCCGCGCCCTTGTGGGGCGCGCACTCGGTTGGTCCTTTCCATCTGAAAATTCGCGGTTTTCAATCGAACCATGGCCGGTGCCACGCAAACTAAGTTTTCAATAACTGGCCTGAACTGCTACTGGGGTTTCCCGCGCCGTGGAACACAAGTCTTTGTTTCTTGCGGAAACAAAAACCGCCCACACTTGTAAGTGCGGGCGGTGGTTCTCCTCACCTTCATCTAGCCTTTCAACGCAGTAAACTCCTCGACGTTCACTGACTTGTAGTGGCGGTAAACTGCGATCACGAGCGCCAGCCCGACCGTGGACTCGGCCGCCGCGATGGCGATGGCGAAGATGGCGATCATCTGCGGCGTCGGCGCGGCGAAACCCCGGTATTGCCAGAAAACGATCAGGTTGAGGATGGCCGAGTTGAACATCACTTCAATGGCCATCAACACAATGATCGCATTGCGCCGGGTCAGCGCCCCGCACAACCCAACGGCAAACAGCACCGCCGACAATAGCAGGTAGTGGTGGAGCGGAATGGTCATGCGGCACCCCCACTCTTCCCCTCACCCGTCTGCGCTGACGACGGCGCAGCCGGCCTCTCCCCCAAGGGGCGAGGCGTCCCCTCTCCCCGTCGGGGGAGAGGGTTAGGGTGAGGGGGTTCTTCCAGCGCAATGACGACCGCGCCGATCAATGCCGCCGTCAGCAACACCGCCAGAATCTCCAACGGCACCGCCCAATCTTTCATCAAAGTCAGCCCCAACTCGCGCACCAACACAGCGGCACCGCTGGGAGTTGCCGTGGTCCGGTCGGCGCGAATCGCCCACGCCAGCAAGCCGGCAATGATCGCCGCCGTGGCCGCACCGGTCCACCATTTGCCGCCGAGTATCTCGCGGGGGATTTCGGTGCCGGTGACGTTGCGGGTGAGCATGATGGCAAAAAGAATCAGCACCGCCACGGCGCCGATGTAAATGAGGATTTGCACCGCCGCCAGAAACTCCGCCCGCAGCAGGAAGTAATGCCCGGCAATGCCGAGGAAGAACAGCACCAACGCCAGCAGGCAGTGGACGAGGTTGCGTTGGCTGACCGCCAACACCGCCCCGGCCACCGTGATGGCCGCCAAGATCCAGAAAGCCGCGTTCATGAGGTCAACCGGTAACTCCGTTTCTCGATGTAGGCCCGGCCATTCAAGCGGGTCAACACCCAGCAACTCGCGGCCAGCAATGCCGCCGACACGCCCCAGCCCACCGGCTTCGAGGGGATGAAATGCCACAACCCCGCTGCGACGATGTTGATGAGCGACAACGGCAACAGGAACCTCCACGCAAACGCCAGGAGTTGATCCACGCGCAGCCGGGGCCACGTGCCGCGAATCCAGATGACCACCGCGATCATCGCGAGCAACTTGGCGAAGAACCAGCCCATGGAAATCAACGTGCCGAGCACACCGGGACCGCTGCCCGGTCCGAGATAGCCGCCGAGGAACATCGTCACGCCAATGCTCATCATCGCCAGTGACGCGAGGTATTCGCCCATCTGGAACAACGCGAACTTGAATCCGCTATATTCCGTATGATACCCGGCCACGATTTCCGATTCCGCTTCTGGAATGTCGAACGGTGTTCGGCCGGCCTCCGCCAACGCGCCGCAGGTGAACAGGAAGAACCCGATTGCGCCCCACGGCTTGAACACGTGCCAGCCGAACCAGCCGCGTTGCGATTCCACAATGTCGAGCGTCGAAAGCGAGCCGACGACCATCAACACGACCACCGCCGAGAGCACGGTCGGCACCTCGTAGGACACGACCTGCGCCACCGCCCGCATCGCGCCGAGCAGGGAAAACTTGTTGCGTGACGCCCAGCCGGCCATGAACAACGCCAGCACGCTCGCCGTGCTCACCGCGAACGCGAACAGGATGCCGATGTTCAAGTTGACCGCCACCAAGCCCGCGCCGACCGGCACCACCACCAGCGCCAGCAACGCCGGCACCACCGCCACGACCGGGGCGAGGAAATGCACAAACCCGTCCGCCCGGCGCGGCACAATGTCTTCCTTGGTGAGAATCTTCAGCCCGTCGGCAATCGGCTGGAACAAGCCGACCGGCCCGACCCGGTTCGGTCCCATCCGGTTTTGAATTCGTCCGAGTCCCTTGCGTTCCGCCCACGTGATGAAGGCAAACACCCCCGGAAACACCGCCAGCAGAAATCCAATGGCGACCAGCATCGCCACGCCGAGCAACGCCCAATCCGGCGCACCGGTCGCGAGGTTCTTCAGCCACTTGTAAACAGTTTCCATGTGGTTCTACACTGCCGGTTTCGGTGGCGGTTTCGCTGCTGCCGCCGCCGCAGCTTTTGCCGCTTTCTTCTCGGCTTCTGCTTTCAGTTTGGCATCCACCGCCGCCGCTTCGGTCGGCTTGATCCGGTGATAGTAGGCGTTCGGCTTCAGCAAGTCCGGCAGGTGCTCGACCAATTCGTTGAACCTGCCGTACCGGGCTTTCTCGTAGTCGTTGTCCATCTTGATGGACTCGAACGGGCAGACCTCAACGCAGATGCCGCATTGCATGCAGACGCTCAGGTCTATGTCGAACACCTTCGGGCGCTGCCGGGGTTTGCCCTTCTCGTCCCGGTCCATCACGATGTAGATGCATTTCGGGGGGCATTCGACCTCGCAGATCTTGCAGGCGGTGCAACGGATCGTGCCGACCGGGTCGTTCGGATCATCCGCGACGAGGAACGGGAACGTCCGCGAATTTTCGGGAATCGGCGCGCGCTCTTCCGGGTACTGATACGTGAACAGCCGTTCTTTCCGGCCCTTGTCGAAATAGCTGCCGAAGAAGTTGACCGCAGTGACGCGCAACCCGTCGAGCAACCCTTTCCCGAATGCGCTCATTACCGGTCCACCTCCCCGAGCACGATGTCCACGCTGCCGAGGATGACCACCACGTCGGCGACCTTGTGGCCGAGGCACATGTCTTCGAGGATGGTCAGGTTGATGAAACTCGGCGGCCGGACGTGGTACCGGTACGGATTCTTGCCGGCGGCGTCGGCGACGAGATAGAAACCGAGTTCGCCTTTCGGCGATTCGATCCGGCCATAACCATCCCCGGCGGGGATTTTGAAGTTGCGCAGTTTCACCGCCGGGTTCTGGAACGGTCCGGCCGGGATGTCGCGCAAAGCCTGCTGCAAAATCTTCACTGCCTGCCGCATTTCGAGGATGCGGATCATGTACCGGTCGTACACGTCGCCCGTCTCCCCGACCGGCACCTGGAACTCGAATCGCGGATACACGCCGTAGCCGTCCACCTTGCGGATGTCGTACTCAACACCGCTGGCGCGGGCCATCGGGCCGCTGATGCTGGCGTCAATCGCCAGCGCCTTCGGCAAAATCCCGACGCGTTGCGTCCGCGCCATGAGCACTTCGTTCTCAGTCATCAACTTCTCGAACTCGTCGAGAAACCGTGGAAACCGCTCCACGATGCCCCGCGCCATCGCCAACGTCTGCTCGGTCAGGTCCACGCGGACGCCGCCGAACCGGCAGTAGTTGCACATCATCCGCGAACCGCTTACCGCCTCGAAGAAATCCAGAATGCGCTCGCGCTCCCGGAACGCGTACAGCACCGGCGTGAACCACGCCCCGCAGTCGCTCAGCAAAAACCCGACGGCCGCCGCGTGATTCTGCAACCGGGTCAACTCCGCCATGATCACCCGGATGTACTCGGCGCGTTCCGGCACCTGGATGCCCGCCAATTTTTCCACCGCGAGGGCATAAGCCCAGTTGTTGGACATCGAGCAGAAATAATCGAGCCGGTCGGTGTACGGCATGGAGGCGATCCACGGCATTTTCTCGGCAAGTTGCTCGTGGTTGCGGTGCAAGTAGCCCATCACCGGCTTGAGTTTCACCACAACCTCGCCGTCGAGCACCACGTCCATCCGAAACACGCCATGCGTGCTCGGATGCTGCGGTCCGATGGAGACTTCGAGCGTTTGGGTCTCGATCACGACGGGGGCGCTCACTTCTTCACCTCCGCCGCCGCGCTGGGCGGGATCACGCCGCCCTGCGCTTTCGCGCGGGCCAACACTTCGCCGTGCGGCGTCGGTTCCCATTCGTAGTCGGCCGGGGGGACATAGTCCTTCCGCAACGGATGATCCCGAAACTCGTCCCACATGAGGATGCGCCGCAAATCCGGGTGACCGGTAAAGCGGACGCCGAACAGATCGTACGCCTCGCGTTCCTGAAACTCGCAGCCGCGCCAAACCGGGGTCAGCGACGGCACCTCGCATTGGGCGAGATCGCGCGGGGCGCGCACTTTCAGCACGACCGGGCCGTGTTTCAGCGCGACCGAGTAGAGATGATAAACGACCTCGATGTAGCCTTCCTTGAGATAATCCACCGCCGTCACACAGGAACAAAAATCCATCTGCCACCGGGGATCGGTCTTCAGCATCCGCGCCACGGCGACGATGTGTTCCCGGTCCACGAGAAATGCCGGCTGCGCAGCGGGCGGCGTCGAGTTGATGATCTCGATCCGCAAGCCGGGCACGGCTTGTAAAGCGATCTCTTTGATTTTCTCGATGGCTTCCATTTCTAACCGATGTCACCCGGAGCGTAGCGAAGGGTCTCAGCCCCGCGACCGGGCCGACAGAGATTCTTCGCTTCGCTCAGAATGACAAATTCCTGTTGCGTCATGCTTTCGGTTTCACCTCGTCGAGCGTCACGTCCCGGTAATCTTTTGGCGGATGCCAGACTTCGGGATTGGCCGGTGGCTGCAAGTCATGGGCACCGTAGGCCGGGACCGGGTACTCGGCCGGGGCCTGTTTGTCATAGCACCGGAGCCGGTTCAAATGATCCTGCTCGATCTTGCGTTGGAGCATCATGATCGCGTGGATCAACGCTTCCGGTCGCGGCGGACAACCCGGGATGTGCACGTCCACCGGAATGTACCGGTCAATGCCTTTGAGCACGTTGTAACCGTCCTTGAATGGTCCGCCGGAGATGGCGCACGCGCCCATGGCGATGACGTACTTCGGTTCCGGCATCTGGTTGAACAGGCGGACGACTTGCGGCGCCATTTTCTTCGTGACGGTGCCGGCGACAATCATCAAATCCGCCTGCCGGGGCGTGGCCCGGAACACTTCCGCGCCGAACCGGGCCAAGTCGTACCGGGCGGCCGCCGACGCGATCATCTCGATGGCGCAGCAAGCCAACCCGAATTGCAGCGGCCAGATGGAGGATTTCCGCGACCAGTTGTAGAGGAACTCGACCGGCACGACAAAGACGCCGGATTTCTGCAACTCGCTTTTCAGTCCTTCGTCCATCAGGAAAACTGGAGAACTGGCGTGCTGGAGGATTGGAGTGTTGTTTCCATCACTCCATCATTCCACCGCTCCATCACTCCATTCCGCCTCATTTCCAATCCAACGCCCCCTTGGCCCACGCATAGACCAGGCCTTCCGCCAGCAACAGCACGAACACCATCATCGCCACAAACGCGCCGACACTCAACCCCGCAAAGGCCACCGCCCACGGATACAAAAAGACCGTTTCGACCGCGAAGATGACGTACACCAACGCATAGATGTAGTACCCGGCGCGGAACTGCACCCACGCGTCGCCCTTCGAGGTCAGCCCGCACTCGTAGATGTCGTTCTTGACCTGACCGGGTTTGCGCGGCGCGAGCAGCCGCGCCAGCCACAACGGCACGAGCGGGAAGGCCACCGCCGCCGCAAGGAATACGGCGACAAACAAATACTGCGCTGTATAAGAATCGTTCATTACCTCAACTGGGACCGGTCAAAAGACGCACCGTGGTAGCAATATTGCCGGGGGTTGTCAAGAAACCGAAGCGCAAGGAGTGCAGTTCAAACCTCGGGTCACGCCTCGTCCCCTCACCTTAATCCGCTCCCCCAAACGACGGGAGAGAGGAGACCGGATCGCCTTTTGACGATGCCTGTCGGGGAGAGGGTCGGGGTGAGGGGTCTGCCCAACACTGCCAACTGCACCCCAGCGCAAGACCTCGATCCTACCGGCGGCCCGACCGGGGATGAAAGCGGTAATGAGTATCCTTCAACCGGCTCTGATCCACATGCGTGTAAATCTGCGTTGTGGCCACGCTGGCGTGACCGAGCATTTCCTGGATGACCCGCAGGTCACCGCCGTTGTTGAGCAGGTGTGTGGCGAAACTGTGGCGCAACGTATGGGGTGTGATGTTCCTGGTGATGCCGGCAGCGCGGGCGTACTTCTTGATCAGATGCCAGATGGTCTTGCGGTTGAGCGCGCCGCCCTTGGTGGAAAGGAAGACTTCCCCTCGCGCCGTCGCGCCGCGGCCCAGGCGGGGCCGGGATTCCAAGAGGTACCGCTCCACCCACGCCACCGCTTGCCGGCCGACGGGAACAAGGCGTTCCTTGCTGCCTTTGCCGATCGTCCGCAAGAAACCCGCTTCCAGATTCAGCTCGCTCAACCGCAACCGGGCCACCTCGCTGACGCGCAACCCGGTGGCATACATCAGTTCGAGCATTGCCTTGTCGCGGAGGCCAAGCCTGGTCTGCGTCTTCGGCGCGGCGAGCAACTGGTCCACTTCCGTGTAATCGAGCGTGTGCGGCAACGTCTGCCAGAGCCGGGGCGAATCAATCGTCTGCGACACATCCGCGGCCAGCAATTTCTCCCGCACGAGGAACCGGCAGAACATCCGGATGGCCGCCAGATGTCGGGCGAGGCTGCGCGGCGTCAGCCCGGCTTGCCGGCGATCCAACAGGTGATCGGTGAGATGTTGGCGTTGGACCTCGTTGATCTGGGTGATGTGCCGGCGCTGTAGGTACCCGACAAACTGAAGCAGGTCGGCCCGGTACGCCTCGCGCGTGTTCGCGGACAGGCCGCGCTCAATGGCGAGGTGATTTAAAAATGCGTCCACCAAATGTTGCACCGGTTCTCTGGCTCCTTGGGCCGGCATTATACGCGAACGGGCCGGCCGTAACAGCGGAAAAAGCCGGGCCGCCTCCAGCCTTGCGGTTCGAGCAGGGAGCCGGTAGAGTGCCGCGCCGTAGCACGGAGGGGTGGCAGAGTGGTTTAATGCGCACGCCTGGAGAGCGTGTGGAGTCGAAAGGCTCTCGGGAGTTCGAATCTCCCCCCCTCCGCCAGTTTCGCGCCGATGACCATGAGCAGAAACGCCGAACTGAACACCATTATCCGCTGCACAAAGTGCGGGACAGCCAACGCCCCCGTCATCTGACGCTCTGCGAGTTGTGCGGTGCGGCGCGCCGTTGTATCTCCATTGCCGGCGGTGTGGGGAGCAGAATCCCCGGAACCGCCAATATTGCGTCATTTGCGGTCGCCGGCGGCGCGGTCTGTTCCGGTGGCGACAGAAGGACAAACGGCGATTTGCCTATCTGATCTTGGGCGCGGTGATTGCCGTGGGGGTCGGCTACGTGCTGGCCAAGACGACCACCCGATACCGCGCCAGACCCGCCTGGCGACGTTGACGCGACCGGCCCGCCACGGGGGAATTGCGAATCTACCAGCTAATCCACGCGAACCGATCTTGGGACACGCGCCGAGCTTCCTCGACCGTGTACCATTTTTCTTCATGACCGGCACCCCACGAGTCGGAAACCGCAATCTCCCCGGTTGTCCGGTTATAGCCAATCAACAGGCACACATGGGCGGCCTGGAGGTCGCGCGGAATCCTGGTGGCGTTAAGCCGGGCAGGACGTAGTTGCTCCGCCCACGCCGCCGGTGTGGCACTGCCCATTCGTTCGGCGGATTTCCCGAGACCATGAAATGGGCCGACCGAAAGCATCCCCCACATGATGGGAAGACCTTGATCAATATTATCCGCCACAAACGAAAGCGAAAAAGGTCTGTTGGCGACCCGCACATAGCGCCGGTTGCTGGAGGCGACCGTCTTGGCGGCATTGACCATGTCGTCAAACGATGTCCCGCCCCCCGGCCGGGTGTTGCCGGCGCGCGCCAGCACATACTCATCCACTTCAATCCCCATGTACTTGAAGTAGCGGGACCACGTCGCCGGCACACAGTACCCTTTGCCGCCCTGATTGATCATGGGAATCCCGGTAATAACGACGTCGCCGTTCGGCCGGCGCTGCACGTTCTGGTGCAGTGTTTGGCGCAAGTCGGCTCCGCTGCGCACGACGTTTTGTCCGCCCGTGCCCACCTGTTCCCCGTCAATAATCCGCAGGATCAAGGAATCCCTGGGCTCCTCAATCAGAAGGATTGCATACCTCCCGACCCGCCAGAGTTCGGAGTCTTCGGTGGCGGCGCCACCCGCTCCGCTCGACTTATGCACGGGTTCTCCCAGCGCCGCTGATAATCTCGTTCGAATGGTTACGGCGGCAGAACGGATCCGGTCACCGAGACTGCTTAGCGCGCGCCGGTGCGCGGCGAGGGCCTCATTGTACATTGACCTGGTTTTGTAGGTGGCCGGGTCGCCTACGCGCGAAACGGAGTCGCCTTTGTTGACGTAGTAAATAGTCACTCCGTTCACTTTGCCGTTTCGACAAAGGAGCCGCACTTGCTCCGGCGCAACATCCAAAATCTTCGTGCGAACCTGAACGGAGAGGGAGGACTCATCCCCCGCATTCGCCTGTGGAGTTCCCTGGAGTCTGGCGAGAACTGCGTCGGCCGGTTCATCCCACAAGAGCGTGTCGGACCAGAGCGCGACCCCAAACAAATCGTTCAAGCGCTGCGCCGAAAAAGCTGCGGGAGACGCTGGCGTGGTCAATCGCCCACGAGACATGGATCCGGCACTGGTCTTTTGGTTGTCAGCGGCCCAGCCAACACCGGTCACGACCGCCCACAGAGCAATCAGAACGGCAATCGCATGTTTCATTGACACATCACCACCTTCTTCTTACTGGACATATCGATCGGCTCGATCACGGTGAGCCGATGGGAAGGAATGGCCACTTCCAACCAACCGGTCCCGTACTGGAGCTTCACCTTCATCACGGCGTCACCGGGAATTGCAGCCGGCCGCGCCAACCGGGATTGTTGCCGGTCAGCGTCAGGCGGCCGCGCAGATTCACTCTGGCCAACTGCCGGACGATGTTGATCCCCTGCCCGTCCGTCGGCGCGGCGGACGGCGCCGGACCGGCACCGTTGTCGGCGACTTCCACCACGCCGTCGTTGCCTGCCCGGCCGCACGCGACCCGGATGCGCAAGGCGCCGCGCGCCGGTCGCGCGTGTTGCCGCGCATTGGTGACGAGTTCGTTGACGATCAACGCCACGGCCACCGCTTGATCCGCCGCCAACCACAACGGCCGCAGGTCCAGCGTCACCGGCGCCTCGGCGCCGACGACGGCTCGGATGAGTTTGCAGGCGTCCACCTGGTCCGGCCACTCCGCGCTGAGGAGGTTGTGGACGTGGGCAATGGCCTGGATGCGGGCCATGGCGGTGCGCAGCGCGGCGGCCGCCGGCCCGGCCTCGTCGAGCTGGATTTGCAGCAGACCGGAGATCATCTGCAGGTTGTTTTTGATCCGGTGATGCGCCTCCTCGATGAGCACCTCGAGCGTCTTGTTTTTCTCGCGCAGATCGGCCGTCAACCGGGCATGCGTCATCGCGTGGCCGATCTGGTTGGCGATCACCTCGACCAACTCCCGGTCGGCCGCGGTCACCGGCCGCGCGCCGCGCGCCGCCAGCACCAGCAACGCCTCGCCCTGCGGCACCGGCACGGCCAGCACCGTCGCAAAACCGGCCGCGTTCCACTCCAATTCCGTTGCCCCCGGCGCCGCCGCCGTCAAACCGCGCGCAGCAAACAAACTCAAGCCGGCGGCCGGCGGCGGCCGGATGTAAAGCGCTCCCGCATCGAGGGGCATCACGGAGAGGATGGCGTGCAGCGCGTTATCGGCAATCTCCTTGAGGTCGAGCGACCGGTTGACGGCATCCGCCACAAAGTTGATTGCCGTGAGTTGCAAGGCGCGCGCAGAATTCTTCACGGCCGGCAGTCTAGCAGAAAGAACGTGATTTATCAGCCTCCTTTGCCATAATCCGAGCCATGACGACCAAGCCCGACAAACTTGAAGAGATTTTCCGGTTGCAACAGGCCCTCAACCACCGCATCGGCGTGGACACCGCCCACATGACCGACGAACAACGCCAGCAATGGATCCTCAACTATTGCCGGGCCATGGCGCAGGAAGTCGCCGAGCTGACCGACTGCGTGCCGTGGAAATGGTGGGCCAAGTACCAGAAGTTCGACCCACAAAACGCCCGCGTCGAAGTCGTGGACCTGCTCCATTTTCTCATCTCCCTCGCCCAGGTGCTGGGCATGACGCCCGACGACTTCTACAACGCCTACACCAAGAAACATCAAGTCAACCTCGCCCGCCAGGACCGCGGTTACACCACCAAAGACCACGACGACAGCAAACACATCTGACCGGTTCCGCCACTGGCGGTCACCCCGAGGTGGCCGTCGCGGGGTGGCGCTCTCACCAGACACTTTCAGGCGCGGTTGGGGCATCGGCCGCGCTGACAGAGCGACCGGTGCCCCGGGCCCAGGCGCAAGGGCGGCGGCTGCTCTCAGGATCGCATTGTTATTCTTCTGGCGGTTGCGGCCGCGGTTGGTTCGGCCGCTCCCGGGGCGGCAGGGGCAACCGGGCTTGTTTCTTGATCTCCCGGAGTTGCGATTGCTGGTCAGGCGTGAGGATGCTCTTGATGCGGACCATCGAGCCGAAATGGAGTTTCTTGATTTCGTTCTCGATGCCAAGCAACTTGTCGAACTGCGCCAACACCTGTTTCTCGTCCGGCTTGTCCTGCCGCAGCAGGCCGGCCAACGTCTCCGATTCCGCGCTCTGCTGCCATTGCAGGTCGGTGAACTTGGCCATGGTTTTCTGCATTTCTTCGCGAATGGCTTTGGTCTGGTCGGCGGTCAGCCCCAGGGCCTGTTGGTTGTGCATCACCAACTCGGCCGGGAAGAGATTCTCGGCCAGGACATCCGGCGCGCCGCGCCGTTGCGGGCCAGGCCCGCCACGCTCGCCCGGTGACTGTGGTTGCTGCGCCCAGGCCGCGGCGGTGACCGCGCACAAAAGGCCGGTCACGACATACGATTTGAGGTTCATAGGATTGTCTCCTTTGGTTGGGTTGCGGTTGTGGTTTCAAACAGGGAATCCGACGGCGCCGTCATCATGCCGCCCCACGGCGTGCTCGCCACCGTCAGCAACGCATCCGTCGTGGCCTGCCAGCGGCCCAACGCGGCCCACGGCTCCGCGTTCACGGTGACCGGTCGCCGCCAAAGCGCGCCCGCCACGGCCAACAGGACCACCGCCACGGCGACCGTCGCCCCTTGCCACCACGGCAGGCCCGGTGGCTCCGGTGCGCGTGTCACCCGGCTGAAGGCCGGGACGCGTTGCGCGTCGGCTTCCCGCTGTTGCCGGAAGAGCTGCCGGAGTTGTTGCTCGTGCTCAGGGTTCATGGAGCAGTTCCCGGAGTCGTTGCTTGCCGCGCTCGTAATGCGTGCGCGCGGAACCGACCGCCACGCCCATCACGGCTGCGGCTGCTTCGATGGTCAGGTCCTGATAAAACACCAGGTGCAGGACCTCCCGCTGCCGGCGCGGCAGCTGCGCCAACGCCGCGGCCAACATCTCCGACAGCGGCGCCGGTGGCTCCGGTGGTTCCTGCCGGTAATCGGCCAGTCGCCACCGGCGCAGCCAGTGCCGCCGGCGCTCATCGGCCGCCGTGCGGCGAATGACGGCAAACAGCCACGTCTTGAACGCCGCCCGGCCGTCGTAGCGCGCCCGACCGTCCAGCACTTTCCAGTACGCCGTCTGCAAGATGTCCTCGGCTTCCATCGGATTCCGCGAACAGCACGCCAGCGCCCAGCCGTAGCTTACCGGATGGAGTTGTTCCAATTGCGCCCGCAAGGCGGCGGCATCCATCGGTTCGCTCCGTGGCTGACCGTGCTGTTCATTCAACCCATTGGTCGCCGGCACGGCGCAAATATATGACAGGCCCACCGCCCCCGTGCAATTTCTTGTCGGCAGACGCCGGTGACTCTGCTACACACCGGTGCATGGAAACGTTGTTCCCTGTGTTGCAGTTTCCGCCGGCCAACACCGCCGGTGACTGGTGGAAAGACCAAATCATCTGCGGCGATGCCCGCGCCATTCTTCAGGCCCTGCCGGCGGAGTGCATTCACCTCGCCATCACCTCCCCGCCGTACAACGTCGGGCTGGACTACGACAGCCACCACGACGCGATGCCGTATGAGCAATACCTCAACTGGCTGATGCCGTTCTGGCGGGAAATCCAGCGGGTGCTCGTCCCCGGCGGCCGGTTCGCGCTGAACATCACCCCGACCAGCATCAAGGATTTCAAGCCCGTCCACTACGACATGGCGGCGCAACTGCGCGGGTTGGGCTTCATCATGCGCACGGAGATTCTCTGGTACAAACAGACCATGCGCCGCCGGACGGCGTGGGGTTCGTGGAAAAGCCCGCGCAATCCGCACGTCCTGCCGAGTTGGGAGTACGTCCTCGTTTTCTCCAAAGACAGTTGGACACTCGCCGGCAACCCAGCCGACGCCGACATTACCGGCAAGGAGTTCATCAAGTTTTCCGACGGATTCTGGCACATCCGGCCTGAAACGAAAGGACGGCAGCCGTTCCTCAAAAGCCTCTATCCGCCGCGACGGAAGACGCCAGAAGGCAGAAGGCAGAAGGCAGAAGGGCACCCGGCACCATTTCCGGAAGAGCTGATCTACCGGCTGATCAAGTTCTACAGCTACCGGGGCAACGTCGTCCTCGACCCGTTTGGCGGCACTGGCACCGTGGCGACGGTCGCCGCCCGCACCGACCGGCATTTTGTCCACCTCGATCTCTCCAAGAAATACTGCGCCATCGCCGCCCAACGCGTCGCCGCCGAAATCCAGCAGATGAAGTTGAACCCGCTGGATATGCCGCATCGACAAACTTCTGCTCCATCTTAGCCCGGAGCACCCGCTCGTCCTCCTCGTTGTCACGGAGCTTCCGGTAAAGTTCACACGCTTCCCAGTCCACGATCGTCTGTTCGTGCCCTTTGCAGTGCGGCTCGTCGCAACGATACCGGTACTTGAATCGAACCGGAATCGGCTCAAGCGGCTTGCTCGGCTCCTCGAACATGTGCAACTGCCGGACAATGTCGCCCCATTCCTTGTCGGCTTTCTCGATGATCAACTCAGGGACTCCTTCCGGCTTGAACATCCCCCACGACTTGCCGTTTTCGCGTTGGAGTCTGAGGATTTCGCACATGGAAGCGCTCGCTGTCGGTAAGAGCCATTCTTCGCGCGTGATGCCGGCAATGCAAACCGTCTCGCGGTACTTCTTGCTCGGATTGGGATACGCCTTGACGGTGATCAGGACTTCGCGCTGCAGAGGAAACTGCGCCGCGCGACTCATAGATGGACGATCTTCAGTCCGTTGCGCCCAAGCTTCTTGCGCAACGAACTGCCGGTGGCACTGCTGATGGCTCTTCTCAAAACACAACAGGCAGCAAGTTTCCGCATCGGCTCGTTGCTGCACTTCGCGAACACGCCCGGCTTGTCCTTTGAGGTGCAGTAGGTAACCACGTGTAAAAGCCGTGAAGTCGCCGGACTCACGTAGCTGGTGTCGCAGGTCCCGCGGACTGCCAAGTTCCGGCACGTGAATATAGTCAATGCCCTTGCGCTTCAACGCCGCCGCTAACGCCGACTGAGAAAACCCACGAATTCGGCTTTGCGCAAGTTCCCGGATATCCACGAGAGTCCGGACACCAGAGGCTACGAGCTTGTCGAGAAACACGCCAAACTCCGTTGCCTCGTAACCAATCGTGTATAGTTGTCGCTCCAGGACCGGGTTCGATCTTCCTTGCAGTGTTATTCCACTTCGGGCTCACGAGCAAATCCAGCATTTTCCCGTCCAAACAGATACATCTGCGGCGTTTCGGCGACTCCTGACTCCTGACTTCTGACTCCTGACTTCTTCGTCTTCGCCAGCTTCGGTTTGCCTTCGGCGGACAGCTCGGCTTCTTCGAGGTTGCTGAGGACTTCTTTGGCGCGTTGAATGACTTCTTTCGGCAGGCCGGCCAGCCGGGCGACCTGGATGCCGTAGCTCTTGTCGGTGCCGCCGGGGAGAATCTTGTGCAGGAAAATCACCTGATCGTGCCATTCGCGGACGGCGACGTTATAGTTTTTCACGCGCGGCAACGTGGCGGCCAGCTCGGTCAGTTCGTGGTAATGCGTGGCAAACAGCGTTTTCGCGCCGACGGTGTTGTGCAAATACTCGGCGACCGCCCACGCGATGCTCAGGCCGTCGAACGTGCTCGTGCCGCGCCCGATCTCGTCAAGCACGACGAGGCTGCGCGGCGTGGCGTTGTTGAGGATGTTGGCCGTCTCGTTCATTTCGACGAGGAACGTGCTTTGCCCGCGCGCGAGGTCGTCGGTCGCGCCGATCCGCGTGAAAATCCGGTCCACCACTCCGATGGTCGCGCTCTTGGCCGGGATGAACGAGCCGGTCTGCGCCAGCAACACCAGCAACGCCACCTGCCGGATGTAGGTGCTCTTGCCGGCCATGTTCGGGCCGGTAATGATGAGCACCTGCTGACTGGCTCCGTCCAGCAACGCATCGTTTGGCACGAACCGCTCTTCCACCAAAGTCTGTTCCAGCACGGGATGCCGGCCGTCCACGATTTCCAGCCGGTCGCCTTCGTTCACCACCGGCCGGCAATAGTTCTGGTGCCGGGCAAGTTCGGCGAACCCGGCCAGCACGTCGAGCTGGGCCAGCGCCGCCGCCGTGCGTTGGATGACCAGCGATTCGGCCTCCACCGCCGCGCGGATTTGCTGGAACAGCTCGTACTCCAACGCGTGCGCTTTCTCGTCGGCGCCGAGAATCTTGTGCTCCATTTCCTTGAGTTCCGGCGTGTAAAACCGCTCGCCGGTGGCGATGGTTTGTTTGCGGATGTAATCGGGCGGCACCTTGGCCAGATTCGATTTCGTGACCTCAATGTAGTAGCCGAACACCGAGTTGTAGCGGACCTTGAGCGAGGCGATGCCGGTGCGTTTGATTTCGCGTTGTTGGAGCGCGGCGATCCACGACTTGCCCTCGGTCGCGGCCCGGCGGAGTTCGTCCAACTCCGCGTTGAACCCGTCCCGGATGAGGCCGCCTTCCTTCAACGCCAACGGCGGCCCCTCGACAATCGCCCGGCCAATCAACTCCACCAACGCCGGCAGTTCGGTGATTTCCCCGGCCAGCTTCCCGAGCAAGCCGTTGGGTAGGGCGGGCATGTCCGAAGGGTTGCCCGCCGCCGGCGCGCACCCCGGTCGGGATTCGTGCCCGACAATTGCCTGCAACGCCTTCGTCAACCCCGGCAACACCGCCAATGATTCCTTCACGGCAACGAGGTCGCGGGCGTTGCCGGTACCGCAACAGAGCCGGGCCAGCGTGCGTTCCAAATCGCGGACACGCCGCGCCTGTTCCCGGAAATCCGCCAACTGCCGGGGGGCCGCCACGAATTGCGCGATCGCGTCCTGCCGCGCCGTGATCCGGGCCACATCGCGCAACGGATGCGTCAGCCATTCGCGGAGCAACCGCGCGCCCATCGGCGTCAGCGTCCGATCCACGCAGGCCACCAACGTGTGGGCCGCGCTGCCCCGGCTGGATTCGAGCAGTTCGAGGTTCCGTTGCGTGACGGCATCGAGCACCATGTAATCGGCAACGCTGTACACACTGAGCCGGTGGATGTGGCTGGTATTCCTGCGCAACGATTGCTGGAGGTAATGCAACGCCGCGCCGGCGGCGCCGATGCCGACCGTGAGGTCGCCGGCACCGAAGCCGTCGAGCGATTGCGTTTTGAAATGGTCGCGCAACGTGCAGTAGGCCGTCTCGCGCTCGAACGTCCAGCCGTCGTAGCCGGAAAGGATGAAGGATGAAGGATGAAGGATGAAATCAGATTGTTGTTCGGCGGGAACGATAATTTCGGACGGCATCACCCGTGCCAACTCATTCTGGAGTTGTTCTGAAGAGGCCAACTCCGTGACGAGAAAATCGCCGGTCGTGAGGTCAACCAGCGCGAGGCCAAACTTGCCGCCGTCGTGGGAAATCGCCGCGAGGAAATTGTTGCGTTCGGCGGCGAGCAACCGGCTATCGAAATGCGTGCCGGGACTGAGAATCTGGGTCACGTCGCGTTGGACAAGCTTGCCGGGTTTGGCGTCTTCGAGCTGGTCGCAGATGGCAACTTTCTTGCCGGCCTTGAGCAGTTTGCCGATGTAGCTCTCGGCGGCATGATGCGGGATGCCGCACATCGGCATGCCGTTGCGGGCGGTGAGGGTGAGATGAAGCAGCTCGGCGACGGTCTTGGCGTCGTCGAAAAACATCTCGTAAAAATCCCCCAGCCGGAACAGCAGCAGCGCATCCGCCGGTATCTGCTGCTTCACGCGCCGGTACTGCCGCATCATCGGGGTCAACCCGGTGTCGTTGGAACTCGCCATGACCGGGCGGAGTATAGCGGCGCCAGCGGGCGGCGACAACTACCGGGACAATGAAGTCCCGTGGCCTGCTCGTACGCGATGAGTGAGCGAATCAGTTGTTGGCAAAGACGGACGTTAGTTCCACCTGTACCGCCGGTGCCGGACGCGCGGAAACGCATCCCTCGGTTTTACCCCAGGAGTTGGCGGATGCATTCAATCAACTGCTGGATGGGGAATGGTTTGACGAGGTACTTGGACTCGCAGGTTTTGAGGAACTCCTGAATCTGGGGATGGGTCGCGTGGCCGGTCATGAAGATGAACCGGTCGGCGAGTTCCGGACGCAGTTGCCGGGCCTGTCGGTAGAATTCGTCGCCCTGCAGTTTCGGCATTACCAGATCACAGACAACGGCTTCGTATTCCGTAGTTTTAACCTTGTCGAGCGCTTCCGCGCCGTCGTACGCAACGTCCACGAGAAAGTTTTCGTCGGCCAGAATCCATTGCAACGCGGTGGCGAGTTGCTTGTCGTCGTCCACGAGGAGAATGGACTTGAAATTGTAGGTGTTGGCGGGTTGTTCGGGTGGTTGGGCATCCATGGTGCGGATTTTGTAGCCTAGAAAAGCGGTCTTGACAAGCCGGAGGCCGTGCCGTATTTTCCGCGCGTAGTCTTTGGAAGTGAATTTCGCCGTTCCGAAGTACGTGGAACGGCGTTTTTGCTCTCCAAAGAGAAGCAAAGAAGCAAAACGAAAGGAACGTATGGCAACAGGTAAAGTAAAGTGGTTCGACACGAAGAAGGGCTTTGGCTTCATCCAACAGGATGGCGGCCCGGATGTGTTTGTGCATTATTCGGCGATTGGCGGCGAAGGCTTCCGCAACTTGCAGGAAGGCCAGCCGGTGGAGTTCGAACTCCAAGATTCGCCGAAGGGCCCCAAGGCCGTCAACGTGATCGCGAAGTAACCAATCTTCCGATTCACCAGAGTCCCCTGATCGCCCACGCGGTCAGGGGATTTTGTTTTTCCGCAACTGCCGAAACAAGGCCGGCGACTCCCGCTTCGTCACCCGTCGTTCCCGCACCCCGGCCGCCGTGCATTCCAGCACCAGCGCGTGCGCCTTGTACACCCGCGCCCGGCCCAACGCCCGCACCGACTCCGTCACCGCGACCGGCTGCTGGTCCAACACCAGATAGCTCACCGGCAAACTCCGCAAATCAATCCCGGCCAGCTTGCCAAACCGCGCCCAGTCGCCGTTCGTGAACACCTCCGGTGGCGACGGCGCAAAGAAGTGGCACCAATGCCGCTCATTGCCGGCAGCCAACATCCCGCACGCCGCCTGATGCGGACACGGCGCGACCAGTTGAAACGCGCCGCGCAATCGTTCCCGGAGGGCAATCAGTTGCCGGCTCACGGCGAACGTGCCCGGCTCGACCCAAATCACCGCCGTCGCCTGCCGCGCCAACAGCAGCAGCTCCTCGAGCACCGCCGGCGACAGTTCCGTCAGGACATGCGAGAGGAGGATCACTTCCGCAGGCCCCGGTTTCGCTTCCAGCCAGACCGGGATGGACGGATCGAGTTGCCGGGCGGCGAACTGCATCGCCAACGGCGACCGGTCGGACAAGTACAGTTTGGAAAGTGCCGCAGTGCCGAAGTGCCGAAGAAACGCGCGGCTCGCCACGCCGGTGCCGCAGCCCCAGTCCAGCACGTTGCCCGCCGGCGGTTGCCAATTTCGGCGCTTCAATTCGCCCAGAACAAAATCCCATTTCCAGCGGATCCGCTGCCCAAACGTCGCGTCGTAGCTGGCCAGGTCGGATTCGGAACGCCAGTAGTCCTTCGCCCCGGCGGTGCCGTCGAGGAACGCCTGGCGCAATCGGGTCAGCGCCGCCCAGTCAATCGAGTGCATGGTGTTGGATGCCGAAGAACCTCTTCAAGGCTTCCACTCGTTCCCGCGGACCGGGCCGCCCGGTGCGGATGGCGGCGATCATCAAGTTTTTCGGCGTGTGTTCGCTGGCGACGAACTCGATCATTTTCACCCGGTAGCCGGCGGTTTCGAGCGCCAACGCCCGCAAGCCGTCGGTGACCCATTCGGCCATTCGTTCGGCCATCAATCCGTGCGCCAACACCGGCGCGAGCGGTTCCGGTTGACCCAGTTGCGGGCGGATTTCCTTGTGGCAACACGGGGCGACGATGATCAATTGCGCCTTCATTTCGATGCCGCGACGGAGGGCGTCGTCGGTGGCGGTGTCGCAGGCGTGGAGCGCGATCAAGCCATGCAGCGCCGGCAATTCCACGCTGGCAATGGTGCCGGTAACGAATTCCAAGCCGGTCGCGCCGATTTGCCGGGCGAGCCGGTTGGCGGCGGCGACGAGTTCGGGGCGTTGTTCGACGCCGATGACGCGCGCGCCCCGGTCGCGCAGCAGGTGCCAGACGGCAAACGTCAGGTAGCCTTTGCCGCAGCCCATGTCGGCAATGACCGGCCGTTCCGGCCACGAGCATGCTTGGGCAAGATGCGAAAAGATTTCGGCATACCGGTCAATCTGCCGGCGTTTGTCCGCGTCGGCCGGCAACCAGGTGGCGTTGCCCAGGACACTGGGGCGGACACGGTCGTGGTTGCGGGCCGGTGGTTCGGTGATGGCCGGTTTGTGGCGGATGAGCCGGTCGGCATGGAGTTGCCAGTCGGCGCGGGTGGTGCCGAGCAACGCGCTGCGGAATTGGCGGGGCACCTGTTCACGCAACCAGGCCGGTGCGGCGGCGACCGGCAGGTTTTGCGTCACGTCGCGGGTCGGGTGCCGGTAGGTGAGGGAGAGGTGCGGGCCGGTCTTGAGCGCGACGAGCCGGCCGATGATTTTTTCCACGTCGCCGCCGGCTGGATGGGACAGCACCAACCGGACAAACGACCCGTCGGCCAGGCTGGCGGCGAGTTTGTCCGCGAGCGAGTTACTGGACTGGCTGGGCATGTTTTTGGACCCAACCGGATTTGGGCAGCACCCCCGGCAGGAGTTGTTCGCACGAACCAAAATACCAGCCGGCCAGCAGCGCCAGAATCAGGATGCCATACAAGATCAACCGGTTGCGGGTGGTGTGTTGCACCACGAACGGGTCCGCCAAGTCACGCTTCGCGCCGGGCGGGAGCGTGGCAAGCTTGGTCAGCGACGCGCCGAAGGGAATGTTGATCTTCGCCTTGGCGTTGATCGCCCAGCCGTTGGCGTCGAGGATCGGGCCGAGGTTGCGCTGCCGGAGTTTCAGGCCGGCAATCAACATCGAGGGACCGCTGATGACCAGCACCAAGCCGACCACGCCGAGCGGCATCCAGAAGCCGAGGCCGAAAAACGTCTGCAATAACGCACCCAACGCGGCGGTGATGCCGCCAACGGCGACGCCGATGGCCGCGACAGTGCCGACATCAATTTTCTTCGGTGCCGGAGCCGGTTTGACCTGGTCGGCATTGGCGGTCACGGCGGCAGCGGCGGCCAGTTTCTGGTCGCTGGCGGTTTCGGCGGCGGCGGCGCGTTTGGCGATCTGGTCCTCGATCATGCGGACGAATTTTTTGTAGGGCGACCAGAAGGCCTGGCGGATGCTGATCGGGTTGTCCACGATCTTGACGATGGTGGCATCCCAGTCGCGGCCCAGCCGGTCGTAGAACAGACCGTTGCGGCCGACCATGAGATTGTCGGAGTCGCCGTTGGTGAACGCGGCGACGATGGTCATTTTTTCGCCGGTGGCCTTGCGGGTACAGTCGCAGTAGACGAGGTAACAGCGGCTGAGGACGGCCAGCAGGCCGTGTTTGGTCATGTCCTCGACGCGGATGCACAACTCGCAGCTTCGTTGGTCCAGGTAGAGTGTGCCGGCCTGGAAGATGGCCGGGGATTTGCGGCCGTAGAAGTCGCGGAACGACACGAAGTTGTTGAGCAACTGGGCCAGGTCGCGGTGATAGCGGACGAGTTTGTCCACGGTGGCAATGGCGTTGGCGACCGGTTCGAACGCTTTGTCCTGGGCGAGGAGGCCGGTGATGGTTTCTTTGGCGTTGCTGGCCAGGATTTCGCGGATGCGCGGCAAACCGAGTTTTTCCACCGCGGCACCGCCCTTGCCGGCCACCCAGGCCTCGTACGGCGCGAGTTTGGCCACCAGCGCGGCCCAGTCGGCTTCGGTGATGGCGGTTTTGTTGCCGAAAAACGGTTGGAGCGCGGCCACGGCGTCGGCCCACGCGGGGTTGACGCCGGTGGTCAGCGGCAACGGTTTGCCCGGTTCGATCCGGGCCAGGGGGAAGCCGGCCACTTCGGCGGCGGTGATGGTCAGGTCTTTGGCGGCGACGGCCAGATATTCCGTTTCCTGCCGGTTGAGCGCGCTGAGGGCGCGGGCATCGAACGCCGCGAGCCGGCAGCGGGCGAAATAGTCGTCCACTTTGGTTTTGACGGCGCGCACGGTCGCCGCCACGGCGGCGGTCTGGTCGCCGAACGGGAACACGGCTTTTTCCTGCCACTGGGTGAACGCGGTGGCTTCCGCGAAAAACTGGTCGAGTTTGGCCTGATTGATGCCCGGTTTGCCGCTGCGGTCGGTTTCGGCGCCGAGACAGGCGATGATGTCGGTGATGACAGCCCTGGTGGCGTCGTCGCTGGCGGCGTCGGCGGGGATGATGCCGTCGCCGTTGAAGTTGGTGGCGGCGAAAATCCTGGCGGTGTCCGTCGTGTCCGCCACGGAGATCGCGGTGGCGTCGGCCTTGCCGAGGTTGGCGAGGATTTGTTTGGCGGAGGCGAGCAACCGTTGGCCTTCAGGCGTGGCGTCGTTGATGGCGGCCAGCGGCAGGTCGGCGGCCCCGGCCAACAATTCATCGGGATTTTTCAAGCAACCGGCGGCCCATTTCGCGGCGGCGATGATTTCCGGGGCGCGGATGCGGCCGTCCTTGTCGGTGTCAATCAGTTGGAGCGTTTTGGCGTCGAACTCCAGCCCGGTGGTGGGACAGGCGAGGGCGACCCAGAGTTTTTGGTCGAGTTGGTCCAGGTGGGCGAGGGCGAGGCCGCTGTCGAGTTTGACCTGATCGAAGCCGCCGGCACGGAAGAACTTCCAGACATGGGTGTTGGTCATGGGTTGAGGCTCCTGTAAGTTGTGGCCGGCAGCATATCGCAAACCGCGCCGATGACAAGCCGCGATAAACGGTTGCGCGCGGGGCGGAAGCGGAGTATTCGTTGGCACATGGCGCGACCCCAAATGGTGATGCGGCCGGTGCTGGTGGTCGAGGACGACCACGAACTGGCCGAGTTGCTGCGCGAGGTGTTGACGTACGAGAACTGCCTCGTGGAGATTGCCGGCGACGGGATGGAAGCGCTCGACAAACTGCGCACCGCCGACTACGACGCCGTGGTCTGCGATCTGATGATGCCGTGGGTGGACGGCCGGGCGCTCTACGAAGAAGCCTGCCGGGAATTTCCGCACCTGGCCGACCGGTTCCTTTTCGTGACCGGCCAGGCCGCGGCGCGCGCCGGCCTCACCGATTTCATCTACCGCACCAACAACCGGCTGTTGGAAAAACCTTTTGACGTCGAGGTCCTGCGGGAAGCGATTCACGAGTTGCTCCGCCGGTAAGGGGGCAAACCATTTCGAACTGTTTCGCTGATTGAAGGAAACGCGCTCGTCCCGATGACGCGGGCGGGGTGGGGAAAAGTGAGAAGCAAGAATCACGACGAGCGCAATTCTGTCAATCACTCTCGCGAAACGTTTCTTGCCGCAGCCCTCCGCCCGAACCCATCACCGTTCGCCGCGCACCAGATCCTGAATCGTCTCCCGCCGCCGCGCCAACTCCCAACGGCGACCGCTGACCAGCACTTCGGCGGGACGCGGTCGGGAATTGTAGTTCGACGCCATCGTCATTCCGTAGGCCCCGGCACTCATGATCCCCAACAACTCCCCGGCCCGCACCGCCGGCAACCGCCGGTCTTGTGCGAAAAAGTCGCCCGACTCGCACACCGGCCCCACCACGTCCGCCACCATTGTCCGCCGCCGCCCTGTCCGCACCGGCAGGATTTCGTGGTAACTGCCGTACAACGACGGCCGGATCAAATCATTCATCGCCGCGTCGGTGATCACGAACTGCTTGACCGGCGTCCGTTTCAAGTACAGGACCCGCGTCAACAACACACCGGCATTGCCGACAATGAACCGGCCCGGCTCCAGCAGAATCCGGCACCGCAAGCTCCGCAACGCCGGCAGCACCGCCCGCGCAAACTGTTCGGCCGTCGGCGGCCGCTCGGTCCGGTACCGGATGCCGAGTCCGCCGCCGATGTCGAAAAACTGAAATGTGTCCGGCGCCAGTGCCCGGACGGCCTCGACCACCGGCGTCATTTTGCGGATGGCCAACACAAACGGTGCCGTCTTTGTGATCTGTGAGCCGATGTGCATCTGGACGCCCCGGATCTCCACGCCGCGCAACCGCCGGGCGTGCCGGTACACCTCCAGCGCGTGCCGGATCGGAATGCCGAACTTGCTCTCGTGTTTGCCGGTCGAGATGTAATGATGCGTGTCCGGGTCCACGCCCGGGTTCACCCGCAACGCCACCGGCGCGCGTTGGCCGCGCCGGCGGGCCACCGCATCAATCGCCGCCAACTCCGGTTCGCTCTCAACATTGAAACAGTAAATCCCCCGCCGCAACGCCAGCTCGATTTCCTCAGTGGTCTTGCCCACCCCGGCAAACACGCACCGCCCGGGTTGCCCACCGGCCTGCAACACCCGGCACAACTCGCCGCCGCTGACAATGTCGAACCCCGCGCCGGCCTCGGCCAACGTCCGCACCACCGCCCGGTTCGTGTTGGCCTTGATCGCGCAGCAAATCAGGTGCTCCACCGAAGCGAACGCCCGGTCGAGTGCCCGGTACTGGTCGAGGATGTGCCCCCGGCTGTACACGTAGAGCGGCGTGCCCAATTGCTCGGCCAACCGCGCCAGCGGCACCGCCTCGCAATGCAACTGCCCGCCTTTGTATTGGAAACCATTCATTGCCCGATGGCCGCGCACCCTAGCACACCCCCGCCTCGGCGGACAAGCTCGTCACGCCTTCTGTCTTGGCCCGCGTCTCAGTCTTTCAGTTTCTTGAGGATGTGGCGGGCGAGGTACTCCCTGATTTCCCGGTGGCGAGGAAAACAGGCTGACTCACACCGGTCTTGGGGTTTTGGTACCAATCGTGGCGGCCACCGTGCCGCACGAAGACGCCGCCGTTCTGCTCAATCTGCCGAATGAGGTCGAGTCGTTTCACGCGAGTTGGAGTTCGGCGACATGACGCGCGCCGGGCACTTTCCCGCCCACGAGATCCTCGTAAATGTCCCGCAAATTCGTCTGTAACTCCTCCAGCGACTCGCCCTGGGTGACATAATCCGGGAACTCCTCGAGATAGCCCAGCCACATCTCGCCGTCCTGCCAGTACACGTAACGCACCGTCTTCATGACTTAATCATATCGCTTTGGTCCGCTCAGTTCAATCACCACTCGCCTCACCCGCCGCCAACCGCGCCAGCGGCACCGCCTCGCAATGCAATGCACCATTTCGATAATTAAACGCGTTCATGGATCCTCTTTCATAGCCACCGGGCAATGCGGTCGGCCACCGCCGCGCCGCACGGCGCGGTCAACACCGCCCGCGTCTTCGCCCGCGCTTCGTCGCGGGGATAGGCCACGGCGTATTTCTCCACCATCCACGTCGTGCCGTCCAGAATCAAAAACTCCGGCCGACGCGCCGGGGTCGTGGGGAATCCGACCGACCCGACGCCGATCCAGGCCAGTTCGTTCGGAGGAAGTCGAACCGGGCACGGGTCGCGGCCGGCGCCCTCATGCGGTTCCATCGGCGTCAACAACAGGTCGGTCTGCTCCCCGGTCAGTTCCGCGCGCATTTTGTGTGTGTGACCGTAGAACGCCACCCGGCCCTTGTGCCAGCGCAGGCAGGCCAATTCGCTCTTCGCGTTCTGCGGCCAGCGGTGATATTCCGCGCTGCCCGGATCGGCCAACGAATCGTGCGTCAGCCAGATTCCGTCGTTGACCTCGACCGCCACCCGGGCGGCATTGATGAATTGTTGTGCGGCCGGATCGCTCGCGAGCAGGGACCGCGTCCAGTCCAACGTCGCCACCGCCTCCGCGCTGTACCCGTCCGGCGGGACATCGCCGCGCAACGCCAATTCATGGTTGCCGGCCACCCACGCCAACACGCCGGCGGCGTGCAGCGCCATCAACCGGTGCACGCACTCCACCGGCTCCGGCCCGTACCCCACAAGGTCGCCGACAAACAAGTATGCCTCGGCCCCGCGCGCCGCGCCGGCGGCCAACACGGCCTCCAGCGCCAACCGGTTGGCATGCACATCGCCAAAAACCAAATACCTCATCGGCGCCCTCCGTGCCCGGCCGCGCCGACCCGCAATTTTGCGCCGCTGATTTCGACCGCCCGCTCCATGGCGTCATTTCTAACCTCACCGGGCAGCCCGCGCAAGCCAACCGGAACTTGACCGGCACTCCCGGGTTTGTCAGAGTCCGCCCCACCATGAGCATTGTTGATCCCCAGCGCACGCCCCTCACTCACCGGGAACGGTTTCGCCGGCAGATGCACTACCAGTCCATTGATCGGGGGGTGCATTGGGAGTTCGGCTACTTGCAGGAAACCATCGCCCGCTGGCATCAGGAAGGGCTGCCGTCCGAGATCACCGCCGGCGAAGGCCCCGGTTCAGTCGAGGCGTATTTTGGCGTTGATCCGTCCCGCCGTCTACCGGTGATGATGGGCATCCACCCCAACTGGGAAGGCGAAACCAAAATCCTCGAACGGAAAAAAGACAGCGCCATCGTGCAACGCCCCGATGGCACAATCCTTGAGGAAAAAACCGCAGGCATCAAGACCATCCCGCATTACATCAAGTTTCCCATCGCCAACCGGAACGACTGGCAGCGCTATAAGGAACGCCTCGACCCGAATCATCCCGACCGGAAGAAAGTGAATTGGAAAGCCCTCGGCGAAGAACTCCGCCACTGCGATGTGCCGGTCGGCGTGTGGATCGGCAGTTTCTTCGGCTGGCCGCGCGACTGGATCGGCTTCGAGAACATCGGCTTGATGGTCTATGACGACCGGCCGCTCATCGAGGAAATTGTCGGCACCCTCGCGGACTTGTTTTGCAGCCAGTTGGAAATGGCGCTGAGTGAAGTTGCCGTGGACTTCGCGGCCGGTTGGGAAGACATCTGTTTCCGCAACGGCCCGCTCATCAGCCCGGCCATGTTCAAGGAAATCGTCATCCCGCATGTCAAACGCGTCTGCGACCTCCTCCGGCAACACGGATGCGACGTGATTTGGACGGACTGCGACGGCGACATCCGCCCCCTGGTGCCGCTGTGGTTGGACGCGGGCCTCAACTGCATGTTCCCGCTCGAAGTCCATCCCGGCAGCGACCCCGTCTGGCTGCGCAAGGAATACGGCAAACGGATCCTGCTCCGGGGCGGCCTGGAGAAATACAAGCTCAGCAAATCGCGGCCGGAGATTCTGGCCGAACTCAAACGCGTCGAGAAAGTCTTCGCAGAGGGCGGGTACATTCCGCACGGCGACCACCGGATTCCCGAAGACGTGCCGTACGACAACTACAAGTATTACGTCCGCGAGAAACTGACGATGATGGGCTGGAAACCGCAGGAAATCCGCGCCATTTGGCCGCTGCGGAATTTCAAGTAATCCCTACCGGAGCCGCTTCTTCCACCGGGCAATCTGCGCGGCGACGTTTTTCGGCGAGGGCGCGCCGATGGCGGACCGGGCAGCCAGCGCCCGCCGGACATCGAACACTTTCACTGCCGCCGCGCCGTACTTCTTACCGGCCAATTTCGGCAACGGCACACCGGTCTTCTCCGATTCGGCCACGAGCGCGCCAACGGCGTGATGGGCCTGCCGGAACGGCATCCCCTTTTTCACGAGGAAATCCACAAGGTCGGTCGCCAGCAACAACGGATCACTCGCGGCGACGGCACACCGTTGCCGGTTGACCGTCACGTGCCGGAGCATGTCCGCCATCACCCGCACCGACGCCAACAATGTGTCGGCGGAATCGAACAGTGGCTCTTTGTCCTCCTGCATGTCCCGGTTGTAGGTCAGCGGCAGCCCTTTCATCATCGTCAACACCGCCACGAGATTGCCGTAGAGCCGGCCCGTCTTGCCTCGCACCAATTCGCACACATCCGGGTTCTTCTTTTGCGGCATCAACGATGAGCCGGTCGTGTACGCGTCACCGATGGTGATGAACCCAAACTCCGCCGTGCTCCACAAAATCAGATCCTCCGCCAACCGGGAGAGATGCATCCCGGTCACCGCCGCCGCGTAGAGATAATCGAGCACAAAATCCCGGTTGCTGACCGCGTCCATCGAGTTGGGGGCGACTTCGCTGAACCCGAGTTGCCGGGCCACAAACGTCCGGTCGAGTCGCAAGGTGCTGCCGGCGAGCGCCCCCGCACCGAGCGGACATTGCACCGGCAAGCCGGTCACAAACCGCTGCGCGTCCCGCGCCAGCATCTCGACGTACGCCAACAGATGATGCGCCAGCAACACCGGCTGCGCCCGTTGCAAATGCGTGTAGCCGGGCATCACCACGTCGGCGTTCTTCTCTCCCAGCATCACCAACGCGCGCATCAGTTCCCGGACCGCCACGGCGGCCCGGACGCCCGCCTCGCGGCACCACAACTGCAAGTCAGTCGCCACCTGATCGTTGCGACTGCGCGCCGTGTGCAGCTTTCTGCCCGCCGCCCCCAGCGCCGCCTCGAGATTCATATGCACATCTTCCAAGGATACCCGCCACTGGAAGGTATTGGCTTCGATCTGGCGTTGAATGGCCCGCAGGCCCCGCTCCAGCCGGCGCGCTTCGGCCTGCGTGAGGATGCCCGCCCTGGCCAGCGCTTTGGCGTGGGCCATCGAGCCGGCAATGTCCTGCCGGTAGAGCCGCCAGTCAGAGCTGACGCTCTCTGTGAATTGCTGGACCACCGCGGCCGGTCCCGTGGCGAACCGGCCGCCCCAGGTCTGTTGGGCGGCCTTCTTCATGGCTCTTCCGGAGGCGGGAGCGGCGGATGCCCCTGCGACATCATCCCCTGCATCGCGCCCATCATCAACTCCTGCAGGGTGCCGTACTTCTGGAAATTTTTCGGCTCGTGAAACAACTCGGCCGGGGGCGCTTCGAGTTTGATCTTCTGGAACAACATCGTCATCGTCTGTTTCCCGGTGGTCATCTGCGTCTGGATCGGAAAATCCTTCAGGTCAATCGCCGACCAGACAAGCACCTCTTGTTTCTTCCCATCGTCGTCGGTGATGATCACCCGCTGTTTCGTGCAGGGGTGACCGTCCACGGTTTCCTGACCCAACGTCTCCCGCTCGATTTTCGGCGGCTTGTCCGCCAACGGCGCGCCAGTTGGCGCCGTCATGACGCAATACGCTTTGAGGCCGGGATAGACGATGAACGTCACCCGCTCGGCCGGCCGGCCGATGGCAATTGTCCGGTCCATCCCCAGGGATTTCATGTGCGCGACCGCTTCGGCCGGCATGTCAGAGGTCTTCATGCGGCCTATGTCCATCACGGACCGGACGTTGCCATCCCGCATCGCGTAATCCATCTCCATCGTGTGCAGTGATTTGCCGGCCGCATTGGCCACCGTCATCTGCGCCACGGCCGTGAACGCCAGATTCTTGCCAAACAATTTCCCGAGTTGTTCGCCAAAGTCGTCACGTTGCGGCGGGCCGAACCCTTGTGCCACCGCGCCGCTCACCCAACCCGCCGCCACCAACGCCGTCACCACAGCCAGCCGTATCTTGTTCATCGGTCATCCTCCAGTTGAGCGGTACGCTACAACGAAACCTCGCGCAGGTCGAGCCGGTTGTTGTACTGTCCCGCCCCATGATGAAAACAAACTTTCGCGCCGTGTTGTTCGACCTCGATGGCACGTTGGCCAATACGCTGGCCGACCTCGCCCACGCCGTCAACCACGCCCTCACCACGCTCGGCTGCGCGACGCACCCGCTCGACGCCTACCGGTGGATGGTCGGCGACGGCGCCCGCAACCTTTGCTCCCGCGCCCTGCCGGCTGACCGGCAAGACCTCGTGGACGACGCGCTCCGCCTGATGCGCGCGCATTACGACGCCCATTGTTTCGACGAAACCCGGCTCTATCCCGGCATCCCCGAGTTGGTGAGTGAACTCCACCGGCGCGGCCTCAAGCTGGCGGTGCTCTCGAACAAACCGGACGAGTTCACCAAGCGAATGATTGCCCGGTACTTTCCTGCAAACCACTTCGATGCCATCCACGGTCAACGCGCCGGTGTCCCGTTGAAACCAGACCCGACTGCCGCGCTCCAGATTGCCGGTGAGCTAAAGATACCGGCTGCCGAATGGCTCTATCTCGGCGACACCAATACCGACATGCGCACCGCCATCAACGCCGGCATGTATCCCGTCGGCGTCCTCTGGGGCTTCCGCCCGAAAGAAGAGTTGGAACAATCCGGCGCAAAAGCAATCGTGGCAACGCCGGGTGATGTGCTGAAGCTCTTGAGTTAATGGGGATGGCAATTCCTTGGAGTGCGGTCGCTTGAGACCGCCTTCGTTCCCGGCTCGACGTGTCAACGGCAAAGCGGCGTCAAGCCGCCGCACTCCCAAAATCCGCAGTTCGCAATCCGCAATTACTGCTGTCCTTCATACCACTGGATGGTTTCGCGGAGGCAGGTCTCGAATGGCGTCTGGGCGCGGAAACCGAACTGGCGTTCGGCGGCTCTTTCAGCTCACTGCTGGCCAGTCCTCTTTGAGTTTCAGCAGGTGGCGCATCTCCCCCTTGGCGGACAACTGACAGCGCTCGTGGTCGTCGAATTCCCAACGGCAACAGCCCACAATGCCGAACGCCATTTCGATCTGCCGTTTGGTGATGCGCATGAACGGCTGGAGATCGTTGCCGTGATAGATGACATACTTTGCCCCGACCTTGGCCACACGGCCACGAGGGAAGGCGTACATCAGCAACTCCAAATCATCCTCCGTCAGATTTTGAGAACTGGTCTGCAACTTCGGTCGCCACTCATTGGCTACCAGAGCGGCAACACCCCAATGCCGCCAGTAGGAGGAGTGACTCATTTCACCTTTCTCATCGCGGCGACAAGCCATTACCCGCCAGCCGTCTGGGAACCGCACCACATAGTAGATGCCTCACTTGGTTCCCATGCCAACTGCTTCATCAGAAACTC